>Ga0102851_10002068_pt1 | contig 11933 bp, 6 predicted proteins | sample Mud3Dept3metaG_FD_79558 | JGI IMG/M metagenome (GOLD analysis project Ga0102851, IMG submission 79558) | Freshwater wetland microbial communities from Ohio, USA, analyzing the effect of biotic and abiotic controls - Mud 3 Core 4 Depth 3... | ecosystem: Environmental > Aquatic > Freshwater >... | reverse complement strand
GAACGTTATTCAACTGACTTTTCACATGCTGCTGACGACTTCTTTGATGACGGAATCAGAATAAGCCAGCCAGCCGGTTTTGTTAATTATGGACTTCATACACCACATCCTTATGTAAGTCCTGAAGAGAACGGCGACAGTATCGGATATATCGCATTACTCCGGACTCCGGTAAAATTTGATGCAAACGGAATGCTCATCAGCTTTATGGAATTGGTACTCGTTGAACCTGGAGAGACCGGATCAGTATATGGCACTGCAGATTTTTATGATTATGTGGTTGTGGAAGGATCTAAAGATTTTGGCAAATCATGGTTCCCTGTCGCTGATGGATACGATTCCAGAATTATTGACTCATGGGAAAATGCCTATAACAGTGTTATTGATGGGAATAACTCATCATTCATTGGGGAGGAGTCAATGATGCTGAAACACACTTTTTTCCTGAACGTATCAGATCATATTTCAGCAGGCGATACCATGTTGGTGCGATTCAGACTATTCTCTGATCCCTATGCTAATGGTTGGGGATGGGTAATTGAGGATCTCCATATAGGTCCGCTGATAGACAGGGTTGAAGAAATCAGCTACCAGCCTCTTGTAATTTATCCTAATCCTGGTAATGGTCTTATTACAGTCAGACAAGCGGAAGGGATGAACATGAAACCAGTTTTATGCAGGATCTTCAATTCTGCCGGCACATGTATCGTAACAGGTTATACTGATAACGGTCCGGACATACATCTTGATATTTCTGGTCGTCCTTCCGGCTTATACTTCATTGTATTATATTATGAAGATGGCGTTAGAACACTGAAATACAACCTTATAAAATAGGAATATTACAACATTAATAAATTAAACCATCCGGGAGCTGGCAGCAAAGTTAATTCAACCAGCCTGGTCAATATATAGATATTTCTTTAGGTGCATACCATATTTTAACAATCCTGTTATTTAAAAATAAATTAATTTTGCCTGGTATTTTCAAAATTCTGATAGACAATTAAAAATGAGCGTAATAAATAAAGTTCTTGGCTTATTCCTGGGAAATAAGTATGAGCGGGACATGAAGGAAATAAATCCTTATGTCGAGAAGATCCACTTAGAATTCGAAAAACTCAGGGATTTATCTAATGACCAGTTAAGAGATAAAACGCTGGAATTGAAAAAGGAAATCCTTGGCCATTTAGAAGTTGATGAGAATGAAATAAAATCCCTGAAAGAAAAAGCTGAGAATGAGGAAGATGTATACAGAAAAGAGGAGATATACAATGAGATTGATAAAATAGAGAAGGATATAGATGATAAGCTGGAGGCTATCCTTGATGAATTTGTACCAAGAGCTTTTGCGATAGTTAAAGAGACTGCAAAACGATTCAAGGAAAATGATGAGCTTGAGGTAACTGCAAGACAGTATGACAGGGACCTGGCGGCTACGCGAGAAAGCATTACTGTCAAAGGCGAAAAAGCATATTGGAAAAACAGGTGGATAGCAGGTGGTAATGAGATCCAATGGGATATGATACATTACGATGTTCAGCTGTTTGGCGGAGTTGCCCTTCATAAAGGAAAAATTGCTGAGATGGCTACAGGTGAAGGCAAAACAGTAGTTGCCACTCTCCCGGTGTTTCTTAATGCTCTGGCCGGCAGGGGAGTCCATATAGTCACTGTCAACGACTATCTTTCAAAACGTGACTCTGAATGGATGGGACCTATTTATGAATTTCATGGTCTGACTGTTGATTGTATCGATAAGCACCAGCCTAATTCAACAGAAAGACGAAAAGCATATAATTCCGATATTACCTTTGGTACCAATAATGAATTTGGTTTTGATTATCTGAGGGATAATATGGCAATCAATCCTGAAGATCTTGTCCAGCGCAAACATCATTATGCAATAGTGGACGAAGTTGATTCAGTGCTGATTGACGATGCACGAACACCTCTCATAATTTCTGGACCGACCGCCAAAAGCGATACCCAGCAATTTGACGAGCTGAAACCAAAAGTGGATAAACTGGTAAATGCCCAGAAAAAGCTTGTAACCCAGGTACTTGCCGATGCAAAACGTCTTATTGGTGAAGGAAAGAATGATGAGGGAGGACTTCTTCTTCTGAGAGCATATAAAGGTCTTCCCAAGAATAATGCCCTGATCAAGTTTCTTAGCGAAGAGGGAAATAAAACACTCCTTCAGAAGACCGAGAACTTCTATATGCAGAATAACAGCAAGGAGATGCCCAAAGTAACCGATGAGTTGTACTTCGTTATCGATGAAAAGGTAAATACAATTGAACTGACTGAAAAAGGTCTCGATCTTATTTCGACTTCAGTTGAAGATGCCAGCTTTTTTATTCTCCCTGATGTAGGTTCAAAAATAGCTGATCTTGAGAAATCTGATAAAAGCGAAAAGGAAAAACTCTTGCTGAAAGATGAACTGCTGACAGATTATTCGATTAAATCTGAACGGGTTCATACAATGACACAATTGCTCAAAGCCTGGACACTGTTTGACAAGGATGTGGAATATGTTGTTATAGACAATAAGGTGAAGATTGTAGATGAGCAGACAGGACGTATCCTTGAAGGAAGAAGGTACTCTGACGGACTTCACCAGGCAATTGAGGCTAAGGAAAATGTAAAGGTTGAAGCAGCAACGCAGACTTATGCAACAATTACCTTGCAGAACTATTTCAGAATGTACCACAAACTTGCCGGAATGACAGGAACTGCTGAAACTGAGGCAGGAGAGTTATGGAATATCTATAAACTCGATGTAGTTGTCATTCCGACAAACAGACCTGTCATCAGGAATGACAGGGAAGATATTGTGTATAAGACAAAACGGGAAAAATATAATGCTGTAATAAACGAAATACTGGAAATGCACCAACAGGGCAGGCCTGTCCTTGTTGGAACTACATCTGTGGAAATATCCGAACTCTTGAGCAGGATGCTTAAGATGAAAGGAATTAAGCATAACGTTCTTAACGCCAAGCTGCATCAGCGGGAAGCAGAAATTGTCGCTGAAGCCGGTAAAACAGGTACTGTTACAATTGCTACGAATATGGCTGGTCGTGGTACTGATATCAAACTTACGGAAGATGTACGAAAAGCAGGAGGGCTGGCAATAATAGGCACCGAAAGGCATGAATCACGAAGGGTTGACAGACAGTTGCGCGGACGTTCAGGAAGGCAGGGAGATCCTGGTTCATCACAGTTTTTCGTTTCACTGGAAGATGAATTAATGAGACTCTTTGGTTCTGAAAGAATTGCCGGAATAATGGACAGGCTTGGACTCAAAGATGGCGAAATGATTCAGCATTCAATGATCACAAAATCGATTGAGCGTGCACAGAAAAAAGTTGAAGAAAATAACTTTGGCATCCGTAAACGACTTCTTGAATATGACGACGTAATGAATTCCCAGAGAGAAGTAATTTATAAGAAAAGACGACATGCTCTTCTGGGTGAAAGGTTAAGTGTGGATGTCGCAAATTCAATGTATGATGTCACTGCAATCATGGTTGCCAATTACCACAAGGAAGGTGATTTTGAAGGCTTTGATTTTGATCTTATACGCTCATTCTCAATGGATTCACCAGTGCCTTCGAAAGAATTTATGAAGATTACTGCCGATGAAATAATTGATAAGGTATATGCAAAAGTTCTGGATACTTACAAAAGAAAAGTAGAGACAATATCACAGCAGGCTTACCCTGTTCTGAAAGATGTTTATGAACGTATGTCCCACGTTTACGAAAATGTTGTTGTACCAATTTCCGACGGAATAAAAGTATTTCAGGTTGTGACTAATCTTAAAGCTACCGCTGAATCGGAAGGTAAGGAACTGGCGAAAGCTTATGAAAAAACCGTAGTACTCGCAACAATCGACGATGCCTGGAAAGAACACCTCCGCGAAATGGATGAATTGAAGCAATCTGTTCAGAATGCAACTTATGAGCAGAAAGATCCACTTCTTATTTACAAGTTCGAGTCATACGAACTATTCAATACGATGCTCAATAAAGTAAATAAGGACGTTGTCAGTACCCTGATGAAGGGTCATATTCCGACTCAGGATCCCGACCAGGTAAAAGAAGCACAGAGACGCCGGCAGATTGAAAACCTTAAAACATCACGAACAGACACCTCACAATATGGAACTTCCGGGGGAGAGCAGGACAGGGACAGGAAAACTGAACCTGTACGTGTAGATAAAAAAGTTGGAAGAAATGATCCTTGCCCGTGCGGAAGCGGGAAGAAATATAAACAGTGTCATGGTATGCAGCAGGCTGCTGTAAGACCTGGTGCAAGTCAGAATTCCTGAAAAAATTATTTCAACTCTTCAACCACTTTCTGAATTCTTGAAAAAACTGTTTTGTTGACAGGAACAAGTGGCAACCGTAAGTTATTCTGACACAGTTTCATTAAACTAAGAAAAGCTTTTACTCCGGATGGATTGCCATCTGCAAATAAAAGCTCAATAGATTCCATGTACCGGAATTGTATCTCACGAGCTGCCTTAAAATTATTTTTTAATGCATTGCTGACCAGATTGCTGCATTCAGCAGGAAATGCATTGGCAAGTACGGAAATAACCCCTGATCCTCCGGCAGCAATTATAGGCAGAGTCATCATGTCGTCACCTGAAATGACAAGAAAATCTTCAGGCTTTCCTTTAATGATCCTCATTATCTGGGCTATATCACCCGAAGCTTCTTTTACAGCAACGATATTATCACATTCATGCGCAAGTTCAAGACAGGTATCTGAAGATATATTACTGCAGGTTCTGCCCGGGACATTGTATATGATTACCGGCAGAGAACTGCATGTCGCGATTGCTTTGAAGTGCTGAAATATGCCCCTCTGGCTCGGCTTGTTGTAATAAGGCGCAACTGATAATATTCCGTCAACACCTACAAGCTTCAGGACTCTGATAGAATTGATAATTTCCTGAGTATTATTACCGCCTATGCCAATAACAAGAGGTACTCTATTGTCAATTATCTCAGACACATATGAAATGATGGCTTGTTTTTCATCTTTCGTAAGAGTAGAAGCCTCGCCGGTGGTTCCCATAGCGACAATGTAATTAACTTCTCCTTTTATAACATGATTTATAATACGACCAAGCGCAGAGAAGTCAATACTGGAGTCATTTTTAAACGGGGTTACAATTGCAACACCTGTACCTTTAAATTTTTTCATAATTATATAATCAAACTGATTTGGATCCGGAATTTATCATTTCAAGATAACGTATCACCTCATTGAGATAATTATCGACCTTTACAGGTTTTTTTAATTCTATCATCAGATCGAAGATTGAAGTGCCTGAAGCAGAGTCAAATAATCCAACCTTAAAACTGGAGACGGACAAAGAACTTATATAATATAATGGAAATTTATTCTCGAAATTGATATCAATAAGAACATCAAACCTGTTTTTAATAAAGTAATCTGTTTCTGTTGAGACAGGTATATTAAAGAAATTTATTTCCCTCTTCCTGATGCATGAAAGATATCTTAAAGCTGTATATTGATCAGGAAGTTCTTTACCCGGATAATAGCCGATTATTTTAACTTCGATTTTCCTTTCAAGCATTTTATGGTAAAACTTTGATAAATGTGGAAAATCCTGAGTTTGAGACGCATCCCAGACGATTCCAATACTTTTTACCTCACTTATATTTGAATAATATACTTTCCTGCTTATTTTTCTAATTCTCTTCGAAAGAATTGAATTACCAATATCAATCCTTGCTTTTGCAATTAATTCCATATTGCAAACCTAACTTTTTTTTACTTAAATCAATCAGTCACAAAGATTATTCTTCATCGATTAATTTTAAAAATTCATTTTCATCCATCATAGGAATTCCAAGCTCTGCAGCCTTCTCTTTTTTAGAAGGTCCCATATTTTCTCCGGCAAGAATAAAAGATGTATTTCCTGATAATGATGTGGAGTTTCTGCCACCATTTCTCTCAATTATTTCTTTATATTCATCACGGGTATGCTTCTGAAATATACCTGAGATCAGGATTGATTTTCCTTTAAGTTTTTCACTCTTTAGACTCTTCTTTGCTTCATCCGAAAACCTGATCCCATATGACTTAAGACGATTGATTATCACGATATTATCATTATCTGCAAAAAATGAGATGATGCTTGAAGCTATCTTTGGCCCTATCTCACGAATGCTTGTTAATTGTTCAATATCGGCACTCATCAGTCTGTCAATTGAAGTGAAATTCCCGGCAATTGTTTTTGCTACTGTTTCACCGACATGTCTGATACCAAGGGCAAAAAGAACACGATTATAAGATACAGCCAATGAAGCTTTGATACTCCTGAGAATATTGGCAGCTGATTTTTCACCGAGACGCTCAAGAGGTACTAACTGTTCGGCTTTTAATTCATAAAGGTCAGCATAATTCCTTATTAGTTTCTTATTGAACAGAAGCTCAACCGTCTCTTCGCCGAGTCCATCAATATTCATAGCCTTTCTGCTGATGAAATGTTGTATTCTTCCTTTTATCTGTGGTGGACAATGCAGATAATTCGGGCAGAAATGATTTGCTTCTCCCTCATTTTTAATCAGGGGCGTTCCGCATTCAGGACAAATTGAAATAAAAATAATCTCCCTGCTGTTCTTGTTTCTGAATGAATGATCAACCCCGACAATTTTAGGTATTATCTCTCCGCCTTTTTCCACGTACACAACATCATTCAGGTGAAGATCGAGGAGAGCTATCTGATCAGCATTATGCAAAGTTGCTCGTTTTACAGTCGATCCTGCAAGGAAGACCGGTTCAAGGTTAGCAACAGGAGTGACATTACCGGTTCTTCCAACCTGAAATGAAACTGATAATAATTTTGTTGAAACCTGCTCGGCTTTATATTTAAAAGCTATTGCCCAGCGGGGAGATTTTGCTGTAAATCCGAGTTCTTCCTGGAGTACAATTGAATTTACTTTCAACACAACTCCATCAATATCGAAGGGAAGTTTTTTACGTTCTGATTCCCAATAGTTTATGAATTGGATCACTGCGTCAATGTTTCTGCAAAGTTTTATACTCTCCGATACTCTGAAACCCCAGCCCGAAGCTTCCATTAAATTTCCGTAATGGGTATTATGTGGCAGATCTTCAGAAAGCAAAAAATAAAACATGCAATCAAGCTCTCTGGCTGCTACCATCCTGGGATTGAGAAGCTTCAACGTTCCAGAGGCAGCATTCCGTGGATTTGCAAACGGATCAAGACCCTCTTTATCCCTTTCTTCATTCAGCCTGTTAAAAACTGCCCTGGGCATAAGTATTTCTCCTCTCATAACAAACTCGTCAGGTACATTCTTTCCAGATACTTTAAAAGGTATGCTTCTGATAGTTTTGACGTTAAGAGTCACATCGTCACCTTTGGTTCCATCACCACGGGTAAGTGCTCTGAATAAAATTCCTTTCTTATATGTAATGCTTATTGACGCTCCATCAAATTTCAGCTCACAGACATATTCAACAGGCGAGCCTGAAACTTTTTCAACTCTGGCATTGAAATCCCTGAGTTCCTCTTCATTATAAGTATTCCCGAGCGAGAGCATCGGATAAGTATGCTCATATTGTCTGAATTCGTTGGTCAGATCGCTTCCAACTTTCCGGGAGGGAGAGTCCTCTGTAATCAGCTCCGGAAACTTTTTCTCCAGTGTTTCAAGCTCGTTCAGCAGGAGATCATATTCAAAATCCGAAATGACTGGCTTATTCAGAACATAATAGTTGTAATTATGCTCTTTTATTTCTTTTTGTAGTATTTCTATGCGTGCTTTGGCTTCAGATTGTTTCATCCCGGATCACTCGAATTATTGCTGGTTTAGCGCAATATACCCTAATTCCAGACACCTTCAATTGTTTTTCCGCATTTATTGCATCTTCCTCCTGCAATATTATTTAATGTAACGGAAAAACCCTGGCGGGCAACAACAATTGTACCACACGAAGGACACTTTGTATCTGCTATCTCCCTGCCAGGTACATTGCCGATATATACATACTTTATCCCTTCACCGGTTGCAATTTTTGCAGCATTTAAAAGAATCTCAACCGGAGTAGGAGGCAACTGTTCAAGCTTATGTGTCGGGTGAAACCTGCTGAAATGCAGGGGTGTATTTTTGAATCCGTTATCGGCGAGCCATTTGCACATTTTGCCGATCTCATCCATTTTGTCACTCCAGGTAGGAACAATGAGATTTGTTATTTCAAGCCATACACCCATGTCTTTATAAACTTTCAGGGAATCAAGCACAGGCTGTAATTTTCCTCCTGTAAGCCTGAGATATGTACTGTCATTAAACGATTTCAGATCAATATTGGCAGCATCAATTACACTGCACAATTTTTTTAATGGATCGGTATTTATGTAACCGTTTGATTTTACTATGTTTTTCACTCCTGCTTTTCTTGCCAGCATAGCTGTTTCAAACGTGTATTCATAAAATGTAACAGGTTCGGAATAGGTGTAGGCGATTGACCGGCAGTTATTCTTAACAGCTTCAGCAATGACCATTTCTGGCATCAGATCATAATTTCTGGTTTTTTCAGGACTGGTCTGAGAAATTGTCCAGTTCTGGCAATTCAGACAAGCAAGATTACAACCGGCAGTTGCAATTGAATAAGCCCTTGAACCAGGCAAAAAATGATATAATGGTTTTTTTTCAATAGGATCGATGTTGGCGGAACAGGGATTGCCATATGCCATTGTATAGAGCTTTGAATTATGTACCCTGCGGTTATTGCATTGACTGATTTCCCCTTCCTTAAGGACACATTCGTTTGGACAGATTCTGCACATAATTCCTCTGGGAGTCTCTTCCTGAAACATAGCTATCCTCCGGTAAATACCCTGTTCCTCAGAAATAATTCCGTTGATGATTGAAGATCCCGGCAGACATACAATACCGGCTGAGAATGTCATGCATCTCTTCAGGAAAATGCGTTTGCCCTTATCAAATTCCTTATCGGTCATTATATAAAAATAGAAGAATAAAGCTATTATTTGTTCCTGGTTGTTCCAAATATTACTCCTGCAAAAATAAGCAATGCCAGTAAAATAATTGAAGCCTTTATTCCGAATGCCGGAACAGCTACTCCTGATATGAGAATGAATCCCAGAGCTGAACCTGCAAGGTCAGCGCTGTAGGTTGCGCCTGTAGCCGAACCGGTATCTGCTGAAAGCGTCAGTTCACGGAATATGTGACCAGTCAGATAAGAGGGCAACACAATTGAAATGATTACAAGAACAATAGGAGCAAGGATCCCCTTAAAAGTCAGAAGTGATGTAAAGCATAAAGCAATTATAACATAGTAAAAAATAAGAAAAAGTGCTTTGGTGTTCAGGGATACGTATCTTAATAACTTCAGATCTGTTCCTGCACCGATAGCCAGACCAGCCATTAATGAAGCTAATATCAGTCCTGCAGATTGATACATATTTCCTGCGGTAAGCTGAAGAGTCAATAAAATAATTATCTCAAAACCTGCCAATGCTGAAGCACTGAAATACATTATTAAATTTTTTCTCTTAACAGTCAGTACCGGTACTGCGAAGGCTAGTATCATTAATACGATAGCAGGTGTCTTCTCATTGAGGTTTTTACTAAAATTATAAGATTGAAAGTGGAAACATGCTACTGGAAAGACGGATCGGTTTTGTCTGGTATTCAGATCTATAACTGAGATAATCTCATCGGATTTTCTCTTTATGAGGTCGTCTGAGAGAAAATCAGAACTGACATAAATGTTTTTTATCCCTCTCTCTGCAGCAAGCTGGCAGAATGATGTAGATAATTCATCATCCGATGCTATGAAATAAAGCTTATTCCCTGCTACAGGCAACACATGTTTAAAAACACCAGATAAACTATTATAGATTGCCGAACAGAGATTTATTGATTCCTGGTTGAGATAGTTTTCGCCTGTCACCGGAGAACACATAAAAACACCACTGGTCGTAAGCCGGTTCTTTATTTCATGAAAGAAATCAGTGGTATAAAATCTGTTTAATGAAAGGGTCGATGGAGGAGGTAGAAGAAGTATTGCAGCATCAAACGATTCTCCATTTCTTCGAATGTACCTGAAAGCATCCTTATTATAAATGATAAGCTGTGCAGATCCATTATAAGTTTGTGACAGAGCAGATTTTACAAGTGCCGGATCCCGTTCAATAAAGAAAATCTTCTTAACAGGGTACTTAAGTATTTCCTGTAAATGTGATTCCAGAAAACCGGAGATCAGGAGTACCTTTTCAGGATTTGGTCTCTGAAGCAATGCATAATGAATATCTTCCTCTCTTTCAGTTACATCATCATTGTAGGCAAGAAGCCGTTGATTATAATATATACTTTGTTCTCCGGAATATTCACCTTTTGTTATATTCCCATATGGTGTATCTTTTGTTTCTGTGATGTTAATGCCCGGTATCAGGAGTTGCCTGAATACAACATCGGGATCAGTGAGGATAACAACCGAAAACAGGATAACGAATAATAATCTTACAAAAGTTTTTGCTTTTTCATTTGTAATGAAAAATGTCAGGCTTGTATAAGCAATAGATATCAGAATAATTATGAGGAGAAGTTTGTAAGTGTTGACCAATCCTGATGTCAGGACTGTTATCAGAATACCGGCAATGATTCCTCCGGTGGTTTCAACTGAAAAGGATTTCCCAGGAACATAGCCATTCCTTACCCTGGCTGAAGCAATGAGCTTTACAAATGAAAATCCTGATACAAGGCAGAATGGGAATAGTACAAGAATTGTAAAAATCATGCTTACCAGAAAAGAAGGAGTCTCTCCTGTTTCCAGCAGAAGCCTTGATAAAAGGAATAGAAGTAAAAGTGATATCAGGGGACTTAAGGAAAAGATCATATTGATCCTGGGAATGTTATTTAGATTTGATTTCCCCGCAATCGCTGCTCCTGTTGCCGATGTGATCAACCAGGATGCAAGAAATACTCCGGTAGTAAGTTCATATCCACCTGAAATATTAAGTATTTCCCTGATAAGCAGAACCTGTACGGAGGTACTGACAAATCCAATGATAAAAAGATTGGAATAAACTGAGGAAGAATTAATTTTCTGAATATCAGGTGTTTCAGAGTGATTTTCAGTCCTGGTAAAGATTTTTCCAAAATATGGCAGGTGCCAGATAAAATGAAATATTCCTGTTACGCCAAGACCAATTCCGATTTCAACATGCCATTTCAGGATAGCTTTTATTACCGGGATAGTCCATGTGAAAGTTATCTGCAGCGCCATAAAGATACCTGCCAGTGCAGTAAAGAGAAATGTAATAGCAAGGACGACGTTCCAGAGTTTCTTGTGCTCGGCCGGGGAGTAGAGGCCAATACGGGAGAAAATATAGCTTACAAGATATAATAGTGAAACAGTTAAGATTGTTTCAATGACATGATACATGGTTATTTATTATTTTCTTCAAGTACCATTCCCTCATAGATAAATATCTCGGCATCCTTCCAGCCATCCCAGCCGATACCTGCTTTATCCCTGGAAGTATACCCCAGAAATTGTTCTACTGTCCATCCGTTCTCTGTCGCAACCTGAGGCAGCATCGTTCCTGAACGGAAGTCTTTTTTAATATATATTCCATGCTTACCCAGGATTATTTCATTGATATTGCTGATCTTTTTCATCGGCCCCAGAACAGTAATCTCTATTTCAACCTCATCATATTCGGCTTTGGTAAGAGGAAGAAACCTCGGATCTTCAAAGGCTGAAGATAATGCTGAGACTTTAACCACATCGTAAAGAGGATCAGATGAAATAAACCTTCCGATACAGCCTCGCAGGGCTCCTTTTATCTTCAGGGTGACGAAAGCACCAAGTGGTTTTTTCAAAGCTTCCGGAATCTTCTT
>Ga0102851_10002066_pt1 | contig 11936 bp, 12 predicted proteins | sample Mud3Dept3metaG_FD_79558 | JGI IMG/M metagenome (GOLD analysis project Ga0102851, IMG submission 79558) | Freshwater wetland microbial communities from Ohio, USA, analyzing the effect of biotic and abiotic controls - Mud 3 Core 4 Depth 3... | ecosystem: Environmental > Aquatic > Freshwater >... | reverse complement strand
TCATCGGAATCATCATCGTCATCGGAATCATCATCTTTTGATTTTTTACCTTTTTTCAAAAATGCTGGTTTTTTGTCATCTTTATCATCATCGTCATCATCATCAGACTCTTCTTCATTTTCACAGCCTTTCATTTCACCTAACAAGATTTGTTGGGTTTTGGCACGAAGATAAGAATGAAATGCTTCCATTCCTGATTCTGTGTCTTCATTCACAATTGCGTTAACAACTGCTTCTAGGTCTTTTTTCATTGCTGTATTCATTTACTTGCTCCTTTTTTCATAGAAATAGGTTATTAGTTCCCAGAGAACTATTCTCAAGGAATATTTATTAAAATGTTAATATTATACTGGTTATATTATTATCGTGGTGGTGGAGCCCCCGCTGCAGGTGGGGTTCCCCCTTCTGCTGGAGTTCCTGTTTCGGTACCAGCTGCTCCTTCTTCACCAGGTAGTCCACCCATTTCTTCTGGTAATCCAAAACCTCCTCCACCAAGAGTTCCGGCTGTCATTCCACCACCCATACCCATATCCATTCCACCTTCAGCAGGTGGAGGTCCATATAACGTAAGCATGTCTTCTTTGGTTAAATTATCAGGATCTAATCCTAACTCTTCAGCACGAAGTCTTTGATTCAATAATACTTCTTCATCAGAAAGTTGTAAGTACTTGGTCATAGTGAATCGTTTAGATAAATGCTCAACTCCATTCGCAGTACTATACGTTCCTAATAAATCATTATCCAATTGTTGTTGACGATATATACCAAAGTTTTCCGGTTCTGGTAACTTAATACGAAATATAGTTGGATCAGCATTTATTCCTGCCATCCTAATATATCTCTTAAATTCACTATCCATAACCCTAGATATATAATTTTGTAACCGCTTGATATACATAGCAAATCTTAATTCTTGTATATAAGCAACACCTGATTTACCGTCAGTATATACGGCATTATCTTGTCCTTCACGCATAAAGGATAAAGGAATACGCAATCCACGAAATACTTTCCATTGAAAATATTCTAAATCTGCTAATTCTCCAAGACCTTGTCCACCTGGTAATGTTTCAACTGTAGAACCACGACCATCTGGTCTTTGTGCAAAGAAAAAATCTTCATTCATTGATTGTGGATTATAAACTGAATCTACTTGATCTACTCCACCACCAGTTGTTGGTACCTTACGTTGACGGATTTCATTCTTAATACCTTCTAAGTAGGATTTAACACGTTGTGGAGGCATTTTACCAACATCAATCTTGAAAACACGTCTTTCAGGTGCTCTTTGAATACGATAAATGATAATAGCATCTTCTAATAATTCTTTTTGTTTTTGTGCACGATAAACAGCACGAAGAATAGATTCTCCAAATGGTGCTGTCTCAGCAATATCATCATTTAGGGTAAACCATATTACATCATCAGTTGAAAATGTATCAACTAATTCATTTGAATAGTTTCCAAAGTGTCCAACTGGTTGATTATAGGGTGAATTAGGAACTTTAGTATCACGTTTTATTTGCCATCCAAGAACTCTGGTCATATCTCTATCATCAACAATGGCAGCAACTACATTTTTGGCGTGGATATATTCCCATTTTTGAGTTTCTTTTGAGCGTAGGAAGAAGCAATCGCCATATTTGACAGTAACACGAGCAATCTTATATAATCGAATATTCCAATCGTGTAATTCTACCCAATATCTTAGAGCAGCTCTTAACGTCATTATCATTGATGAAGGAATATTTTGTTCTTTTTCACCTTCAATTACTAATTCTAAAGGAAGGTCTGAATTTGGGTCAGAACCAATCATTTCTTCAGCAATAGTATCTAATGAACGAGATATTTCCACATCATTATCCATTAGGTCATATTCACGATATCTAGTTAATCTACTCGCACTGCCTTGAACTAATCGTTGATACCAAGTATAATTTGCATATACCCCCTGATCACCAATATTTTGGTTATCAGACATTGTAGTTATACCTGGTTTAGGTGTAACTATTTTAAAATAATCTTGTAATTTTGGCATTATACATTCCTAATGTAATATTTTAATATTTATAGTTTGTTTGATACATCAGCCTTTATAGTGAATAAGCATAATCAGTACTAAATTTTGCGTTTTCTGATCTTAATCGAGAAGCTGCTCTATCTTTTTGTTCTTGTGTCATAGTTGATACAGCAAGTTGTTTTTCTGCTAACTCAACTAATTTCGGATTTGTATCAGCAATAATTTTTAAAAATTCATTAGAATTTGTCATCTGTTTTAATTGTTCATCTATTTTGTTATTAGTTACAACAGATTGATCTAGTTGGTTATTCATTAACGATTCAGCTTTATCACTTTTCGCTTTATCAGCTCCTTCTTTCATAGCGTTTGGAATAACAGTTACAGGGGCAGCTTCACTAGGAGTTGCTGTTCTTGCAGCATATCTTTTTGTTTTATCTTCTTCTCTTTCTTTAGTTTTAGCAGCAATTATTGCATCTGTATCTGCTTTAACTTGGTCGTTAGTCTTAATTACTGCTTTATTTGTGTCTTGTGTTGTTTTAGCTGTTTTTCGTGCTTCAATTTCTGCCTCAAGTCGTTCTCTATGAGTAGTATCAGCATGTGGTATAACACCACCCATAGCTGCAGTCACTGGATGTATCAATATTTCACTTATATTTTCTAATTTAGCAAAGAGATCTTTACCTCCAGCAACAAATTCTGCAGAAAAATCTTTAATATTTTGTAATATTCCAGTAGCTCCACCCATTCCTGTTACTAATTCTTCAAGACTCATTAACATTTGAGCCCAAATTAATGTACCATTTTTTAATGATTCTAAAGTATGTAATGCTATATCAGCTGCATTATTAACAGCTTTGATAGTTGAATCTGTACTTGACTGATACATATCAGCTACAGCTACTTGACTTTTAGTTAATTGTGTTCCTAATGTTGCAGAAAATGGACTTGTAGACCCATAATATTTGTCTAAATCTAATTTATCTATTAAGGTACGTGTGAACATTTCTTGAACCATACCTTGTTGAGCAGCAGTATCAGCTAATCCTGTTACCTGAACATTAAAAGCGTTTAAATCCTTTCGTTGTTGTTCAGAAGCTCTTGGACCTGCCATTATTGCTTCTGCGGCTTTAGCTGATTCAGCTCCTAATCCCATAGCAGCACCTAATGCTCTTACTTTAGCAGCTTGTTTCATTCTATCTAATGGTTTTTGAGCAACCATACTATTTAACATTTTGGCTGCTTCAGCAGCTTGTTCAGCATTCATACCTAACGCTATATTAGATTTTAATAATGCTCTTTGGTTTGCTAAAATAGATTCTCGTTCACCTTCACGAGCTGCTTTTAATAAAGTAAGGGAATCTGTATCACTTGCTATTCCCTCTATCATAGCATTTAAAGCATCAGGAGCTAATCCTGTTTGCTTTATTAACATACTTAAATCTTTATTATAGGCTTGTAACGCTTGTTGGGATGGTCTTACTCCTTTAACAGCAAATTTGGATAGAATATCAAGATTGGCTTTCATAGATTCTTCTAAAGAACCATAATAACCTCTCATATCCATAATGGAATCTTCAGTTAAAGCAATAGCATTTCGCATTCCACCAACAGAATTAACCATTTGACGGTTTACAGCCATCATCTCCATTACACGAGCAGATTCTATACCAGTAGATGCATCAAATTGCATTATCCAAGAATTCATACTAGCATCGAAGGTACCCATCGTTCCTTCAACTACTCCACCAGATTTAAGAGTAGCTTCCATAAAGGTTTTATTGTATGCTAATAATCCTCTTCCTGCCATCGAAAGTAAGGCAGCAAAAATATTTAATCCTTTACCGGCTCCTCCTAAAGATACACCAAATTTTTTTAATCCATTAATATTTTTATCAACTTCTGCTCGAGTATTTGTTAAATTAGCTCTAGTATCTCTAATATCAGCTAATTTAAGTTTTTTCTGTTCTTTATATGCATCAGCATCAGCTATAGATGCAAGTGTTCCTTTAGATCGAGCTGTTCTTTCTTTTTGACGTAATGTAGCTGCTTCTTGTTGTTCTTTTTTTAGTTTTTCGATTAATATTAGTTCATTTTTTTTAGCTTTTAGTAAATCTCGTTGTAATCTATCTTGTTCTTTAGATACTTTGCCTTGTTTTCTAAATTGTTCTTCAAGATCGTCTAATGTGGTGCTTGCTTTTTTGACAGCTTCTGAATAAACATAAGTGTCTTTTACAGAATGAGATTGTGCAGTTATTAAGTTTTTTACTCCCTCGGTCAACAATTTTATTTGTTGAGTTAGTACTAACATTTCTGCTGAGGTTGCTGACATATTAAAAATCCAATAAAGTGTGTATTACGTATTTATTTGTTTGACATTTATAGCAATTTCCTCTGTTGATTTAATTATAATTTTAGGGTAAAATATACTAATATTAAATTAGGAGAAATATCGTGAGACAATCAGATAGGGATAAACAACACGAAGAATTAATGAAAATGCTTAAAAAACAACAAGGACTAACTCCTACACAACATATTGGTTGGCTTGCTGTTGGTGTTGGAGCTTGGTATGCATTTGCTATATTAGTACCTATATTAAGTTTAGCAATTGCAGTATTTCTACATAGCTTTTTTCCAGAAATTATGTATGAACCAAGAGTATGGTGGATTGCTTATATAGCAATTGGACTTGTGTTTATAGATATATTAAGGTCAATATTTGGTAACTGGATTCTTTTAGTTGTTGCTATTATTTGTGTTGTTGTGTTATTAGAGCACACCCCTCTACCCTAATTAGTGGGGTTGTTAGCTTGTATATACTACTCCTAAATATGTCACATATTTAGGAGAAATATATATGAGTGAAGAAAAAAACGTATTAACACCAGTTAATCCTCTAATTTCTGCATTAAGAATTCCAGGAGAGACTTTTAGATTGCCATCACAAGGCTTATTTTATGAGGAAGGAGTATTTGATGAGTCAGTAAAAAATGGTGAGATTGAAATATACCCTATGACTACCATAGATGAAATTATTATTAGTACACCTGATAAGTTATTATCAGGTAAAGCTATATCTGAAATATTCCAACATTGTATCCCTCAAATAAAAAATGCTTATAAGTTATTAGCAAAAGATGTAGATTATCTTATGGTATGTTTACGGATGGTATCATTTGGTCAATTTATGGAAGTAGTGTATACTCACAATTGCAAAAACGCAAAAGAACATACATATAATGTAGATTTACAAGCAATGATTAGAGCAGCTAAATCAATTGATCCAACACTGTTTACTCAAGAATATACTTGTACAATATCAAATGGTCAAAAGGTAACACTAAAACCTATGGCGTATGGTGAGCTTATTGAGTTGTATCAAAATACAATGGTACAAAAAACTGACACTACTGATGAATTAGAAGCTGAAAAAATGATTGTTGACACATTAGTTAGTGTAATTAAAGACGTAAATGGTGTTACAGAAAAAGAATTTATCCGTGAATGGGCAAGAAAGATTTCATTAGGTCAAAAGAAACAAATTCAAGAAGCTATGCATGCAGTTAGTGAATGGGGTGTAGATATGAAATCACCTCAAATATGTAAAGATTGTAAAAAGGAGGTAGAACTGCGCGTTTCAGCAAACCCAGTTAATTTTTTTACTTAATGCTTAGAACAGGTTCTACTGAAGACATTATGGAAATGTTTGATAGAATGGGTAGAGAACGTAAACGTACAATCAAATCAATAGTTCAATTAGTATATTTTATGAGAGGTTCGATTCAATATGAACATATGATGAATATGACTATGATTGAACGAGAAATTATAAATGAATTTATTGAAGACAGATTGGAAGTTGAAGGAAAAAAAATGTACCCCGTATACTGATCTAAGCAACAAAAAGTTATTTACCTAATGCTGATACTGATATCCAATATGAATCAGTTACATCATATAATCCTTTAGTCTTTTTTAACCCAAAATTGAGAAAACTTTTTTGGGTTTCTTCAGGCAAAGCATCAAATAAATCTTTCTTTACAATTTTACCTTTTGTTTTTCCTAATGCTAATTTTTTAACAGCAGTAGGAGCGATAATTTCTACAGATAATGGTCTAAATGAATCAACAATAAGAAATTGTAGACCAGCTAATTGACGAGTAGCATTACCTATTCCTCCAAAAGCTAAGCCTTCAATACAGATTTTATCAACTTTGTTATTATTTGATATCTCTTTTAATCTGTCCACGATTTTTCTTGCTCGGATGAATATATCTCCATCATCTTTTGATGTTGTTATAGTTCCAAATTCAATAATCTCTTTGTCTTCACTTAAAACACAGAATCCAGTGCAGGTAAATGATTGGTCAATTCCTAAAATTATCATATGTCCTCATTATTTTTACTTTATTTAGTAAAAATAATGAGGGTAGTGTTAGTATGACCAAGATAGGTTTATTGCTCCATTCCCACCTGCAGTTGGACAATAATCCCAAGGATAACCTGCATTGCTGTTTCCTCCAGTACCATATCCAGTTCCGTTGTTACCACCAGTTGATAAATAAAAATCATTTCTAGTACAATTCATAGGTCCACCCGCTACCCCATTTGGATAACCTCCTGCTCCAGAATATCCACTACAATTATCCCCCCAACCACTTGAAACTCCTCCTTGACCACCAGTAGCTGTTATCATTGCTCCATAACCTCTATAAATAGTTGAACTTCCACCAACTCCTCCATTATAACCACCAGTACCTGAAGGACATATAAGATTACCATTAAATAACCATATTCCTCTTCCACCACCAGCACCAACAGAAATAGTTAAATATTCACCTGCTGTTACAGAAAGACCATAGTTAATATAATATCCACCAGACCCTCCAGATCCTCCAGAATGAACATCACCATTTCCATAAGCACCACCTCCACCACCTCCAGCACCATATACAGATGCTATTAAGACAGTTACAAAACGTGGTACTACAAAACCGTAAGATCCTGGAGTAGTAAAACTAGCAGATCCTGGAGTAACATTAGGCCAATGTCTAATCCAACTTCCACCATTATTCCGATAAACAGCTTGTACTGTACGCCATGCTCCTCCTGATTTAGCGTATATGTAATTAGGAACTAACCATCCACCACCTTTACAATATAAATTTGCCATTATTAGATCCTATTATAATTGAAACCAAATATCACCATCACTATATCCACCAGGACCACCATAAGAAATGATTATTTGATGAGATGCTCCTAATCCTGCTGGAGCATATGCTCTTGTATCTACATAATTTTTAGTAGCTGGATCTGATACTCCAGTAGGTTCAGGAACGTTAATAATTTTACTTCCAGCCATATTTAATTGACCAGACATAGTATCACCACTTTTTCTCACATAAAGAGAACTAGATGAACTAGTTACTGCAGCAATGGCATTAGAAATAGAAGTATCTACCCAAGATTTGTGAACTAATTGATTAGCAAGTGTTGGAGCACGTCCGTCATCAACAATAAAACCATATAGAGTTAGAGTACCTTGACCATTAACACCTATAGTACCACCAGTTGAATGTATCAGTGTATCATATGCATTTGTAATATTACTACCACTACTATTAAACAATAAAAACGGGGTGGAAGTAACACTATCATGATTTCCAAATTCTATACCAGCATTTGGATGACCAGGAGTTGAGGTGTTTATTGATGCGTATATATAAGCAGTAGGATCTGATGTTACAGTTAATGATAACGATCCAGTCATTGTATCACCAGCTTTATGAACATATGCTCCATTAACCGTTGATAATACTGAAGTGTCTGCTGTATCTACATACCCTTTTGTTGCTGCATGTAAAGCAGCCGTTGGAGCAGCATTTAATGTTATGAATCCAGTTGTTGGAGAGTTGGATCCATCTAATCTTAGATAAGTAGTACCTGCTGTACTACTACTAAGATAATTAGCAGCAATATAATCTGATGATGTTAAATGTTTCCATGTATTTGTGATATCATTAGCACAAACATACATCTCGTTAGTTGTAATATTAAACCATTGTTGTCCTACTATAGGTTTATTAATTCCTAATATTCCCCCTAATTGAACTTTAGTTTTTGGAACAGCAGGAGAAGAAGTTAATTCAGCACAAGCAAAATTTTCCAATAATCGATAAAAGTTTTGATCAACTTCTTGTCCCCAACCAGTGCGTCCATACCCGTAAAAGGTTAAATCAGCATTTTGTGTAGATTCGAGTGGACCAGAAGCAGATCCAACATTTATAGTAAATGATAGAGTACCTTGTGTATTTTTAATTGTATATTGTGATGTAGTAGCCATTAGATTTTATCTCTCATGTTAATGTTTAGTATTTATATTTAATCACTACTCTCATCATCATATGACCCTAATCCATCACTGACCATCCGTAAAGTTCGCTTATCTACTTTATCTTTTGCCAACATTCTTAAAAAGTTCATTAACGTATATCCATCAACTTGAAGAAGATTTGCATTAACTTCTAGTGCCGCTAAAGTATCTAATAATCTACATGCTAACGAACATACCTCTTTATCAGAATTTCCTTGTAACTTTTTTAATGCTTTTTTAGCATCATTTATTAAACGCCCAAGGACATTATCATCACCCAAGCTCATTAGTTCATGTAATAACATAATACTTCTCCTAAGAATGAAGTATTTATCGTTCTTTAGGCAATGTCGTTATCCTTTATATAAGAAAATCCCTTAATCATCTGTATAACCATTTTGTGGTCAAATATTCCATCAACTTCATCTCTATGTGAAATAATATACATAGAAGTTCCTTCATCCTTGGCTATTTTCTTCAATAATTTGGCTGCTAATTGAATACCAATTGCATCTAATCCAATATCTAATACTTCATCTAACATTTGAATATTAATTTTAGCATGTAATTGTTGTAGAACATCACTAAACGCTAATGATAAGGCTAAATTAACTCTTGCCCTTTGTCCTGCTGATAAATTACCAAAATCTAAACTTCTTCCAAATTGAGATATATTTGCTGTCATTTCGTGTGTAAATTCGACTTTATGACGTAATCCTAACTCTGACAAATAATATTGCAATCGTGAATTCAAATACGGAATGGATTTGTTTAAAAGCTCTTTTCTTACAAAACTATCCCTTTTTGTTAATAATTTTAATAATAATTTTTGATGTTCAAGTTCCCTATTAATTTTATTAATTTCTTCATAATCAATAACTTCTAAAACAGTATTTGTAAGTTCATTCCAAGATTCTATATGAGGGTTTGCAGCAGTTTTTGCAGTTTCTAAATGTGCCTCAATAGTATCACTTTGACTTTTAATTTGTAACAACTCTTTAATATTAGGAGTTGTTAATTGTTGTTTAATATCTACTTGAGATGATTCAAGTTCTGTTATTAATGTATCTACTCTTGTTAACTCTTGATTAGCAGTTAATATATCTGTTTCAATATGAACAATATTCTCTTCTAAATCACTAATCTTGATTTTAGTATCAGCAAATTTTTGTAAACAATATACATTTATTTTCTTTTAGATGATCCAATTCTTTTTGGTATTTTATTAATTGTCTATTATATCCAGTTAGTTTAGTTTCAATTTTTTCAAACAGATTTATTTCTTTTGTTAATTGGCTATTAATTAGAGTAAGTTCTTCGTGAAGAAGTTGTTGTTGATCTAAATCAACACCATTTATCATTTCTAATTGGTTTGAATAGTTTTGGATTTCTTGAGTGTTTGTAATTTCCCATTTATCCATACGGTCTTTTGCGTTAGTAACTTGAATTGTATGTCTTTTGTGTTCTTGTTCAATTAATTCTATTTTAGTTTTTTTGAATTTAACAGTTGTTTCATCTTCTTTAATTAATTCTTTTTGTTCAGCAGCTTTATCTGAAAGTATTGTTAACCCAACTAACCGTTCAAACATACTAGCTTGTTCAGCTTTTGGTAAATCCAAGAAAGGAGCTAATGTGGCACTGAACACTACAATACGAACAAATAAATCATATCGTATTCCAATAATTTGTTCAATAGCAGTATTTGTATTGGCAACACTATCTAAAGTTTTATCAATGCCGTTAATCCAAAAATAGACATTATTTCCAGCTGCACCTGCTTTAGATTTTCGTTCTCTTTTGATTCTATAGGAATTATCACCAATATCAAATTCAACAATTACTTCCATGTTTTTGTTATTAATATTATTAACCAATTTATCCTTAGATATATCAGAAATAGGTTTATCGTATATGGCATAAGTTAAAGCATTTAATAATGTAGTTTTTCCAACACCATTTCCACCAGTTCCTTCAGTGGTGTCATCTAAATCTTCACCAACAATTAATATAGTACCTGGTTTAGATAATTCAACAATGGTTATATTATTTCCATAGGATAAAAAGTTGCGTAAACTTAAACTTTTAAATTTTATTTCCATTATTTTAACCTCTGATATAGTTTAACTAATAGTTCATTATCAACATGAACAGTATCAATATTTCGAAGCATTTGGATTACAAGATCATCAATTCCGTATACTAGTACTTCATTAGTGTCTATATCAACTTTAGTTCCAGAAATAGCAGAAGCTATTTCTCGAGTTTCTTCTGAAACAAATTCACGAAGTTTATATTCTTCTGTTAATTCTTGTTTTAAAGTAGAACTTTCTTCAAAAGATATTGGAATATCTACAATACATTTTACTCTTGAATTAGGATATATTTGAACATCACCATCTAACAAAGCAGATAAAGTAGTTTTAGTATATTTTGGACATTCTTTCCAATTTATAAAAGACATATCTTGTTTAATATGGTCATATATCATTAAACCCCTATCAATATCATCCACATCTCCAAAATCCATAGGAAAACAATTTCCAATATACACAACATTTCCACCATATTGCCTTTTATGAAAATGTCCAGAAGCAATATAATTTGGACCTTTAAATAACGTATGGTCTGGACCTGTAGGCATGGCCAAACCATAACCAGTTACTAGGAAACCTTTGAATTCAAAATGTCCAGCCCAAAACGGGAGATTGGTATATTGAAGAAGATTTTCATATTCATCTGGAAACAAGAATGGACACATAAGCATTCTACCTTCAATATTATTAAGTACTGTAGGTTCGTTTATTAAGATAAAGTTAGAAAATTCTTGAAAGGGAATTACAGAATGGATTTCCCGTGTATGACGATGATATAAATCATGATTACCAACACAGAAATATACAGGAATGCCAAGATTATTTAACATCTTGGCACCTTGATATGAATAGTTCATTGTAGCAATATTAAGAGCACTTCGGTTTTCGTTCCAATCTCCAAGAAAACCGATATAATCAACATCTCCTACTTCTTTTACTTGGTTACAAAACCAAGTAAGATATTCAATACAATCTTCATTGTGTTGTTGTGAATTAGATTTTTTTCCAAAGTGAAGGTCTGTACAATAAGCACCTTTTCGTAATTTCTTCATTTAAAGTCCTTTTATTGAAGTAACGTATCCTCATTATCCTCCTTTTCTTCATTTTCATCAACGGTATCTTCCTCATTAAACATTGAATCTTCATTTATAAGATGCTGTTGAAGTTCAATAGCAGTTTCTTTATAATGATAGTAATCTTGTTCATCTTCAACAAAATGTTGGTCAGAAGCCTCTTCAATGAACCCATAGGACGGATTTAACCCTTGGTCTACTAATAATAAATCACGAACTGTTCTTTGACGTTTTTCTTGGTTTAAGTATTGAATGAATGAGTTTTTAATACATTGGGTAAAGAATGCGAAAGGGTTGTTACTTTTTGCTAAATCAAAACTATTCCAAGTTCTAACTAACATTAGCATAGCATATGCCTGCATATCTTCATTGTA
>Ga0102851_10002065_pt1 | contig 11940 bp, 11 predicted proteins | sample Mud3Dept3metaG_FD_79558 | JGI IMG/M metagenome (GOLD analysis project Ga0102851, IMG submission 79558) | Freshwater wetland microbial communities from Ohio, USA, analyzing the effect of biotic and abiotic controls - Mud 3 Core 4 Depth 3... | ecosystem: Environmental > Aquatic > Freshwater >... | reverse complement strand
CTGGTTCGGCTTCAACGTCGGCTCGGGCCTCGAGGCCAACGGTTTCACGGGCATGGTGTTCGCCAACACCATCCTCGCCACGGCCGCCGCCGCACTCGCGTGGTCGTTCGCCGAGTGGATCCACCGCGGCACGCCCACCATGCTGGGTGCGGCCTCGGGTGCCGTCGCGGGCCTGGTCGCCATCACCCCGGCCTGCGGCTGGGTCGGCCCGATGGGCGCGATCGCCATCGGCCTGATCGCCGGCCTCGTCTGCCTCTGGGCGGTCGCGGGCCTGAAGCACAAGCTCGGCTACGACGACTCGCTCGACGTGTTCGGCGTGCACTGCGTGGGCGGCATCGTCGGCGCCCTGCTCACGGCGGTGTTCTGCTCTCCCGCGCTCGGGGGCACCGGCGTGTACGACTACGTCGCCAACGCCGTCGCCGAGTACTCGATGGGTGCGCAGTTCAAGGCGCAACTGATCGGCGTGGTCGTGAGCCTGGTCTGGTCGGGCGTGGTGGCGGCCGTCGCCTTCAAGATCGTCGATCTGGTCGTGGGTCTCCGTGTGGCGGAGGACCAGGAGCGCGAGGGCCTCGACACCGTGTCGCACGGCGAGCGCGCCTACAACTGAGTCTGTGGAGGGCGGCCGGTTCCTGGTTCGGCCGCCTTCTCCCCCGCTTGCGGGCGCTTCGGCGCCCGCTTTTTTTTGGTGAAATGCGTTACGGACAGGTGCCGGTCTCAGTCCTGGCGACCGACGTCGTGCCGCTCGTGGTCAGCCGGACGGTGCGCTCCTGGTTGCCGACCGGGCTCGCCCGGCACACCTTGAACGTCGTCGGCGTGACGCCGACGACTTGCGCCGGAAAGGTGATGGCTCCGAATGTCCCCTGGATGATCCGGAATTCCGGCGGGAGCGCTTGGTGGTGCTCGAGCACCTCGGTCCCACGGAGCAGGATCCAGCCGGACTCCCAGCCGCCCGAACCGGCGCAGGTCGCCCCGTCTGTCGAACGGCACATCGTCACGGAGGCATTCCGCTTGATCGCCTCGCTGCGCGCCAGCTGGGCGCTGGCCACGAGGTCGTTGGCGAAGCCGGTCAGCTTGCCGCTCAACGCGGCGTTATTGAACGACGGCACGGCCAGCGTGACGAGGATCGCGAGGATGAAGATGGCCGTCATCATCTCGATGAGGGTGAAGCCGCCGGCCCGGGAGGCCGGCGGGTCGCCCCTGCTATCGATGCCCAGTGCGAATTTCATCCCGGATGCACCACTATTACTGCTGCTGCTGCAGGTACCAGTATGTCAGGCTCTTCGGCTGCGTCGATGACGACGGCGGTGTCGGCTCGCGACCCTTGAGCGGCGAATCCGGGTCCGCACCGATGATGAACGGAATTGGTCCTGGCATCCCGTCGAGCTTGACCAGGCCGGCCACCGGGGAGGGTGGCAAGCCCCCTCCCGAGATCACCTCGAAGCGGCTGTTCGTGAACGACCCGTTGCGACTGGTCGCGTTCAGGTAGCCGACGTTGTACACGCGTGCCGTGCCCAGGTCCGCTTCACACGCCCCGGCCACGGGGTTCGTCGGCTCGTGGGTGCTGAAGGTGACCGTGCCGAATACGGTGATGGCCGAGGTCACCACCTGCTCGCCCGGGACGAGCCCGAGGTACCAGCCCTTCGAGTCGGCCAAGTCGTCGGCTGCCGGGTCCGCGATGGTGGTGATCGGCGTCAACGAATCGAGGCAGATCACGTCGGAGCCGCAGGTCGAGTTCTCGTCCGACAGCCACGCGGCGCTGGTCGGGACGTCCTTCACCATGAAGAAGTAGTTCTCCACGCCGAGCGCGTCGTCGAAGACCCGCAGCGGCTTCTCGCGGTCGCCGGAGCCCACCAGCAGGTAGAATACGCCACTGCCCGGTGCCGGCGGCTCGACGACGTCCGGCGCGAACATGAACTTGCGGTTCGCCGTGCAAGACGCGGTGGTATCGCAGCCGAGGTCGGCAATCTTGGTCATCGTCCAGTTGCCCGGCGGAGTCGTTCCGATCGGCGCAGTCGCCGATGCTCCGGAGATGCGGTAGATGTTGCCGCCGAGGTCCACAACGTAGGCGAACCTGGCGAGACCACTCGTCGTGTCGGCCACGACGAACACGTCGGCCGATACGGGGCGCTCCGTGTCCCACTCCACGAGCTTGGTGCCAGCCTGGGCATCCAGCACGTAGACCTTGCGGCCCTTCGCCGAAATCGTGCACGTGTTCGGGTCGCCGTCCTCGCAGTTGTCGTATCCGCCACCCATGATCAGCATGGGCGAGAGACCCGAGCCGTAGCCCGACGCCTTGAGGACCTTCGGCGCCGACCACGTCTGCCCGATGTCCGAGAAGCCCGACGTGCACCCGGTGTCGTCGGTGAGGTTGGGGCAGCCGATCTTCCAGAGAATCCTCGGGCTCGAGGTGTCGGTGTTGATGGTCGACATGTCGAAGGCGTAGACGACCCGGCCACCGCGCCGCGCCGTGGCATAGACCCAGGTCACCGAACCGTGGCGATAGGCGGTGATGGAGCCATCCAGGCCGTAGGGTTTGGGCTGCGGCATCGGGTCCGTCGTCGTGTTACCCGTGTAGCTGATCTGGACGTCGTTGTCCCTCAGGCGCTTGATCTGCCCGAAGAACTCGGGCGGCACGAACGACCACAATTCCTGGCCGGCCGGCGTCGTGCCGATCGCCGTGCTGCGATTGCCGTTGACCGCGCGCAGCACGCCGTCGTTGCCGCCGTAGAAGACGACCACCTGCGGTGACGCGTCTGTGCCGAAGTTGACGGCGACCGGGCGGGAGTGAACGACATCGCCGTGCGCCGAGGGTCGTTTCTCGGTGAGGTTGGTGTTGGGGCGTTCATCGTCCACGTCCTCGCCCCGCTGGAACTTGATCAACGTGTTGCGCTCGGTAGCGTCCGCGGCCAGAAGCATCCCGGCGGTGATGCTCGCGTTGGTCGTGGCAAAATTCGGCAACGCGGTGGACTCCGTCGGGCAAACGAAGGAGTTGCAGGTCTTCATGTTGCGCGCCGTGGTGCTGCGCAGGAGCTGCGCCTCACCGCCCTTCTCCGTGATGTTGCCGTCGGGCGAATTCGAACGACCGTCCGCCGTGAGGCAGCTGGTCATCGGTCGAAACGCCCAATACGTATCCGCGGTCGTCCAGTAGCTCCGGGCGCACTCGGCGATGAAGCCGGTTGCCGAATTCGTCGCCTCGAAGCCGTCTGCGTCGACCGTGGTGAGCTGGCCGCCGACGACGCCGAGCCGGTATTGCTTCAGGTTGCCCACCCAGCGCGGCAGCGCGTCCTGGTCCGGCCGGAACATGCCGACGTACAGCTGGTTCAGGTACGTCCCCTGCGTGCTCACGCTGAGCGGCAGGCTGACCGATGCGAACACGCTGTTCTCGGCCTGGATCTCCGAGAAGATCGCGCCGAGCGCGTCGGAAATCTCCGTGCCGCTGCTGGTCGACGTCACAGCAAAATACTTACCGCTGCTGACGTTGGCCATGCTTTTCAATATCGCCGTCCAGCCCGGGCCCTGGCCGGTCGTCACCGGGTCGACATCGACGGTGTACGTCGTGATCTTGCGCGGGCTGACTTTCATGAATCGCGCCCACTCGTCAGACACGTTCGACTGCGACCCGGACGGCGACAAGGGAATCGGCGTCGTGAGACCGGTGATCTCCGAAGAAGAGAACCCGGCAGCGGCTGCCGCGCCCGTGAGGAGCGTCGTCGCCGCGTTCGTGTCGCTGATGTTGTCCTGCGACGGGCCGTTGCTGATGTAGATGATGTAGTTCGGCGCACAGCTCTCGGGCTGGATCGGGCTGTTGTAGGGCGTCCCCGAGCGCGGGTTGGCCGCGCCGCCGTTCGGCAGGGCATTGCCGGACAGCGCGTACACGGCCTGCGACTCCGCAGTGCCGCTCACGTTGCCGGTGTAGTCCGTCTTGACCTTGTTGTTGCCCGCATACGGCGCCGCACCGTCGTAGTAGAGGTACGCCTCGGCCATGATCTTGCCGGACTTGCCGCCGTTGCCCTTGTCCGGGTTCTCCTGGAAGCTCGCAAAGAGCTCCTCGTAGACGATCTTGTTCGAAGGCGTCATCGGCCGGATCGCAGCGCGCACGTAGCCGCCGTCCGGATTGTCGTTCCCTTCCCCGGTCTCGCTGGACATCATCACTCCGACCCGGAAGCGCGCCGAGCCGTCCATGTTGACCGGCAGGTTCTGGAGCGTGCGGACCAGGGCGAGCTGCTCGTTGATGAAGATCGCCTGGCCCTCGACGTTGCGGCTCCAGTTGGCCGTGTTGTCCAGGATGATCAGCACGTTCGGCGCATCGGCGCTCGTCGGCGTGGGCTGCACGAACAGGTCGATGTCCTCGGCCGCCGCCGGCTGGCACAGCACGAGGGCCGCCGCACCGATTAAGTGGCCGAGGCGATGCAAGGCTTTGGCGAATCGCATGACAAATGCTCCTGTACGTCGGCCGCTCACGGGCAGACGGTGTCCCTCTGGGCCTGCGTGAGCAGCACGCGCACACCCGCGCGCACCCGCACCGACGCCCCGGCCGCATTGCTGTCGGGGGCCACCGTGGCATCGATGTCCCAGACCGTGTTCCACGTCGAGGCCGCCGTCATCGCGCCGGGCAGCGACAGGCTGCTCGGGTCGGCGCTGGCCGCGACATCGGCAAAGATGCAGGTGGGCGTGGCGACATCGACCACGTAGTCCACCGTGCCGTCGTTGTCGAGATCGACGTTGACTTCCTCCGCTGCCGGGCCTGCGGTGAAGTTCGAGCCGATCACCTGCTGGATCGCGAAGTTCGCCGCCGCGACGGCCTCGTCGTGGAACTGCGTGTTGCTGACGCTGCGGAAGCCCGAAGAAGCGAGGTTCATGGCGGTGAGCACCAGCAGCGTGATCAGCGCGAGCATGATCAGGCTGACCACCAGGGCCGTGCCCCGCTGGCGACGATGGTATCGGACGCTCACGGGCGCTCCCTCCGGCCGGAAATGTTCGGCAGACGCACGGTCGTCGTGTAGACGTGCCGCTTGAAGGCGTCGTTGTACGGGCCGTACGTGCTGCCGGCCAGCGTGTACTGCTTGGTATCCGTGTAGCCCTGCGTGGGCTCGCGGCTGCGGGCGAGCACCCAGATGCGCACGGCGGTCGTGTTCATCAAGTCGCCCACGCCGCAGGGCGCCGCCGTGGTGCAGCGGATGAACGCCCCGTCCGGAATGCCGTCGCCGCGGTTGGTCGCCATTTCCTTCGTATCGTCGTCAACCCACTGCGTGGCAGTCGTGTAGTCGACCGCGGCACCGGTGCCGCTCAGGTCGTCGACGCCGAGTTCGACGCGGAAGGCGTCGATGCCCTCGACCAGCGGCACCGGCGCCAGGTGCTGCGGCGTGGCGCCCGAGATGTCCAGGGTCGAGCGCATCAGCGTGGGGACGCCGTCGCCGGCGGTGACCGCGAAATCCCGCACGTAGTAGAGATTCGAGACGAAACGCCGCTTCTCGGCCACCGGCGACGCGGCGCAGGCGATGCGGCGCAAGTTGAACGTCGCCACCCCGTCCTGCCCGAACACGTAGGTGTTGGTGTCGCTGTTGCAGAGGCTGGCTTGCAGGTACAGCTTGTTGGCGGTCACGGCCTCGCAACCCGCGGTGCCGGCGGCGCAGGTTTCCGCGTGCCGCACCACCAGCATGTCGGTGTTGGCCCGCATGCTGGACGCGACGCCGCTGCATACCGCGTTGCTGTCGTACGCCTGCAGGGGGATGCCCAGCAGGTTGGTGACGTACGCCGCATTCCAGTTCGTCGGATTGAAGGCGAGGCACGGATCGGGGATGGCCGTTGGCACGTCGATCGGCACGCCCACCGCCGTCGCGTCGTCGAACTGCGGAACGAAGGTTCCCCAGAAGCCCGCATGGATGACGTCGCCCTCGAGCAGCTGGATCGCGAAACGCCCGTTCTCGATCATGCTGTTCGCGGTCGCCATCTCGCGGTTGTTGCGCGTCGTGCCGAGGAACAGCGCCACGAGCGCCGCGATCAACACGAGGCCGATGGCGATCGACACCATCAGCTCGACCAGCCCGAAGCCGCCCGGCACCCGAACGACCAATGCGGCCGATCCCGTACGTCGATCTGAAAGTCGCACGTTCATGGTCCGGCCGCCGGCAGGTCGAGGTCAGCGATGCGCACGATGTTCGTCACCACGCGGCGGCACAGGTCTCCCACGCAGACCGAGCCCGCGCCACCGTCGTACGCGCCGGCGCCGCAGGTCACCGAGTCGGGGGGCGCGCCCAGTGGCGCCATGCCCTGCCACGCCACCGTCACGAGGAACTGGCCACCGCCCAGGTCCTCGACGCAACCGCGGCCTCCGATCATGGCACCCACCTGGGATCCGCCGCTCTGCTCGCTCGCGCCCTGCAGCGACGCGCACCAGTCCACCATGTCGCGATCGCGGCGCGACGGCGTTCCCGTCAGTGTCGGGCAGGTCATGCCGACACCCACCGGCGAGGCGGTGGCGTAGGCGGCGGCGGCGTTGCGGTTGTTGGCGATGCGGCCGGACATGTCACGCAGCAGCATCAGCGCCTGCGCGCGCTGGTAGGACTCCACCTGCAGCACCTGGAGGCGCGCCTGCAGGCCGACGAGACCGAGAAGGCCGATTGCCAGGATCACCATGGTGACCAGCACCTCGACGAGGGTCACCCCGGCTTGCTCTTTGCGAACCGTGCTTGGCATGGCTACCACTTCCCGGTCGGCCCCTTCACGCCGGCGCTGGTGAGCGTCAGGGTGCCGTCAGCGGCCTGCCGACCGGAGGGGGTCATCGTGATGGTGAAGGACGGCGGGGGGCCCGCGTCGAGGGCGACGCTGTAGGCGTAGTGGGTCGCCACCTCCGGTGGCAGCGTGTAGCCCAGGTCGGCCGCGCTCGCCGCGTAAGCCCGGTTCGCCGCGAACAACTGGTGCTGGCGCGCGGCGATCTCCATCATGGTCGCTTGCGCCGCCCGGCGATTGCTGCGAACGATGTACGCGTTGTAGCTCGGCACGGCGATCGACGCGAGTATTGCGATGATCACTATGACGATCATCAGCTCGATCAGAGTGATGCCCTGTTGCGATTTCATGCGGACCCTCTGTCATTCACGCGACCAGTCTAGGCTGCCCGCCGGCCGTCGCATGCGGTTGCCGACGAGCGGCCGCCCCCGCCGGACGAGCGGCAGGCGGCTTCACATAACGTACGCGGCGGCGCGCCACGATCGGGCACGGCCTCCGTGGCGGCGCTTCACGGTTTCGCCGCCCCGGCCCTCGAACAGGGTGACGGTTGACGCCCACCTGCTACACTCGAACCGGGTCAACGGAGGCCGTTCGCGATGCGGGCAATCGTACTTATTCTGACGATCATGGCGACCGTGGGCATCGCGGCCGCCGGCGAGATCTACGTCACTCGCGATGCCAAGGGGAACACCGTGTATACGGACACGCCCCAGACCATCCCGGCGGAGAAGCTCAAGGTACAGAACTCCAGCAGCGATCCGGCCGAGGTCCAGGCCCGCTATGCGGAGCAGATGAAGCAGTATTCCGCCGACGACCGGGAGCGCACCGAGGCCGCGGCGACGGCTGCCGAGGCGAGGAAGGCGGCGACGCTGAACGCCGAAGACCGGGCGAAGCGGTGCACTGAGGCGCGCCAGCGCTACGACGCCCTGATGCAATCGCACCGCATCTTCGAACAGTCGCCCGACGGCGAGCGCCGCTACCTCGACAGCGAGGAGATCGACGCCGTTCGCGCCGACGCCAAGCAGGTCGTCGATGAGTACTGCGGCAACCCGTGACGTGACCCTCGCCACCGGTTTCATCGGGCTCGGCGCCATGGGGCGCGGCATGGCCCGCAATCTGCACCGCGCCGGCCTGTTGCGCGCAGTGTGGAACCGGACACCCGCGCCTGCCGCCGAGCTTGCCGCCGAGGTCGGCTGCACGATCGCAGCCAATCCCGCGAAGCTCGCCGCCGAGTGCGACGTCGTGGTGTCGTGCGTGTCCGCCGATGGCGACGTGCTCGACGTGGTGGACGCCATGGCACCCGCGCTGCGGCCGGGTTCGATCGTGATCGATTGCTCGACGGTGTCCGCGGCCACCGCACGCGAAGCCGCACGCCGGCTGTCCGAGCGCCAGGTGGACTTCCTCGACGCCCCGGTGAGCGGCGGCGTGGAAGGCGCGCGCGACGGCAAGCTCGCCATCATGGTCGGGGGCGACGAGGCGGCGTTCGAGCGCGCGCGACCCGCGCTCGCGGCGATGGGCCGTGCGGTGACGCACTTCGGCCCGAGCGGCGCCGGCCAGGCGGCGAAGGCGACCAACCAGATCATGTGCGCCGGCATCATCCAGGCGGTCGGCGAAGCCATGGCCTTCGCCAAGGCCGAGGGCCTGCCGCTCGAGGCGCTGATCGATACGCTCGGGCAGGGAGCGGGGTCCAGCTGGTACTTCGTGAACCGCGCGCCGAACATGGTACGCGGCACCTACCCGCCGGGTTTCCGCGTGCGCCTCCACGAGAAGGACCTGCGCATCTGCCGGGAGATGGCGTCGCGCCACGGCGTGCAGCTGCCGGTGGTCGAGACGACGCTGCAGCACTACGCGGAGCTCGTCGAGCGCGGCCACGGCGACGAGGACATCTCGACGATCTTCCGCCTGAAGGAAGCGTTGTTCGCTCCGGGCGGGCACGCCCGGCGGCGATGAGCGCAGGGCGGGAGCCGGTCTCCGCCGAGCAACCGAGCGGCTACCTGCCGGATTTCTGCAGCACCCCCGTGGTGCTGACGGTGGTGCTGGTCGCGGCGCTGCTCGCCGTGGTGCTGGCGCTGGCCCGTCAGGGCGCGCAAGCCGACTTCCTGGTCGAACTCGGCCGCAGCTCGCTGTACCTGCTGTGGACGGCATTGCTGTGCGCGGCTGCGCTGTGCAAGGCACGTCCGTTCCTCGCGCGCCGGCCCCTGCCAGCCTCGACGGCCTGGGCGCTCGCGCTGATCGTCGCGACGGTCGCCGTCGTCTCGGAGGCCGTGTTCTGGGCAGGCGAATACTGGGCCCGTCGCACCGGCGTCGCGTCCGGGCTGTTCCCGACGCATCACTGGTCATTCCTGCTGCCCAACCTGCTGATCGCAGCCATCGTCGGTGCCCTCGCACTGCGGTACTTCTTCGTGGCCCACGAGTGGCGGCGCAGCGTCGAGCTCGAGGCGCGCTCGCGCGTCCGCGCACTGCAGGCGCGCATCCGGCCGCACTTCCTGTTCAACAGCCTGAACACGGTCGCCTCATTGACGCGTTCCGACCCGGCACGCGCCGAGGAAGCGATCGAAGACCTCGCGGACCTGTTCCGGGTGAGCCTGAGCGACGCGCGGGCGCAGATCACGCTGCGCGAGGAGCTCGAGGTGGCGCGCATCTACCAGCGCATCGAGCAGCTGCGGCTCGGCGAGCGGTTGCAGGTGCGCTGGAAAGTGGCCGACCTGCCGCCGGACGCGATCGTGCCGAGCCTGATGCTGCAGCCGCTGCTCGAGAACGCCATCGGCCACGGGATCGAGCCGCTGCCCGAGGGCGGCACGGTGCTGGTGGAGGGGGCGAGCGACGGCGCACAGATCACGATCCGCATCTCGAACCCGGTGTCCGCCACCGCGAAGGCCGTGCGCAGCGGCAACCGCATGGCGCTCGACAACATCCGCCAGCGCCTGGAGATCGCTTTCGACGGGCGTGCGTCCGTCACCGTGGACGACAGCGGCGAGCTGTACCAGGTCACCCTGCAGTTCCCGCAGGTCATGGACTCCGGCCGGGAGTCCACCCGGCCGGGCCGTGGCGGTTGGTGACAGCGACCCGCGGCCCGGCGGAGAATGCCGCCCCGCCATGAACGACCAACCCCCGGCCCCGGACGCGATCCGCGCCCTCATCGTCGACGACGAGCCACCGGCCCGCGAGCGGCTGGGACGGATGCTGGCCGAGATGCCCGGCGTCGCCTTGGTGGGCGAAGCCGGCAACGGCGCCGAGGCGCTCGCGGCCTGCGCACGCCTGCTGCCGGACGTCGTGCTGCTCGACATCCGCATGCCCGGCATGGACGGCATCGAGGCCGCCCGCCACCTGAATGCACTCGAAGAGCCGCCGGCGGTAATCTTCGTGACCGCGCACGACGAACACGCGCTTGCGGCCTTCGAAGCGCAGGCCCTGGGCTACCTGCTGAAGCCGGTGCGCCACGAGAAGCTGGCGCGGGCGATCCAGCGCGCGGCCCGCGTCGCCGCACCCCAGCTGCTGCGCGTGGCCGAGCAATCGCAGCTCGGGCGCCGGCGCCAGCAGATTGCCGCCCGGCTCGGCGACCAGCTGCGCCTGATCCCCGTCGATGACATCTACTACTTCGCGGCCGGCCAGAAATACGTCACTGTGCGCCACCGCGGCGGCAGCGACCTGATCGACGAGTCGCTGCGCGCGCTGGCGATCGAGTTCGCGCCCGACTTCGTGCGCATCCACCGCAACTCGCTGGTGGCGGTGCGTCACGTCGGCACGGTCGAGCGTACGACCGAGGGTCAGTACCTGGTGCGGATGAAGGATTGCGAGGCGGCGCTGCCGATGAGCCGGCGGCACGCCACGGAAGCCCTGCGGCACCTGAAAGGCGGGCAGTGAGTGAACAACAAGCCAGAAGACCCGGGCGAATCGACGATCACCCTGGCGACGGACGACGGGCGTGGCGAGCGACGCTTCTGGACGAGGCTCGGCGCGGTGATCCTGCTCGCCGCACTCGGCTACCTCGTGTGGCGGATCGTCGCGCCACTGTGGCAGCCGCTCGCCTGGGCACTGCTGCTCGGTTCGCTGCTCGCGCCTCTCAACCTCAAGCTGAAGGCGCGGCTCGGCGGGCGGGCACGGCTCGCGAGCGCGATCACGCTGCTCGCCACCGTGCTGCTGTTCATCCTGCCGGTTGCCGGGATCGCCGGCGCGGTCGCGGCCCAGGCCGCGCACTTGCTGCGCAAGCTCGAGCCGCGCATGCACGGCATGGGCCAGCAGGGTCTGTCGCTGGATCTCGGCAACCTGCCGTGGCTCGACAGGCCGCTCGCCTGGATCGACGCCAACACCACGATCTCGCTCGCCCAACTGCAGGGCTGGCTGATCGAGGGCTCGCGCAAGGTGCTCGAGGGCCTGGTGTCCTCCGGCGGCACGTTCGTGATGGGCGCGCTCGGCACGGCCGCGAGCTTCGTGCTGATGCTGTTCGTGCTGTTCTTCGTGCTGCGCGACGGACCGTCGGTCGCGCAGCAGGTGGTGCAGATGCTGCCGATCGAGGACCGCCGCCGCGCGCGGCTCTGGCAGCACCTCGCCGACGTGACGCGCGCCGTGTTCCTCGGCATCGGCCTCACCGCGCTCGTGCAGGGCATGCTGGTCGGCGTCGGCTTCTGGATCGCGGGACTGCCCTCGCCGCTGGTGTTCGGCGTCGTCGCCGCGCTCGTGGCGCTGATTCCGATGGTGGGTTCCGCCCTGGTGTGGGTGCCCGGTGCCCTGTTCCTCGCCGCACGCGGCGAGTATGGCTACGCGATCTTCCTCGCCGCCTGGGGTGCGGTCGTCGTCGGCATGGTGGACAATTTCCTGCGCCCGATGCTGATTTCGGGCCGCGCCGACGTGCCGACGCTCGCGGTGTTCGTGGGCGTGATGGGCGGACTCGCCGGCTTCGGATTCATCGGCCTGTTCGTGGGCCCGATTGTGCTCGGGCTGCTGGTGGCGCTGTTCCGTTACGAACGCGAGCAACTCGCGGCGGCACAGAGCCCGCGCTGATTCAATTGCTGGAGACTGCCTTGACCACACCGCTACGCATCGCCACCCGCCGCAGCCAGCTCGCCATGTGGCAGGCCGAGCACGTCGCCACCCTGCTGCGCGCCGCCCACCCTGGCCTGGCCGTGGAGCTCGTGCCGATGAGCACGCAGGGCGACCGCGTCACCGACCGCGCGCTCGCCGAGGTCGGCGGCAAGGGATTGTTCGTCAAGG
>Ga0102851_10002064_pt1 | contig 11940 bp, 9 predicted proteins | sample Mud3Dept3metaG_FD_79558 | JGI IMG/M metagenome (GOLD analysis project Ga0102851, IMG submission 79558) | Freshwater wetland microbial communities from Ohio, USA, analyzing the effect of biotic and abiotic controls - Mud 3 Core 4 Depth 3... | ecosystem: Environmental > Aquatic > Freshwater >... | reverse complement strand
TGGTTATTGGATTTTGACGCCTCCGGCGTCTCCGTCAGTCGTATGCAGCCTTTTCTGCTTGTTAGTGCCACCCCGGATGTTTCTTACTTAAAACTTCTTGCGGTGTCAATCATCATTTTCAGGTTTTCCGCCGGGGTATCCGGAGGAATAGCACAACCTGCATTCAGAATGAAGCGATTTGAATTTCTATATACTGATAATAACTCCAATGTCTTCTTCTGAACAACATTTGCAGTCCCTAAGGCTAAAACTCCGCTCGGGTCAATATTTCCAATGAATGTTGTTGTATCCTGAATGGTGTTGAATATTTTGATAATGTCTGTTTTGTAATCCAGTTCGAAAGCATCAGCCCCTGTTAATAACATGTGCTCCAGAATAGTATCAGCATTGCCACAAATGTGTAATGCATAGGCAACACCAGCTTGATGAGCAACTTCCACAATTTTCTTTTCGTAAGGCATGGCATATTTCAAATACATTTCAGGCGAAATCATTTCGGGACCTGCAGGGCTATCACCATTTGACACCATATCGCAACCGGTTTGAGCCATAAGTTTTATAAACTGAGTACACGCATCAGTACAAAATTCGAGTAATGATTCAAGTTGCTTCTCTTTACCTGTCATCAGATCGAGCATCCAGTTTTGGGCACCTCTCATCATACTTGCTAACGAAAAAGGGGCCTGATCGCAGTTGCCGCGAATATAAATCTCATCTTTATAATACTCTTTTAACAGACGGACTGCCTCTAGCCAGATTTGTACATACTTGTAATTTTCTACTTTAGACGGTTTTAAAAGAACAATGTCTTCCAGATCTTCTAAATTTCCAAAATGGGTACGTGCAGGATCGTTCACAGGGAAATCAACCGGGACGCCAACCGCACCTGCAAGGGTAACTGTATCGATATCTACAAGAATACCATCGTAATTATATTTGTCAATTGATGCAATAAAACATTCAGCAATCAATCTGGGATTATTGCGGTATTGTTCCATTGTAACTCCGTGTTCCTTTGCTGCCATCATAAAATTATGAAGCATTATTGGTGTCTTGTCTGGTTGCTGACCATTTAATGCAGCATTAATTCTTTGAAATCCATTCATAATGCCAGTAGTTTATTAATGACAAATCACATATTTTAAAATGTAATCTTAATTTGTTCTTTGTGTTTCAGGCAGGTTAATATATTACAAGTGCTGATTTCAATTACCGATGCTTTAAGGAGATGGAAATCCTTGTTCAAACTATGTATTTAAATACGTCTTATAATACGTATTATAATGGCGCATTTATGAAATATGTCACATTGCTCATATATATTAACCACATACATAGATTAGTGTACAGGGTGTTTAGACTCCCATCCCAGCCTTCCCCGGGGGAAGGAGCGCAAAGCCTTTCCCCCTTGGGGGAAACGGGAAAGGGGGTTTAAGTAGAATAGATGCGTTATAAAACATAACAGAGCCATTATAATACGTTGATCAATTTGCTGCTCCAGACGCTTTCCTGAACCTGCTGTATTTAAGATAGGCTCCTGCAGAAACCGCAATCAGCAACAGTACAGTAATATAAACAGACACCGGTACCGGCACCGGATCTCCGGATGCATATGAATGCAGTCCCGACAGGTAATAATTCACACCAAAATATGTCATAAGCACCGATGAGAATCCAAACAGGGTGAGCAGATTGAATGTGTATACATCCTTCATTCCAGGGATCATGCGTGAATGAGTTACAATAGTATAGACAATTATAGTGATCAGCGACCATGTCTCTTTTGGATCCCATCCCCAGTATCTCCCCCATGACTCATTTGCCCAGACGGCACCAAGGAAGGTTCCTATTGTAAGAAGATAAAGGCCAAGAGTAAGGGTTTTGAAATTAATCACAGTAAGCTCATCAATGGTATCGGAGATCCTTTCACGGTTGCCGGAATTGGAAAGGAGCAGAAGGATAAGATTCAACAGTCCCAGGATAGCGCCAAGACCCAGGAATCCGTAGCTGCCTGTTATTACAGAAACATGAAGTGTGAGCCAGTATGACTTAAGTACAGGAACAAGGTTTGTGATCTCAGGATCCATGAAGCTCATATGTGCTACCAGAAGGGTCATCCCTGAAAGAACAGCCGTGGCCGAAAGCGCAAAGACCGACTTGCGGCTGAAGATAAATCCGGCAAGCAGTGTCACCCATGAGATGAATAACATTGATTCATAACCATTACTCATAGGGGAATGGCCTGAAATATACCATCTCAATCCAAGACCGAAAGTATGTAAAATGAACCCTGCAAACAAAAGCCAGCTCAGTACCTTCACAGGTAATGAGGTTCCTTTTATCCCTCTGATTACCATAATAATAAGTACGATAATCATTATAAATCCCGTGGTTGCATAAAACGGGAAAAGCCGTTCGAAAATTCCTGTCCTGTAATAGAGAACCTCTGCATTGATCCTGGATTGAGACGGCAAAGGATAACCGCTGAATGTTGACTGATATTCCTTAATTGATCCGGTGACCAGATCTGCTCTTTCAGCATTGTTCTGCTGGAGAACCTCAGCGAGTGTAGGGATAATTCTTTCCAGATAGGTTGAATCCTCCCTGCTTTGCGCTGATTTGAGAGCCTCTGCGGGCGGACCCCAGTTATGGGTACTGTCTCTCAGGGGAAATATTTTCATGAAATCACCCCGGTGGATCATATAAACAATGTTGACCCTCTCATCAACCTTCATTATCTCTTTGTCCATTTTGCTGCGATCACCGGGTGATTTAGCATAGGCAGCGTTTACCGCCTCAGAGAGCTTATATGCACCACCTTCATTCATCTTTATCAGGTCGGAAAAGGCTGCATAATTGCCTGAAATTCCCAGGCTGCTCTGCAACTCCTTGTTAGTCACCCTGATCAGAGGAATATCTTTCCAGTGTTCGAAATCGAGGTAAAGCCCGAGGAAGACCTGCATTGACGAGTACTCCCCGAATCTGTTCTCCCTGGTAACTTTCCTGACAATATCACTGCTTAAGGTAAATAATGGTTTAGTTCTGCCTTTCTGATCCTGGACAAGCACTTTACCAAACTTTTCGGAAGCATCCTTGCCCGGGACGAACTTCTGGGCACTGACAGCAACGGATCCTGAAAAAAAGAGGACCATGAGTAAAACCGGGATCCCTTTCCGCAGAGGCGAATACCAGGCTCCTGCCTGTATCTTATTAAACCTGGAATTCCTGTTCAGAAGTGAAAGAACAATGAAAAGGAGCAGAAAGAAATAACCGGTATATGTCACCGTCATACCTGTCCTGTCGCGGTTGACTGACAGAATTGTCCCCTTTTCATCATTGTCATATGAAGACTGGTAAAACCTGTAGCCTCTGTATTTAAGTATGTTATTCATGAAGATCATGAATGGCTTTCTGACATTATTTGTCCCGTCGAGAAGTGTAACATCGCTTTTATATCCTGAAGGGCTGTCAGAGCCCGGATATCTTTCAAGTATAAAATCGTTCAGCATCAGGCTGAACGGAAGCTCAGTCGTTTTTGAACCATAAGTGATCTCAAATTTCATTCCGTTCATTGTGGCCGATCCGGTTGCTTCGTATTTCGTTCCTGTCTCTTTAATGAATATTGTTTCCTGATCAATACCTGAGAAGATGTGAAATACTATGGCATCAGCCATCATTCCGGTCAGAACCAGCTTGTAATCTTTCCCTCCTGCACTGATACTTCTTTTATAGCTTCCGGCTGAAATGGAGGCTATGTTCAATTCTTCTGAATGCTCAACCGTTACAGCTCCTTTTGGATCTATCACTTTATACCCGAGGTATTTGATATTTGAGCTGCAGAGGTTTGAAGTTTCTCCTTCCCGTATATGAATTACTCCCTCCCAGCCGAAATACCGCGTTATACCGGCGCCAATGATCATCAGGATAAATGCCAGATGAAAAAGGGCAATTGTCAGCTTTTTCTTAGTGAATAACCGGTTGATTATCAACTGGCCTGTCAGATTTACAGCCAGAAGGATCAGGATAAGCTCAAACCACCTGGTATCGTATACCCTGCTATACGCTGCTCCTGACCCGAAGTCGTTTTCGATAAAAGTAGCAACTGCCATTGCAACGGCAAAAATTATCAATAACGAACCCATAAATACAGGGGAGAAAAGGATTTTAATAAACTTCATAATTTCTGACACTTAATTTAAAATTTTACTCAACCTCAGCCCCTCTGCGGGATGAGATTGATTTTCCCTTCCCGGTTATTTTTATTCCGCTGGGGCCCGGTTGCATAACACCGGTTTGGTCAAATTCCTCAGGTATTAAACCCTGGAACAATAAATCCGGCAAATATCATTAAATTACGTGAAGTTTTAAACTTTATAATCCAATTACTTGTCAATATTATATAACGTCTTGTGCGGTTGAAATCTTAATATATTTGAAATTCAATTGTTTATCCCAATAAAACTTTCATGAAATCACTCCCTTCTTTTCCCCTTTCAATCACACGTACTCACCCCCTTTTATTCCCCCTCTCTGCTCACGCAAAGACGGGGAACTTATTGAAATACAATGCCTTCCCCCCCTTCTTCGCGACAGCAGAGAAGGGGTCCCGATAGCTATCGGGAGGGGGGATGAGTACATGCAGCCAGAGAAGATGGTTAACTGCACAACCCGTTATTATATAATATTGTATATATCATAAGAACTGTTAAAAAGATAACAGAAGATTTTCTTAACTTGCCATCCGAATTAAACCTAACTGGAAAGAAATATGAAAATCGCACTAAGACTATTTACATTATGCATGTTTACAGGTTTTGTGCTTGCATCATGCGAGGGACCGCTAGGTCCTGCCGGAGCTGATGGGAAGGATGGCAAAGACGGAACAGATGCAAATCAGACATGTAAATTATGTCATAATCCCATTACTGTTGATGCTATAGCAGTCCAATTTGAATTCTCAAAACATTCTTATGGGGAAGCAGCATTTGAGGAATCAGGAAATACAGGTTGCACTCCATGTCATGCCTCGGAAGCATTTAAGTATGTCTGTGCTAATAACATCCCATCCACGTTTGCATTAAATGCAACGACCGGAAAATACTCAAATAGTTACGCAACAATACCAAGTAAAGCCTATGGTGAAATAAGTTGTTTCACCTGCCATAGTAGTTTACATACTACCTTTGCCGGTACCGATTTCTTCCCTTTAACTACTACTGCTGCTGTTTCCATGACAATGTGGAAAGGCACCAAATCAATAAACCTTGCTCAGGATGGAGGAATGAGCAACTTATGTGTGAAATGTCATCAGCCACGCCCCCTTACGACAAGCTCGACACTTTCAAATGGAGATGTTGTTGATTATGAGTCCCTGGCAAGCAACCCGACAGCAGTATTTTATGATAGTGGTGTTGGTAATGCAGAACCAAATAAAGTGATACCTTCTTACAGAACACATGTTCATTACGGAACCATAGGTGCAATCTTTGCCGGGCAGGGCGGTGTTCAGTTTACAGGTTCTTTGGCTTATGAAAACTCTACTCATACCACTGCGGCTTCCTGTCAGGATTGCCATATGGCAGCTATGTCTGGCAGAGCCGGAGGACATACATTTTTTGCAAAAGGAAATTTTAACAGCTGTAACACAACCGGATGTCATTCCTCGGCAATTACTTCAACCAGTACAGCATACTGGACTGTTCCAAGAGCTGAAATAAAGACATTACTAGGGTCTTTAGCAACAAAAATAAATTCTGTAGGTGGCGGAACTGCAATTCTTCATACTCAATCTGACGCAGAAGAAAATTTATGGGCCGGTTTAACAACAGGTAATTATGATGGTTATCTTAATATATATGATCCTTCTTCAAATCCGGGAGGTGCCTGGAAGAACCCGGCAGCTTCCGGTAGCTGGACACAGGCTCAGAAAGATACCAATAATGCTTTACCAACATTCCCGACTTTAAAAAATGTTGTTATGGGAGCAATGATAAATTTCCAGCTGTGTTTAAGAGAGTACAGCCTCGGTATTCATAATTATAACTATTCAAAAGCTTTATTGCAGAACTCAATTGATGCTTTAACAGCAGCAGGAATTTAGAAATTATATTAAAATAATAAAGGCTGAGCTCAATGAGTTCAGCCTTTATTTTTGAAATACAGTAAACGATATTACATCCCTGCTTGAAAATACCTGCCAAAAATATTTGGGAGGGAAAGAAAATAAGGTTATTATTGCTCTTGCAGTTGTAATTATTCTTTTTTTCGTTGTTCGCTATTTATCAGTCCCAAAATGTTTTTGAGCAATCCGGGTATCTCAGGACACTTGCAATAAATGAAAACGAATCGTATAAACCATAATCTGGTTGATGAAAGGAGATATTTTTCTTATTCACTTAAATATTTTTTTTGAAAAGGAAATTTAATATGAAGGATAAAATTTACAGAAAAATTAAAATACCCGGTATTTTAATGGCACTTTATATTGTTCTGTATTTTGGTTGTAATAATATAGAATCAGATAATAAAGAAATATATAAAGTGCCTGATGAAAAAGAAGGAAATAAAAAGATTGAAAAAGCTATTGAATATGCAGTAGAAGCGCCACCTTTTAGTGATGGTATATTTCCCTGCACTGATTGCCATGCAAATATTAAACCTAATCCTGAAAGAAGAAAATTAGTAGAGTGGCACGATGACATTTCTGCGATGTTTAATCATGATAGTGAAAACCGCTGGTGCCTTGACTGTCATGATTTAAATAACCGGGATTCGCTGAAGCTTGCCAGTGGAAAATTATTGGATTTTAAGGAATCATATAAGCTTTGCGGGCAGTGTCACGGTGAAAAACTCAGGGATTGGAAAGTTGGGGTTCATGGAAAGAGAACGGGTGAATGGAACGGGAAAAAAGAGTATTTGCTCTGCGTTCATTGTCATAATCCACACTCGCCAAAATTTGAAGAACTTACGCCGGAACCGCCACCAGTAAGGCAGGAAGATATCAAGTAACTTTATTAATTGAATATTTTGCTGAAATGAAAAAAGAAAATTCAAGAAGGTCGTTCATAAAAACTATTTCATTAGCAACATTCTCAGCACTCGCACTTTCGGGTTGTGATATGAAAGCATTTGATGCTTTTCTTCAGAAGAATTTTAAAACATTATCAAAAAAAGAAAAAGATAGTATAATTAAAAATCTGGAAATTAAATACAAAAAAAAGTATGGTAAAGAATTTCATGTATCTGACAAACCTGCAATTGAAGGAACTCTGTTCGGATATGCGCTTGACTTGTCAAGATGTGTCGGATGCAGAAGATGTGTTTACGCATGTGTAAAAGAAAATAATCTGTCACGTGCCCCTCAAATTCATTATATTGAGGTGCTTCAGATGGAAAAAGAAAAAGGGATAGATTTTGCTCATTCAACTGCTCAGTACAATCCTGAAAAAGTTCCGGAAAAGGGATATTTTTATGTGCCTGTACAATGCCAGCAATGCAGAAAACCTCAATGTGTTACCGTATGTCCGGTTAAAGCTACCTGGCAGGAACCTGATGGAATTGTTGTAGTTGATTATAACTGGTGTATCGGATGCAGATATTGTATGGCGGCCTGCCCATACGGGGCAAGACATTTCAATTGGGGCGAGCCAAACGTACCGGTAGAAGAATTAAATACTGAAATGCATTATTTAGGAAACAGACCAAGAATGAAGGGCGTAGTGGAAAAATGTACTTTTTGCATTCAAAGAGCCAGAGAAGGCAAATACCCCGCATGTGTTGAGATATGCCCGGTTGGAGCAAGAAAATTTGGAAATCTGTTAGACCCTGATAGCGAAATCAGATACATTTTAGAAAACAAACGAGTACTTGTACTTAAACAGGAATTGAACTTTCAGCCTAAATTCTACTATTTCTTTGGCATCTGAATAAATCTTAAGATTAAGGTTTGTTTTAAACCAGTTAAAACAAATTAATAAAATTTAATATGAATTTTATTCGTTTCATAACAGGCAGTATAAAAATAATTTTCCATGGAAGCAAAACATATTATGCATGGCTGATCTTATTGTTAATACTAATACTTTGGGGAGGATCCGGGTATTATGGTCAGATAACTCATGGATTAATCAGTACCCACATGAGGGATTCCGTATCCTGGGCTTTTTATATCGGGAATTTTACATTTCTTGTCGGAGTTGCTGCAGCAGCTGTTATGTTAGTCATACCTGCTTATATTTATGATTGGAAACCAATCAAAGAAATTGTAATTTTTGGTGAATTGCTGGCTGTTTGTGCGGTGATAATGTGTATTTCTTTTATAATTGTGGATATTGGAAATCCGCTCAGATTCTGGCACATGCTGCCTCTGATAGGCACAATGAACTTTCCATCTTCTATGCTTTCCTGGGATTTTTTTGTTCTTAGTATCTATTTACTGATTAATTTATTTGTTGTAACCTATTTATTATATTGTATTTTTTATAAAAAAGAGTATAAGAAATCAGTTGTTTTACCACTTGTTTTAATCAGCATACCCATGGCTGTTGCTATTCATACAACAACAGCATTTCTTTATAATGCTTTACCCGGACGTATATTCTGGAATAGCGCTTTACTTGCTCCAAGATTTCTGGCATCAGCTTTTTGCTCAGGCCCGGCTATTCTTCTGATCCTGTTTCAAATACTTAGAAAAACCACAAAATTTGAAATAAAAGATGAAGCTATATGGAAAATTGCTGAACTTATGGTTTATGCAATGTTCATTTATCTGTTTTTTACTATTGCTGAACTTTTCAAAGAGTTCTATTCCGGAACTGAACATATTTTATACTGGAAATATTTACTTTTCGGAATAGGGGATCACAAAGAAATTGTTCCTTACAGCTGGTCGTCAATTATTATGGGATGTATCGCATTTATACTATTCTTAATCCCCAAAACCCGGAGAAATTTTCTGACTCTGAATATTGGTGCATTTCTTATCTACGGAAGTGTTTATGTTGAAAAAGGAATTGCTCTTATAATACCCGCATTTACGCCGGATGTCCTAGGACAGATTTATGTATATACACCCTCCATGACTGAAATCAGAACGGCAGTAATGGTATTTTCTCTTGGATTTTTACTTTTTACTTTTCTGTCAAAAATTGCAATAGCTATCGTATTTGAAGATTATAACATTGACAGTTTAAATCCAAAAAGGAGCATCAAATAGAATAATTTATTTCAAAAGAAAGAGGCTGCCCAAAAATGAACAGCCTCGAATTTTCATGGATATTGTTCTCCTCTCTATTTCTTGAATTTTCTCATGTAGTTAACAATGTTCCAGATATCATCATCCGATAATTTTCCTTCATATTTTGTCATCTCTCCCCTTCCCGTTTTGGTTTTGTAGAAATGTTCTCCATCAGTCTGATTCTGGAATTCAGCTTTTGAAAAGTCGTTCATGGGTGTTTTAAGTGATTTTGATTTCGGGCCATCACCCAGACCAGTTCTTCCATGGCATGCTGCACAGGTTTTGTTATAGAGCGTCTGCCCTGCTGAAATACTGGCATCACTCATGGCAACGGGGTTCTTCATTGATTTGAAGTTTGCCGGGACCACCCATGGCTTTGTTTGAGCTACCAATGTTGCACTCAGCAATAAAACTACAGCGTTTACAAAAAAAAGTTTCATAATCCTCATAATCCGTGATTTTTAATTTATTTATTATATTACAAATATTGTGCAAATTTTATCTTACAGGTAACTCCTTATCCTCATCTTTCAGTGAAACAGTGTTCGGGTAAGCCGGATTTACATATTAATGAATTTACTTCTTGAAGGTTCTCATATAGTTAACGATGTTCCAGATATCATCATCAGATAATTTACCTTCATATTTCGGCATTTCACCTCTTCCGAATTTGGTTTTGTAGAAATGTTCCCCATCAGTCTGATTCTGGTAAGCTGCACCTGAAAAGTCGCCCGGGTGATCTTTAAGAGCTCTCGCTTTAACCCCGTCACCAAGACCGGTCTTTCCATGGCATGAAGCACAGTTCTTGGTGTAAAGAGCCATTCCAGCTTTATTACTTGCTTCACCTTTAGCTACAGGATTTTTCATTGATTTGCAATTGGCCGGTGTTTCCCAGGGTTTTGGCTGAGCAACTACTGACATACTAAATGCTAGAATAAGTGCGCTTGCAAAAAAAGTTTTCATCATTTTCATAACAATTAAGATTTAATTTATAATCAATATACAATTATCGTGCAATTTTTTTTTACAAATTAAGGTTAAGTCAGATATTCATCCTTACTTTTTTTTCGTTTTGAATCAATCTTTATAAGGATAAGACTGATAATTGCAAAGAAATAGTGACCCCAGACGCCGGCCAGCAGTATAGACAGGGTAATGATCATCCACATGGGTGGTGTTTTTGTCCAAAGGGCCCTGTGTGTTGTTGGAACTGAATATGACGTAGGAATGCCCCATTTCTCGGTTACACTTTTTTCAATATTCCCATACGTTGGATTCTCTTCAAGTTTTGCTATGATCGTAATATTACCATTTTCATCACCCGGAATATCGGAAGGAAATTCAATTGTTGAGGTTCCGGTTTCATCAAGGGTAGCTTCTCCTACAGGAAGCAGGCTGAACATCCTTGATACGTAAACTGTTATAACCTCATCAGATACCGGAACTTCCCCTCCGTTAAGCGGTGAATGAGCTTTAAGAGTGATATTCTTTATACTATCGGCCAGGGATAATGTCATTTCCAGTTTTAAATCCTTTACAGCAATTTCTGAATTTGCTCCATCAACAGTATCATTTCCTTTAAACTCAGAACCAAATGACCAAAATCCTTCCTTATTGACAGGCAGCTTTACTTCCCCTCCTAATAACAATTTTGCCACACCCTTATCATCTGTTACCATGGATGCCAGGGACTGCCCCCCGGAACCATCCGAAAAATTAATAACCATTCCGGCGAGAGGTAACACCATCCGGTTCATCGAATAAGTAAGTGTACCCTTTAAATATGCCTGATCGTCAGTATCTTTAAAATATTGAAGTTCCAGATAAGGAGTGATTTTTGGCTTTTCCTGCGATTGTGACGGAACTATAACCAGTGTCATTAATGAAGTCAGAAACAATATTTTGGGCAGATACTTTTTCATTGTGCTCTCAATATTTTTGCACTATTTCATAACTTCATTCTGATCCCTTTCCTGCATTTCCGAAATTGAAATTATGGGTACGATTTTCGAAACAAGCATGAACAACATGGCGAAGACTGACACACCAGCCAGCGTAAGTGCCCATTCAACCCATGTAGGTGTATATTTTATCCAGTCAGAACGGAAATCCTGTATTGGAAGAAATGGTGTTTCAAGTGTCGGTATTACTATTATATAACGGTTAACCCATAGTGCAAGAAGTGCAATTATGGCAGCAACTGTTATATTGCGTATTGTTCGGAATTTTGGAAAAGCAATGATAATTCCCGGCAGAAGGATCCCGATATAGTTTGCAAAAATGAAAAGCGAATAATACTGGTTAAAAAGTTTGTCAATCAGTATTGAGTCCATCTTAATAGAACCATACCATTTGGTAAGATAGTCGCTGAATGTAAAGTATCCATAAAATGCTGCAATTATTGTAAGAAGTACGCCAACATTAACAAAGTGACGTTTCGTAATATATTCTTCCAGACGGTATACTTTCCTGAATATCCACATAAGAATTATAAGAAGTCCTGTTCCGGAAAATACCGCTGCAATTACGAAATATGGACCGAATATTGTTGAATGCCATCCGGGCTGAAGAGTGACCCCAAAGATCCATGCCAGCACCGAATAAACTATTATAGCAATGGCAATGATCATGGCAGCCATGATGGTCCTTGCATTTGATAACAGTTTCCTTTGCTTTTCCGTACCCGAAAAACCAAGAGACAGTAT
>Ga0102851_10002063_pt1 | contig 11942 bp, 12 predicted proteins | sample Mud3Dept3metaG_FD_79558 | JGI IMG/M metagenome (GOLD analysis project Ga0102851, IMG submission 79558) | Freshwater wetland microbial communities from Ohio, USA, analyzing the effect of biotic and abiotic controls - Mud 3 Core 4 Depth 3... | ecosystem: Environmental > Aquatic > Freshwater >... | reverse complement strand
GTTGAGTTACAGGAGTTCCGCCATCAGAAAGGATATAGCCTCCGGTAATGAACGAAGTTGGTGTAGGATCACTTATCCCATTTGTGTACAGTATCGGCGACTGGTTTGGTACTTCACCAGATCCTCCCCATTTTGGAACACCCTCATATAAAGTCAGCACTTGTCCGTTCAATCCAGCCGGTACCATTACCCAGTCTTCTCCATCCCAATACTGCATATCTCCAACGTTGGTTCCGACAGGTCTATTCGTCAGATGGTTATAATCAACGCTCAGAGCAGATCCGGCTTTATCGCTGTAGAGAGCATAAGGAACAGAAAATAATTGAGTTACAGATAATAATTCATAATTCTCACCTCCCTTAACATCCACTTCAATCTTAAGGAAATATTCATCTGACCACCATTTAATTTCGGAAAAAACGCTTGATGGTGCATTACCATGGCCAATTTCAATATCAATCTGTCCTGAGGCATTTGTCTTTGTGTAAAAGGTTTCAGTATAGACTGCTTCTAAGTCTACACTATTTTTTAAGATGCTTATCTGTAGACTGATATTCTGATTAACGATAAGTTTATTACCTATTTTAATAATTGCTTTAAAGCTGAATGCCTGCGGTGGTGCTTCCTGAGCATTGAGTATTGTTATTGACAATACGATTACTGTTAACAGGGTAAAAATCTTTTTCATATTCTTTTAATTATTTAATTTTTAATGATCTTTTCAATTTTAAATGACTGATTTTTAGAGGAAGGTTGAAATACCTTTAAATAATAAATCCCACGAGGGATATTCAGGATATTAACCTGAAGGAGAGGCTGATAAGGAACTATCCTGCTAAGGACTTTTACTCCTGAATTGTTGTATAACTCAAGGATGAGTCGACCTGTGTCGATTGGAGCGATCTCAATGTTAAAGAAATCAGTTGCTGGCATAGGATATACTTTAAGAGAAATGTCAGACTTTATCAATTGTTCCATTAGTAATTTGTTTAAGGTACTCTGATCATAAGCGGGAATATCTGATAAACTCCCACCCAGAATCCAATTGACAGAAACCTCTGATTTCACAGCATACCCTGCTGAAGAGACAACCTGCTGTGCAGTACAGAAACCACTACAGCAAAGAAGAATTAACAAACATTTGATTTTCTTTTTCATAATTAACTGAATAAACTGTATAATAAGTTTAATAAATGAGATATATAATTGATCCAGAATATACCTGATGCAAAATCACTTTAGAATTTTCCTCTGAAAATGTATTGATAACCTCTTCTACAGATCTCTAAAACAAAATACCTTGTTTAAGCTAAAGTCAATTTAATTAAAACCACTGCAGTTCTTAACTGAAATCCCATTTTAATATTTAATAAAGTTAATTTGTAGATTTCAACCAATTGTCATGGGAATGTCAGGATTTGTAAAAGTTTTGTCATGAATTGTAAAAATTAATTATCTAATAATAGATATTGCATATAGTTACAACAACCACACAGGAAGGCCAGGGATCGACGATCTTACCCCAGAGTGATAATAAGTTTGAACCAGACAGGAGAGGAGTATTAAATTTTGAAAATTTCAGATAAAACAGATATTTGAGGTTGCTCAGGAATCACAATCTTTTAAATGGAACAAACCTTACGAATGTCAGACGTTTTTGTTCGGGCTTCCCGTTTCTTTTTGTAACCAGTATCAGCTCCTGGATTGCCGATGGAGCACCCACAGGTATTACCAGCCTGCCATTCTCCGCAAGCTGATCAATCAAAGGCTGCGGGATATGATCTGCAGCAGCAGTAACAATAATAATATCAAATGGTGCATGCTCCGGCCATCCCTTGTAGCCATCACCAAATTTGCATTCAACATTTGTATATCCATATTTTTTTAATCGCTCCGATGCTTCCTTCGCCAGCTCAGGAACTATTTCGATTGTATAAACCTTTTCTACGATCTCTGCAAGAACGGCTGCCTGATAACCTGAACCCGTCCCTATTTCAAGTGCCTTTTTCCTGCTTGTTGGTCTTACAATATCAGTCATGTACGCCACAATATAAGGCTGAGAGATTGTCTGGCCATAACCAATTGGCAACGGATAATCATTATAAGCCTCACTTTCATATTCCTTCGGGATAAACAGATGACGCGGTACTTTTTTCATTGCATCAAGCACTGCACTATTCGAGAGACCACGATCCATGATCTGGGTCTTTACCATCCGGGTCCTGGCTGGTTCATATTTATCAACCTGACACAAAACAAATCCTCCTGTTAAGATGCATGCAATAAAAAAAATCGATTTCACAACAATCTTATTTTCTGCAATATACTAATTTTTAGTCACTTTTCAAAGTACAGGCTGGATGTGAAATTCAGATCTGACCACGAAATCCGATCAGGGAAAGAAATCCCTGGGCAAGAAACTGAATCAGTTTCCCAATGGGCAGAAAATCTATTTTTGTAAGTATCGACCCGATAATTAGAGTAAACAATATTATTGTCCCGTATTTATAAAGACCAGCATACAGATTAGGATATTTTCTGAACTGGTTGAATAAAAGGTGGGAACCATCGAGAGGCGGTATCGGAATAAGGTTAAAGATCATTAATCCCCAGTTAATATAAATTGCCCAGAGAAATACCTCAGCCCAGGTCACCATTATACCGTTATTATACAATGGTGCATTGATTGTCAGCAATGTAAGGATCACAGACAGGACTATTGCAGTTAAAGCATTTGAAGCAGGACCTGCCACTGCTATTTTAAGAACATCTGTCCTGGGATTTTTCAGATTCTGCTCATTGAACTGGACAGGTTTCGCCCATCCAAATCCTGCAACAAGAAGCATAATAAACCCAAGAGGATCAATATGTTTGAGAGGGTTTAAAGTAATCCTTCCCTGATCCTTTGATGTCGAATCACCACATTTAAGTGCGACAAAGGCATGGCTGAATTCATGGACTGTAAGCCCCAGGATAATCCCCGGCAGAAACTTCAGAGTTTGTATCAGATCAGGGCTGCCCATCAAGTCTTTTATTTACGGGCTGAAAAAAATCTTCCTTTGTCAGCCTGCATTTTTTAATCATTTCAAGAGCATATTCAGCACCTGAAAATTTACTGTCGGCATTGTTGGTTCCGACTGTGAATTTAACACCGGCTTTTTTCGCTCTTTTTATAAAATCATAAGAAGGAATCATGTACCTGTTATTGATTTCGATTGCGACATTATTTGTTTTTGCAGCACTTATCACCTTATCCATCCTTTCATCTGTCCAGAAAGTGTCGTACCGGTCTGCCATCTGTTCGGGTAAAAAGGTGGGATTTACATAGATGTCAATAGGCTCCTCACTCAGAATCTTTACGATTGTACTGACAAGATAATCCATAAAAGCCTCCTCATCATCAATCCATGTCTCATTTTTCATCCATATTCTGTTTCTCCTGCCTTTTTCATCCGTAAAAGTCATGGCATCCGTAAATGCATAATCAAATTTATTTATTGACTCTTTTGAAAACATATTAACCCATTCCCTTCCTTCTGCCTGCATTGCAATGTAGAATTGAGGATAATCTTTTAAGGTCAGAAGTACAGAATCAATCTGACTATCCTGATGAATTGGAAATTTCAGACCACAGTTAATGGCAATCCCATATCTGATCTTCTCAGCTTCTGACTTTTTCACGGCATCTTCAATTCCAAAATCACCTTTTAAATGAATGTGCAGGTCTGTAATCGGGAACTGTTCATTTTTCCTGCAACTCATCGAAATAATTGAAACGGCCACCATCAATAATGCAATCCTTTTTTTCATTGTATAATACGTTTGTTTGTTAATTTGATCCAAAGATTATTAAAATATTTTTACTGGAAAAAGTTTATTTATGGGATTATTATCTTACCAGAGTTGATAATAACTTGATTTTATTTCTGCTATTTTCCTGTTATCTCTTTAAGCAGGCCGAAGAATTGTTTTTTTCTGTCAGAGTTGATTCCCCAGTCGACCGGTACGCTCTGGTAACCATTTTCATAAGATTCACCTTCCATTCTGAAATCAAAATAACCCCATGAGGCATAACCCTTCAATGCTGAAACAAAATTATTTTGCTCCTGGTCAAAATTGAAATGATCATCCTCGTTAAACAGGATAGGCTTTGAGGTATATCCCTCGACTTTCCGGGTTTCACTGACCATTTCAAGAATTTTTGCAGGATCCGAAACTCCGTTCCCGTGTATAAGAATAAAATCTGACGACTTTACCACATTTGGCAATGGGATAAATCCCCCGCCATAACTTGTACCTGCATAAAACCGGTAACCATTCTTTTTTGTTGCTTTTACCAGATTTATAAGCTCATGTATTCTTTCCGGCTTAAGAATTTCATGATCGTATCTGACATTACATTCATTATTAATCTCGATAAGAATATTTCTGTATTCTCTTTCGAAGAGCCACTCAGTCACATTATTAACAGCATTTATAACAGCTTTTTCATCGCGAAGCCGTTCATCCTGGCCAAAATAAAAGAGTCCCAGGATAGGTACCATTCCTAAATCATCAGCTTTATCAAGTATTTTTTCAAGACGGGCCATATACTCTGGCCTTAATGATCCGTCTTCATTGTATCCTGAATTATACCATGGCTGTGCCCGGGAATAACCCTGTGGGCTTCCTCCCTGTATGTTGATTGTAAATGAAAGCAATCCATGCTCATACCATTTTTCCATGTTTTCAACAAATTCCGATGTGTTTCTTTCAGGATCCCATTTTCTGGTATCAGGGTATAACCAGTTATTGATTGTTTCCGGATTCATATCATCAAAAATACCCTGTACCATCCTCGAATTCAGAAGTAAACCTTCAATTTTATTCCCCTTCCAGAACCTGTTTTGATATGTTGGTTTGCCATTAATAAAAAACTGGTCATTTCTGATTTCCACAACAGTCTTATTGTAATTCTCTGTACAACCAGCAAGCACCTGGAAAAGCACAGGTAATAAAAAAGCAATATTTTTCATAGTTCATCGATAATATATTTATTAAATATTGTAAGATAAGAATTTCAGGATATTCGGCAATTTAATGAAAATCAAAAAAAATCCTGTTGATTTGAATGCTATTTCCATTCTTATTTGCACTTTCGTATTTGCAAAAGAATATTTTATGTTTTGACAAACGGTTATGACCAATGAAAAAAACTATTCTTGCTATCTCAATAATGCTGCTGAACGGACCGCTTTATCTTTATTCTCAGCAGATCCCTGAAACAAAAGTTTTTCTGCTCACATGTTCTCCCGGTACAGCAGTTTACTCTATATATGGGCACAGTGCCTTAAGAATTATTAATCCCGAACAAAACAGCGATCTTGTTTATAACTGGGGTATTTTTGACTTCAGCACACCAAATTTTGCTTGGAAATTTGCCAAAGGCAGACTCATGTATCAATTGGGAGTGGACACGTATGATAAATTTCTGCAGATATATTTCTTCGAACAAAGATGGGTTCAATCACAAAGGATAAATCTTGATAACGACGAGATTAACCGTTTATATGAGCTGATAAATGAAAATTTAAAGCCGGAGAATGTAAAATACCATTACGATTTCTTTTATGATAATTGTTCCACACGGATAAGGGATATCCTTGAAAAAAGCGTAGGAGTGAAGCTTTTATACCCTCCCGAAGAAAGAAAGGGCATCCCGACATTCAGAGATAAGATTGGTGAATACCAGATGCCATATCCATGGCTGAAACTTGGAGTTGATCTGTTAGTAGGTACACCGGGTGATAAAAAGGCATTCTTCAGAGAAAGGATGTTCCTTCCTGTCGATATGCAGAACGGATTATCTGATGCTGTTATCAGCCGTGACGGTAAGATGATCCCTTTGCTCCAGAATCCGGAAACAGTCCTTGAATTCCCTTCCCCGGAAAAGAAACAAATATTTTTTACTTCTCCTATTTTTATTTTTTCTCTCCTTCTCATCGGAATTATCCTGTTTTCTGCCCTCTACAGAAATAAAAAAGCAAATAAGATACTTGATATTGTGGTCTTTTCAGTTTTTTCAGTCCTGGCGCTGCTAATGGTATTCTTTAATTTCTTCAGTGGTCATCCTCAGCTTAAATGGAACCTGAATATGATCTGGCTTAATCCATTCATTATCCTGTGTCTTGCAAGTGTGGTGTTTAACAGGGACTGGCAGATATGGTTCAGGATTGTATTCGTCATGGCCTTACTGTTAACAGTTATTTTATTGATTTTTCCAGGTGCCTTCAATAATGCCTTCATACCTATGCTGCTGATACTTCTTTTAAGAAGCGCTGCTAGAGCTGGTTTCAGTTGGAATCCACTCTCAGTAATCACTGATCCAACCTGAATTTAACACAATTTTAACACTTGTTAACAACCCTTTATTAATTCTGCTGCTTTTTTTGTATACTTTATTTTCAGATTGAAATCTGAAGGTATTTATATCCTCATTTAATTATATTTGCATCTTAAAATTTTTAAACCATGGAGCAAACTGCAGATATCAGAATTCTGAATGAAAAAATTGAAAAGGAGAGCGCCTTTGTTGATATCATCAGGATGGAAATGAACAAAGTGATTGTAGGTCAGAAGCATCTGACTGACAGTCTGATGATTGGACTTCTTGCTAATGGTCATATCCTGCTTGAAGGAGTTCCGGGGCTGGCAAAAACACTTGCAATTAAATCGCTTGCGTCTATAATAGATGCAAAGTTCAGCAGGATCCAGTTCACTCCTGATCTTCTGCCTGCAGACCTTATCGGTACAATGATTTATAGTCAGAAAAAGGAGGAGTTTATAGTGAAAAAAGGACCTGTATTTGCGAACTTCATACTGGCTGACGAGATAAACCGTTCGCCTGCAAAAGTACAGAGCGCCCTGCTGGAAGCTATGCAGGAAAGACAGATCACAATCGGTGAATCTACATTCAGACTTGATGAACCTTTCCTTGTTCTTGCCACACAGAATCCGATTGAACAGGAAGGGACTTATCCTCTGCCTGAAGCACAGGTCGACAGGTTTATGCTGAAAGTTCTTATCGATTATCCATCGATGGATGAAGAAAAGCTTATAATCAGGGAGAACCTGGCGAAGGAATTTCCCAGTACCGCAAAGGTCCTGAAACCCTCGGATATCACAAGGGCAAGGGAAATTGTAAGAGAAGTATATATGGATGAAAAGATCGAGAACTATATTCTTAATATTGTCTTTGCAAGTCGGGATCCTGAAAAATATGGCCTTCCGGCATTCTCCAGTATGATTTCATATGGGGCATCACCGCGTGCTTCAATATATCTCTCCCTTGCTGCCAAAGCATTTGCATTCATACGAAGAAGAGGATATGTCATACCTGAGGACGTTAGAACAATATGTTCTGATGTAATGCGACACAGAATAGGTCTTACCTATGAGGCTGAAGCAGAAAACATTAATCAGGACAAAATAATTGCTGAAATCCTGAATGTTGTTGAAGTTCCATAGAGAAAATCCAATGAAAAGTATTACCGTAGTCGCAATTCTCTTTTTAACAAACCTGGCTCTTTCCGGTCAGAACCTTATCGGATATAACAGCGCGGAAATAAAAAAATATATGAAGGAGAATTGTGAGGATATGAATCTTAATGATGTGAGAAATTCCAGATTTAAATATCTTAAGTACTCCGATAATTATGACAATCAGACATTTTTATTCTTTCTGACTCCTGACTCCGTATGTAAAAGTGTAAGACAGATTTGCGATTTGAGCCTGAGATCCAAAAAAGTGAAAGAATTTGATAAAATATATAGCAAGATTGGTGTGAACAGCTGGCTTGACACAAAAAACAAAAAAGATTACCTCATCCAGCTCACGGATGAGGAATGGTCATTCGTTGTTACGATAGAGCCACAAAAGTAATCTGATGCAAAGTGGAAGCTACTGAATTAATAAAGAAGGTCCGCAGAATAGAAATAAAGACAAGGGGATTGACCCGGCATATATTTGCCGGCCAGTATCATAGTGCGTTTAAAGGCCGGGGAATCGCATTCAGTGAGGTACGGGAATATGTTTATGGCGATGACTTAAGATCTATTGACTGGAATGTCACAGCAAGGTTTAATCATCCTTATGTCAAGGTTTTTGAAGAGGAAAGGGAACTCACTGTTGTTTTACTTATAGATGTCAGCGGTTCGGGAAACTTCGGGACAAAAGTCAGCTTTAAACGGGATGTTATGACCGAGGTCGCTGCCGTGCTTTCTTTTTCTGCAATATTTAACAACGACAAGATCGGTGTTATATTCTTTTCCGATAAAGTAGAAAAATTTATTCCCCCGAAAAAAGGAAGAAAACATATTCTGAGAATAATCAGGGAACTTCTGGATTTCACTTCAGAAAGCCGGAAAACCAACCTGAATGTGCCATTACAATTCCTGACAAATGCTATCAAAAAGAGATGTACAGCTTTTATTATTTCCGATTTTATTGCCCCTGATTTTGAGGAAGCTTTACGCATCGCATCTAACAAGCATGATATCGCAGCATTGAAGGTATTTGATCCTGTCGAAACATCAATTCCGGATATCGGACTGATTAAAATATCGGATTCGGAAACAGGAGCTGAAAAATGGATCGATACTTCAATAAAGTCAACCAGAAAAGCGTATGAACAATGGTGGAAAGAACATACTGGAATTATTACAGATATTTTTAAAAGATGCGGTGTGGATGCTGCATATATAAGAACGGACGAAGATTATGTCAAACCTCTCATTAACCTGTTCAAGACCAGATAACTTGTATGAAGAGCCTTCCTGTTCAGATATTAATCATTATTGCATTATCCTTACCGGTAAAAGGACAGGACGTGAGAGTTACCTCCGGCTTTGACTCATCAAGGATCTACATCGGCGATCAGATTCATTATACAGTCACAGTTGAACAGCCTTCTGACCTTCCTGTCACGCTTCCTGTACTTAAGGATACTTTATACAGGAACATTGAAATACTGTCAGCGAGTGAAATAGACACTTCAATTATTGGTGATGACCGGATCAGAATCACCAGCAGTTACCTTATAACTTCGTTCGATTCCGGTTTCTATCAGGTTCCTCCTGTATTTGCAGAAATAAAAAACGAAAATGGAGTCAAGCGTTTTTATTCTGAATACTCACCTCTGGAGGTAATGAGAATGACGATTGCCCCTGCCGATACCACGGCAAAGATTTATGATATAATTGAACCGTATCGTGCACCGGTTACGATAGGAGAGGTGCTCCCATGGATTCTTCTTGCAGTAATTGTTGCTGCAGCTGCCTGGTTTCTGGCTAAATTATTCCGTAAGCTGAAAAAGAATCGTACAGGAAAAGAACCTGTAATCAACCCGGATCCGGCTCACGTTGTTGCTTTCAGGGACCTGGAAAAGTTGAAAGAAGAAAAACTGTGGCAAAAAGGCGAAATAAAACAATATTATTCAAGGTTGACTGAGATAATCCGTCAGTACCTGGAAAACAGATATGGGATATTTTCTCTTGAACTAACTACCTCAGAAACCCTGGAAGCACTTGTAAAAACAGGTTTTAAGAAAGATAATTCATACGAAAAACTAAAATCAATACTGAATGGTGCAGACCTTGTGAAATTTGCAAAATATAAGCCTGAACCGTCAGAGAATGAATTGCACTTTGAAAATTCCTGGGAATTTGTACTTATTACCAGAAAACCGGATGAGATTAACGAACCCGTTATTAAGGATGATACTGAGAAGGAGGGAACCGTATGACAGTAATAAAATTTGCTGAGCCGCTGTTTCTTTATCTCCTGATCATTGTGGCAGGAATGATAGCCTTTTATGTTCTGAAACAACATAAGACAAATGCATCATTGCAAATGCCGGGAATCCAGGCATTTGGCGATACCGGAAATACCTTCCGGAACTATCTCAGGCATATCCTTTTTGCTTTACGGACACTTGCTGTGACACTTCTTATTGTTGTGCTGGCTCGTCCTCAGAAAACAGATATTTTCCAGGATGTTACAACCGAAGGAATTGATATAATACTGATACTCGATATATCAGGCAGCATGCTTGCCCGCGATTTTAATCCTGACAGGCTTGAAGCATCAAAAAATGTGGCAACCGAATTTATCTCAGGCAGACCATATGACCGGATGGGACTTGTGGTTTTCAGTGGGGAGAGCTTCACCCAGTGTCCTCTGACTACAGATCATGCAGTCCTGATAAACCTTATGCGTGAGATTCAGAGCGGCATGATTGAAGATGGAACTGCAATCGGAATGGGACTTGCAACTGGAATTAACAGAATAAAAGATTCTGATGCAAAAAGTAAGGTAATAATACTGCTGACAGATGGCATAAATAACAGGGGCGAGATAGCCCCTGCAACTGCAGCCGATATCGCAAAGACATTTGGCATCAGAGTTTATACAATTGGTGTCGGAACACAGGGCATGGCTCCTTATCCGGTCCAAACGGCTTTTGGAATCCAGTACCGGAATATGCCGGTAGAAATCGATGAAGCAATCCTTAAAGAAATTGCGGAAAAAACCGGAGGTAAGTACTTCAGGGCAACAGATAATACTAAACTCGTCCAGGTTTACAGTGAAATAGATAAACTGGAAAAATCAAAAATTGATGTTAAGCAATTTGCCAGGCGGGAAGAAAAATACCTTATTCCGGCAATTATTGCCTTCAGTTTACTGACTCTTGAGGTTCTCCTCAGGCTTACAATATACAGAAACCTTACTTAAACAGAGAAGACAATGCAGCTATTCAGATTTGCATATCCCGATTTCCTGTATCTGTTGCTTCTGCTTCCGGTAATGGTCTTGCTGTGGGTCATAAATGAAGCAAGAAAACAGAAAGCATTGAAACGGTTTGGTGATGCCATGCTTGTAAACAGATTACTTCCTGAACGCTCTGCAATAAGACCCTCTGTAAAATTCGTTATTCTTATCCTTGCATTATCAGCATGTATCATTATTCTTGCCAGACCACAATTCGGTTCAAAGCTTGAAGAAGTGAAAAAGCAGGGTGTGGAGGTTATAATAGCTCTTGATGTCAGCAATTCAATGCTCGCTGAAGATATCCAGCCAAACAGGCTTACCAGGGCAAAACAGGCACTGACAAGGCTTATCGATAATCTTGATAATGACAAAATAGGATTAATTGTATTTGCCGGCGATGCATACACACAGATCCCCATAACAACGGATTACATATCTGCAAAAATGTTTCTTGCAACAATTAATCCGGATATGGTACCTAAACAAGGGACAGCGATTGGAGCTGCTATTGATCTGGGTATGAGGTCATTCAGCCCTGGTGAAGGCAAAAGCAAAGCAATGATAATCATAACAGACGGAGAAAATCATGAAGATGATCCTGTTGAAAAAGCTTCGGAGGCTTCTGAAAATGGGATTGTAATCCATACAATAGGAATAGGATCATCCGAAGGAGTTCCGATTCCAGTAGTATTAAATGGCAGGAAAGATTTTCTGAAGGATGCCGGTGGAAATACAGTAATCACAAAACTGGATGAAGAAATACTTAAAAAGACCGCTATAAGTGGAAATGGCAATTATGTCAGAGCCAGCAATACCAATTTAGGGCTTGACGAGATCTTTAATGAGATTAAAAATATGAAGAAACAGGAGCTGGAAAGTACTATGTACACCGAATACAATGATCAGTTCCAGGTTTTTGCTGCAATTGCTTTGTTCATGCTGTTCATTGACTTCATAATTATGGACAGAAAGAACAGAAAACTGGCAAAGATAAAATTGTTTAAATTCAGAATTTGAAAGATTAATATCAATAAGATGTTCAGGAAAGCTGTATATAAGGTAAAACTATCTGCATCAAGGATTCTGATAACTGTCATATTTCTTGCAATGGCAGAACTAATAAATGCCCAGAGTG
>Ga0102851_10002059_pt1 | contig 11955 bp, 13 predicted proteins | sample Mud3Dept3metaG_FD_79558 | JGI IMG/M metagenome (GOLD analysis project Ga0102851, IMG submission 79558) | Freshwater wetland microbial communities from Ohio, USA, analyzing the effect of biotic and abiotic controls - Mud 3 Core 4 Depth 3... | ecosystem: Environmental > Aquatic > Freshwater >... | reverse complement strand
GTGAGACGCCCGCTTTCCAGTGCCCGGCGATAGGCATCGCGCGCGGTGGAGACGTTCTTCGTGGCCTCGAGCGATATGCCCAGGCCCAGCCACCACTTGCCTTCCGTGGGTCGCAAGGCGAGTGCATCCTGGTAGTTTTTCACAGCCTCGGCGTGACGCCCGGCACGCTGGTAGAGCGCGGCAAGAAATCCGTACAGCTCGGGGTCGGTCCGGCCTTCGCGGCGCGCGCTTTCGAGCAGCGCCAGTGCCTGTTCATCGGCACCGTGTTCGAGATAAAGACGGGCCAGCTGGAAACGGAAGGCCAGATATTCCGGCACCTGTGTCACGCCCTGTTCGAGCGTTTCTTGCGCCTCGGCCCAGCGGCCACTGTCGAGCTGGATGCTGGCCAGCAACTCGCGTGCCTTCACCTGCTTGGGATTGGTGGCCAGGAGTGCCTTGAGCCGGCGTTCGGCCTCCGCCGGATTGCCTTGGGCGCGCAGCTGTGCGGCGTCGCGATAGGCATTCTCGGCGAGCTCTTCCGGTGAATAGGGCCGCTCGGTCCTTTCAAATTGTGCCGCCGCATTCGGCACCACCTCGGTCTTGGCTGTCTTGGTCTTCGCAGGGACTGGCTTGGTGGCCGACGGACGTGCCGCTGCGGGTTTGGCCGGTGCCGGCGGTTTCGGTGACGGCGCGACTGTTGGCGTGGCTGGCGGTGTGACGACCAGAGCTGGCGGAGTACTTGTCAGGGTCGCAGCCGTGTCGACCGCCGGGCTGACCGGGGTTGAGGCAACCATCGGTAATATCGTAGCGGCCGTCGGCGTGGAGCGGTTGTCCCAGTGCGTGACGCCGTAGTAACCGGCAGCGGCCAGGCCCACCGCCGCCAACACACCAATCACCAGGCCACGCACACGCCGGCGATCGCGGTTCACCGCATGCAGGTCCTGGAAAATCGGACGGCCACCCGGATGTGGCGACGCCGCACCCTGGCGCGACTCCAGATCCTTAAGCATTTTGTTGATCAGACTCACAGCCAGTGCCCCCAGACGAGCGCCCCGGCCGAGGCCACGAGCGCGGTGAACAGCGCGGCCAACCGCAACCATTTGCGGCGTGCCTCCACAAAGCGCGCGCGCGCCGACTCGGTATCGAGAATCGCGAACTTCACGTACTTGTCCGTAATATAACGCGCGCCCTCGCCGAAGCCGGCCATGAGCGCCTTGTGCGCGAGGATATTGATCAGCCGCGGCACGCCGCGCGAGGCGCGGAACAACAGGCGCACTGCGTCACGCGAGAACAGGCGCGGGCCACGGTAACCGGCGATGCCAAGGCGATGCGCCAGGTAATATTCCATGTCCTGCAGGTTGAGTTCGCCAAGCCGGCAGGAGAAACCGATACGTTGCTGAAGCTGGCGGATCGACGGGTCGTTGAGCTTGTGATCCAGTTCCGGCTGGCCGAACAGCACCACTTGCAGGAGCTTGCTGCGTTCGGTTTCGAGGTTGCTCATCAGGCGCAGCATCTCGAGCGACTCGATCGGCATGGCCTGGGCCTCATCCAGGCACAGCAGCACGCGCTTGCCGCTGGCGTGCGTGTCAATCAGGAACTGGGTGAGCAGCTTCAGCAGCTGGTGCTGGTTGACGTTCTCGGGGGTGGTCACGCCGAGTTCGTCGGCCACCGCCAGCAGCAGCGTGGTCGGCTCCAGGTAGGGATTGGGCACATAGGCGGTGACGAACGCCTCGGCCTCGAGCGAGTTCAGGAACTTGCGGCACAACAGGGTCTTGCCGGTACCGACCTCGCCCGTGACTTTGATAAAGCCCTCGCCGCTGCGTGCCGTCACCAGCAGGGTGTTAAGTGCCTCCTGATAGGAAGCATGCGCGAAAAAAAAGTGCGTGTCGGGCGTGATGCTGAACGGCAGCTCCGCCAATCCGTAGTGTGCGGTGTACATCTTTCTTCCTAGGTCTCCATCCGGTTGCAGCTCCGCTTTGTCGGCGACGCTCCAATCCGTGGAGTGGCCAGTGTTATCAAGGATACAAGGAACGCAGGCGTTCGCGTGACTCACCAATGGAATCGGCCCAGTACTGATTATTGCCGACATCCACGATCGTTGGTTTCAGCAGGATCACCAGCTCGCTCTTGGTGCGCGCGACCTGTTTTTGCTTGAACAGATTACCGACCACCGGAATGTCGCCGAAAAACGGCACCGAGGCGTTTTTATCGGTGCTGCCTTCCTTCATGAGACCACCGATCACCACCACCTGACCACTCTGGGCGCGCACCACGTTGTCCGATTCCTGGATGTTGCTCAGCGCAGTTGGCAGGCTGCTGAGTTGATTCAGACCGCCTAAGGTGAAATTGATGGTCTTCTGCAGGACCTCGCTGACCGCCGGATGGATGTGTAACACGATATTGCCGAGGTCGTCGATTTGCGGTGTCACATCCAGGGCGATGCCGGAGAAAAATGGCGACAGTTCGGTGGAGACCGACGGTGGCACATTAGCCACACCACTCGGCGTGGAAGTGGTGTTGGTGATAAAGAACTCGTCAGTGCCGACCTTGATCACCGCCTTCTGATTATTGAGCGTCGAAACGCGCGGGCTGGACAGCACCTGGACTTCGCCCTGGCCCTGAAGAAATTCGAGGAACGCAGCGAAATTGGCGGTCACAATGGCGGCGCTGATCACGCCACCGAACGCCGAGAAGTCGGTACCGGTGGTCGGCACCGGGCCGCCCGGTGTCAGGTTACCGGAATTGCCAGCAATATCGCTGCGCAAGGTATCGCCGAAAATGGAACCGCCGCCGGTCTGGGAGATGATGCCGTTTTTGGTGAGCGCCGCCCAGTTGATGCCGGCCTGGTAGCCTTCGTTCAGCTTCACTTCGAGAATCTTGGCCTCGAGCACCACCTGGCGATTGATCGTGGCATGGGTGATGCCGAGATATTCTTCGATGGTGCGCAGGTCCTCGGGCATGGCACGCACGACCACCAGGCTGGCCTGCGGGTTGACGATAACCTTGCGCCCGCCTTCGGTACCGATGATGGCGCTGAGCGAGTCCTGCAATTCTTTCCAGAAATCGGCCTTGGAATCGGTTTCGACGCGAATACCGGTGATCGAAGTGGGTGCCGCGCCGCCCGAGGCCGCGCCGCCCGCGGTTGAACCCGATCCGCTCGTCGAGCCCGAGCCACCGGCGGGGGTGCCGGATGACTGGATGCCCGACGTCACACGGGTGTCGGATTTTCCGCGGCGGTTCATGGTCAGGTAATTGACCGGGAAAATGCGTGTCTGCATGCCGCTGCCCAAAATAAAGTAGCGGTTGCCCTCGCGCCGGAAATGATAGCCATACGCGCGCCGCAACGTTTCCAGCACTTCCGGCACGGTCACGCCCTTGAGCTGCAGAGAAACCTGTCCACTGACATCCGGGTGCAGCACGATATTGTAGGGTGTGCCTTCCACCAGGCTCAGAAACACCTGGCGCGCCGGCGCGTTGCTGACTGACAGATCGAAGCGAGTCTCGAGCGGGCCGCCGCGGCCATCCGCTTGGCGGGTGCCGAGCCCCGGCAACAGCGCCTGACTCACCTCGGCCGGCACAGCGGCCTTGGCGTCGCTCCTGCTGGTCTTCTCGAGGTCGCTGTCGATGTCTTTGTTCGTGTCGCTGGACCAGCGATAGGGATTGGTCATGCCGCAGGCCGACAACAGCACGAACGTCAGCAGCAGCAGGCAATGCCGCAGCGGCAGTTTCAATTCGAGTTCAGGGTAAGTCGGCATGGGGCTAATTCTCGGGTTTGGGGGTGGCATTGGTGCTGCGCGATACATAGCGCGGCACCAAGCGTAACGTGAGTTCGCCGCTGGCGCGTTTCACCACGACTTCATGCGGCTGAATGGCGGTAACCGTGACATCACCGATACGTTCGCCGACCGCCAGCGTTTTGCCGTTGATCACTGCCAGGCGCCGTTGCGGCGCGATCAGCACCGATTGCAGCACCAGGCCGTGCACACCGGTGGCCACGCGGTCGCCGCCGCTCGACCAGCCGCTCGGGCGAGTCGGATCTGGCAGACTGTCGAACATATCGGCAGCGCGTGCCGGCAACGCACTCGCGAGTCCCAGTCCAATCGACAGCACGAAGGATAGAGAATACATACCCTGCCTACTCCAAGAATCGTGCCAGTTTTTCATGGCCGGTAGCGGCTTCATACACCGATCCAGGCCTTGTCCAGGCTCAGGGTGTAGAGCGTCAAGGTTGCGTAGGTCACTGGATAGCGCTCGGTCTCGAGCTTCACCTCGCCCCACATCACCCGCCAGTTGAGACGTTCCAGGGTATTCAGGTAGCGCGTGATGTCCGCATAGCTGCCCCGAACCTGCAGACGCAGACCATGGCGGTAAACGGCCACGCCGCCCGGAGTTGGCTTTTCGCTGCCCTCGAGGGAAATGGCCTCGGGCGACAGGTTCTCGGCCTTCACCAGTTGGAGCGCCCTGTTTTCACGCAGCATGGCGTGCACGAGGCGTGTCATCTCACGCGGGCTGACCAGACCACGCGTGATATCCGCGGCCGAAATCTCGAGGTCGGCAAACTGGCGGCGCAGCTCCGCCAGACGCACACGTTGCGCGGCATCCGGATCGTCTGTGCCCTCCGCAACAATGCGCCCGACCTGACTGTTGATGGTATTGAGCTGGACCAGCTTGTCGCGTATCTGCTGCTCCATCTGTTTTTGCTGTGCACGCAGCGACGGGAACAACGCCTGATTGGCGAACAGGAAAAGGACGGCCAGCAACGACACAAACAGAATGGCACGCTCGCGCAACGACAGCGCGTCGATACGCGTCGCGATGCGCTTGACCGGCTCCGGCAGGGCGCGCTTCATTTCGGCTTCTCCGGCGCGCTGGTGCGCACGATGAATTCAACATACGGCTCCAGCACCGCCTCTATTTTCTTTTCCACATCGGCCGGCTTGCGCTCCGGACGCGTCAGCTGGAAGACCTCGAACTGCATGCCGGCCAGCGATTTTTCAGCGGCTAGGCGCTGCAGGTAACCCGGCACGAGCTCCGGAAAGTTGGTGCGTCCGGCAAGCACCATCTGCTCGCCAGCACCGGTGATGGTGAGGCCGGTGAGCCACAGACCACTACTCGACTGTCGGGCCATGGCCACGAGATACCCGGAATAGCCGGCGGAGCCCTTGAACAGGTCGCGTTTGGCATAGGTGCGGATCTGCTGCACGGCCTGGATGCGCCGCTCAAGATCACGCACCTCTTGCTCAAGACGCACATCGCCATGACGCATCGGCAGCCTTCTGCTCACATCATTCAGGCGTGCCACAGCGGCGGCATGCTGGACATCGATATCCTTGAGCTCGGCGCGTAACGCATAGGTGCGCCACCACGCATAGCCGTACATCAGGACAATGCCGGCCAGCACCAGCAGCCCGGCCTGCAGCATGGTGGCCGCCGAGAACTTTTTCTGCTCGCGGCGGAAGATCGGGTGGTAAAGGTTAACCTGCTGGTTCACAGCGCCTTCTCCTCCTGACGCAGCGCGGCACCGATGGTCGTGAGGCAGCGCGCCTGCAGGTCCGGGGTCAGCTCCACATCGCTGTCCATCAACTGGGCAAGATCCATCACGCCAACGGTTACGCCCAGGTTGGCGCGCAGGTGTTCGAGCAGGCCGGGAACCGGTTTGGCGAGCGGTGCCAGCACCAAGTGCCGGACCGGCGCTTCACGGAAGTGGCTCTCGAAGTAGTCGAGCGAGCGCTGCACCTCGAGCACGATGTGATCGAAGTAACGGGCCGGGTCGTCCGCGGTGTGCAGAGTATCGACGCCGAGATTGAGAGCACGGCTTAAGTAAATATAGCCTTGGCGTGTGATCGTGATCAGCCCCGACTGGGGTTTAAGCGACAGCATCACGACACCAGCGGCATCCTCCGGCAGCAAGGCCGCCAGGTTGCGCTGCGCCAGCTCCGGAATGTCGATGATCTCAAGACCGATGCCGGCGGCGGTCAGCAGATCGGCGCGTTTCTGGATGGCCTCGGTGCGCGCCGCGACCGCGTACATTTCGCGCGCCTTGGCGCCGAGCGCGGCACCCGGTAAATCAAAAACATCGAGCGCCGCATCATTAATATGGAAATCGATAAGATCTTTGATGCGCCAGCGCAGTGCCGCCTTGAGTTCGTCCGGACTGACATCCGGCGCTTCGGTCAGCAGCAATTGATAATCGCCGGCACCGAGCACCGTGGTGCAGCGCGCATGATTGAGGTGGTAGCGCGTGGCGAACTGGCCGAGCAGTTTGGTTTCATCGGAAGAATCCAGAGCCTGGAATTCGCAGGCAGTAAGACGCGGACGCGCCGCCCCCGACCGGTCCACGCGCGCCAGGCTGACGCTATCGGGCTGCAGGTCGATAGCGGTCAGACCGGCGTCATGGTTCCTGCGTTTTAACCAGTCAAACACGGCTTATTTTTCCCTGTAGACGGTCTGTTACCCTGAGCATATTTATAGTTATAGCCTATTCTTGTGAGTTTTCGGTACATTTCCACTTTAACTATCTGTTGTCAATCAACTTTTGGATAGCTGTGCGGATTGCCGGTCATCCTCCTGATACGGATATCCCGCATTCATTGCACCACCTCGCTCCAGCGCGTTAGAACCGGACTGCCGCCCGGGCGTAGCGCGATGGCCTCAATCGCCCATCTGCGGCTTCCAGCCCATGTCCATTGCAGACTAACTGCTCCCGCCGGGGTCTTTGGGCCATAGGTTGACCCTGCACCCGTGATGCTGGTACCGACTGGCCGATTCCAGCGCGATGTACGCCCAGCCAAAACTGTCATGGTCGGGGTAACGCCATTATTGAGAGCCAGTACATCGACCACCCAGGCATTGTTCGTCACTGTGGTCAGCGCGGCGGTTGCACTCGTGCCGTTGTTTCCACTCGTACCAAATATCGGGACATCGAGCGGCGTGGTCAGATTTACCCCTGTGAACGACACGGCACCAATGGCTATCTGGTCATTGGCGCTGAGCGTCACGATAACCGTGCTGACCCCGGTCGGCGGGTTTGTCAGGGTCCAGATTTCCGCACTCGGTCGGCCGTTTCCCGTGCCCGAACCGCCCCGGTATGTCAGCGCCTGACCCGCGTAGGTGACCGAGGTGACATCGCTATTGGCGGAATCGACCGAGATGCCCACAACCAGCACCCGACCAGTTCCTCCGACCGTCAAAGCCACAGACATGGTTCTGCCGGAAGTCGAGCCGGAATTGGAATTCCATGCCTCGACCGCGATTGTGCCCCCGCCACTGAACCAGCCATCCACGGTGCGTGCGACCTGCCCGACTCTCCCGGTAACCCGAACCCGACACAAGGCCGGGTTGACCGCGTCCGGTGCGGCCGAGTCCAGCGTAAAACCACCGTTGCCCAGACTGTAAACCGTCACACCGGCACCGATACCGGCATTGGTACAGGTTGCACTGTTGCCGTAGTTGTAGCCGGCACGTTCGATTCCACTCTCGGCCAGAAACAGCGCCTGAATACTGTTGTGCTGCGAGGTGGAATCGGACACATCCGACCCGGACATGTCGAGTGACACCAGCACCGCAAAACCCACGACGACGAGCAGGAACAGAACCGTGATCATCGCCGCCGCGCCGCGTTGATATCGGCACTGGATCGGGGAGCGTATGCGTCGATGGGTGAGCATCACTGATTCCTCAAGGCAACCCACGTCACCTGGTTCACCTGCGCGCCATCGCGATCCGTGAGCGTGAGACTGATGCGCACATAGGCCAGTTGCGACAGCGAGACAGTCGGGGTGGTTTTATCCGCCAGGTAATATTGGAAATTCAGGTCGGTATTGGCGTTCAGCAAATCCGTGAGCACGGCCGAAACGGCCGGTGTCTGATACGTGAGAGTCACATTGGGCGTACTGCTGCTGATCGTGACCTGGTTACCATCAGTAATCTTGGTGAAGATCAGGGTGTTGGCCCCGAGCGTCATTTCGAAGTCAGTTGGGGTTAACGGATTGCGCCGCACCTCGCGGATTTCGCGCGCCATGCGCTCAGTGGCGTAGCGCAGCTTGCTCAAGGCATTCAGGCTGTTGGTGGTGGTGGCATAGGTGCGCACACCGCTATCGATGACCGGGATCACCGCCATCGCCAGCACACCAATCAGGACAATGGTCACCACGGCCTCGATCAGGGTGAACCCGTTCGCCGTCTGGCGTCCGGAACCCGGCATGTGCAAGAGGCCGCGCATCAGTAGTTCACCTCACCAACAACAGACTGAGGCTAGCGGCGCGCACGCCACCCTTGTCGACCTGGATATCCACCTGTTTGCAGTCGCCGGCCGTGGCGGACGGGCAGGCCGGCAGGGATGCGGAATTGTGCGCGGCCACATTCACCACCGGTGCGGTAGTAAAGCCCCCCACGGCCGTGAAGCCGGCATTGCAGGCACCGGTGGCGTTACCGACCAACACATTGGCATAGCCGTAGCCGGCAGCGGTATTGCGCCGGAACGCCATGATTTGTTCGGCGCAGGCCTGCGCCAGCTGGGCGCCGGTCTGGGTTTCCTGGTTGGTCGCGATCGACCGGCCGACCTGGCCAAACAGCGCCATGAGGGCAGTCGCGCCGACGCTCAGCAGCACGATAATGGCAACCAGTTCGATCAAGGTAAACCCGCGCTGCCGGATAGTCATGGCGAGCTGACCGTGACAAAGCCGGTAATGGGACGGACTACGACCGACCAGGACTCAGTGCCAGCTGTGAGCGTATAGGTCGTGTTGGTTGTAATGAGTGCGGCGCCATTTACCGGCCGCCCGAGGGTGTCGATGCTGGTGGGGCCACCGGCCAGGGTAACGTTGTTGCTCAAAGTTACCGAAAATGCCTGACCGGTGGCCGGGTCGATCACCGTGGGGACATTGCAGGGGGCCACCCCCGCCGTGACACAGGCCACGCTGTAACTGCTGCCAGCGGCGGTCAGGCGCAGACCTTGCCCCCAGCTCATGGCCAGCATCTGCATGTGCCGGATATTGCGCGCCAGCAGATCCGCCTGATAAGGCGCGGTGGCATCGGTGGCATTCCAGCGGGTTGCCGTCACCGCCACCAGGATCGCTGCCAGCAACATCACCACCACCATCTCCACCAGCGTAAATCCAGCTGATAAGCGCCACGCGGTTTGTCTTCGATGACGAGTGCGTAAGTTCATCCTAAGTCTGGCTTTCCGTGGTTCTCCTGTACACCCAAGAAAAACGGGGTGTCAGCCTCGCCGACACCCCGTTTGCCTTTGACTGCTTGCCACTCGCTTTGCCCGGTGTCATGCCCTCAGCACATCGGGGCGCTCAACCTAGCAGCCAGCGGTCAGTGTTGTATAAGTTGGAGCCGCGACTGCTGAAGCAGCCTGCGCGTAGGTCACCCGGCAAGTCGCGGTGGTGGTGGCACCCGTATGAAAAACCACGTTGGCGGTGCCAGTATCGAAGTCGGCCGTTGGTGCCAGATCCAGCAGGTTCGTCCAGTTGGTGCCGTTGGCGGCATAGCCAAAGACGGTGTTGATCACATTGCCATTGATCGTCACGTTGCCAGTGGCACCCAACTGACCATTGGCCGCCGCCTTGGCGTAGACCATGGTGTTGGCGCCGCGCATGCTGCCTTCCACGCCGCGGATCACCGCCGAGCGCGCTTCCGTGCCCAGGTCGACAAACTTGGGCAGGGCCGTGGCGGCGAGGATGCCCAGGATCACAATCACCATCACCAGTTCGATCAGCGTGAAACCCGATTGCTGCTTGTTCATAAGTTTAATCTCCATGTGCTCGGTTAAATTCGGTATTTAGCAACCGGTCGTGACGGGAACAGCACCGCCCGACGGGATGGCAGGAACACCGCCAGCGGCCGGAATCGTGACCGTCGTACCGTTGTAGCGAACCTGACAGGTTGCGCCACCGCCGTTAGTCGGTGTGAAGGTAGCCGGTGGCCCAGCGGCGAAGGTGAAACCGGAGTAATTCTGCAGGGCCAGATCGATGCCACCTGCCGCGTTGGTGGGGATACCGGCGCTTACTGCGCCGGTCGTCACAATCACGTTTTGCCCATCTACCAAGATCGGCGAGGTGGTTGCACCAGTCGCCAGATATTGGGCTCGCACCACCGAAGCAGCCGAGGTCGCGCCGCCGGCCACGCCATTGACTGCGGCAATACGCGCCTGCGTGCCGAGATTGGCGAAACGCGGCACCGCGGCCGCGGCCAGAAGCCCGAGGATGATGATCACGATCACCAGTTCGATCAGCGTAAAACCCTTTTGCTGTTTTTTCATTTGCTCATCTCCATCGAGTATTCAGAATTCGTTAAACGACTATTCAGGCCAAAATCCATTCACTGCTCAGCGCACTTCAAATTCCTGATCCGGCTGCACCCAGGCGTAAGGCTCCAGAGTTACAAACCGCGCGCCAACAATTTCCCGGCGGTTCGCGCCAGAGGCCCGCGACGGGCCGCGATCCTCATACACCAGTTGCACGGCAAACCGCGCCAGCGCCGGTGTGCCTGCCCCACCCCGGAAGTAATCCGCATTCCGTACCCGGTAGACCAGTGCCCGACTTCGGGTATCGAAGTACCAGGAGCCGCCCGCGGTATCGGCCATGCTCGTTCCGTTCACGGTGCCCAGATAGTTGCTGGGCACTTCGGCCAGGCGGTCCATGGGATTGCTGCCTTCCAGGGACTGCATGCCCGCCATATCACCTGTCACCAGATACGTTGCAACGTTTATGCCAAGAGCGCTCCTTAAATTACCGAGCACCTGCTCCATGGCCACCCGCTCGGCATCGACCTGCAGTCCCCACAACCGTGAAGCTGCAACGGTTATCAAAATGGCGATAACCGTAATAACCACCACGAGCTCAATTAGTGAAAATCCCAGACTAGCGTGACGTCCTTTTCGCGGGCACTGCCGGATTATCCGCATATCCATGAATGAATCCTGCGAATATCTATTTTTAACAGTAGGATACAGGTGATAGTTTGTCCAATCTGTTAAAGATTGTGTCTTAGGCAGCGACTGGATATACACGGGCTTATCCGCCACGCGCGGCGCGGGCCAGGTCCCACATCGGCAGAAATACGCCCAATGCCAGAATCAGAACAATGATGCCAATCACGACCAGCAACACGGGTTCAATGGCCGAACTCAGGTTTTTGAGGTCGTAGTCGACCTCGCGCTCGTAATACTCGGCCACCTCCAAGAGCAGGTCGTCCACGGCGCCGGTTTCCTCTCCCACAGAGATCATCTGCAATACCAGTGGCGGAAATAGTCCGGTCGCCGCTGCGGTCCGGGTGATGTTTTCGCCGCGCTCAATGCCGTCGCGCATCTGGGTAATGCGCTCCCCGATAAAATCGTTATCCACGGCACGGCTGATGACGGTCATGCCCTGCACCAGCGGCACGCCGGCTTTCATGGTAACGGCCAGGGCCCGGGAAAACCGTGCCAGGGTGGAGCGAAAAATGATGCCCCCTACCAGTGGCAGCTTCAGCTTGCTCCGGTGCCAACGGTAGCGACCTTCGGTGGTCTTGACGTACAGGCGAATGCCCAAAACCGCCAGAATCATGGTGATTAGAATGAGATGCCAGTAGCTCACCGTGAAATTCGAGGTGGCAATGAGAATCTTGGTCGCCCAAGGCAGCTCGGCCTTGAAACCGGCGTAGATCTTGGCAAAAGCCGGGATGACAAACAGATTTATAATGAACATGGCCACGGTGATGGCGAACAACACCATGCTCGGATAACGCAGGGCCTGCTTGATGCGCTCGCGCGTGTCTTTCTCGCGTTCCTGATAGGCAGCGAGCTGGAGAAAGGCCGCCGGTAAACTGCCGGTGTTTTCACCAACCTGGACCAGGTTGGTGAAAAGTGTCGAAAAAACGTCAGAGTGCCGTTTTAGGGCAGTGCTGAGCTCCATGCCTGCATCCAGGCCATCGCTGATGCTGCCAATGACCTTGGCCAGGGCCGGATTCTGGGTCGACTCGCGCAGGCCG
>Ga0102851_10002056_pt1 | contig 11958 bp, 10 predicted proteins | sample Mud3Dept3metaG_FD_79558 | JGI IMG/M metagenome (GOLD analysis project Ga0102851, IMG submission 79558) | Freshwater wetland microbial communities from Ohio, USA, analyzing the effect of biotic and abiotic controls - Mud 3 Core 4 Depth 3... | ecosystem: Environmental > Aquatic > Freshwater >... | reverse complement strand
TAGAAGACCTCGCTGCGCTCCTCGAACAGATGCTGGGTGCCGTTGCCGTGGTGGACGTCGACGTCGACGATCGCCACCCGCTCCAGCCCGTGCCGGACGAGGGCGCGTTGGGCGGCGAGCGCCACCTGGTTGAGGTAGCAGAAGCCCATCGCATGCGTCCGTTCCGCATGGTGGCCCGGCGGCCGGACCGCCGCGAAGGCGCTCCGGCCCGGCGCCGCGACCACGTCGTCGAGCGCCGCCAGCGTGGCGGCGGCGGCGCCCAGCGCCGCGCGCCAGGTGCCCGGCGAGAGCGGATTGTCGGGCGTGTCGATCAGTCCGTCGCCGCGCTCGACGGCGCGCCGCAGGCGATCGACGTAGCCCGGATCGTGCAGGGCGCGCGCCGCCTCCTCCGCCTCGGCGTCCGCGACCGACCCTCCCGTGACCAGCTCGAAGCGCGCGTCGGCGGCGAGCGCGGCGAGGATGCCCGCCAGCCGCTCCGGGCGCTCCGGAAGCCCGTCGGGAACCCGGTGCTCGAGGCAGCGCGGATCGGTGAAGACGCGCACGGACCCGAGTGTAGCCCGGGTCGGGGGGCGCGCCGCAGCCGGCGGGCCCGGGCGCGCCTAGCGCGCGGCGCCGCGCGCACCGCGCACCGGCAGCGCCTCGCCGCGCGCCGCCAGGCGCCGGCGCAACCGGTGCAGGAGCGAGTCCACGCCCGAGCTCGTCCAGGAGCCGCCGATCCGGCGCGCGATGGCGGTCGAGGTCAGCCCCGAGATCAGGGCCAGGCGCACGACGAGGCGGCGCGTGGGCACGTCGCGCCGGCCGACCAGCCGGCCGCAGAGCGCGAGATAGCGGCGCAGCCGGTCGCGCGCGAGCAGGCGGCGCAGCGGACAGGCGCGCTCGTCGGCCGGCTCGTGCCGCGAGCCGGAGTCGCCGGGCTCGAGCGACAGCAGCGCGCGCGGCCGGCGCTTGGCGGCGCTCTCGGCGCGCAGCACGTCGGCGACCACGGTGGTCGCGACGCGCCGCAGATAGGCGGCCGTCTCGCCCTCGCGCTCGCCGCGCGGGCCGGCTCGCCGCATCCGGTCGCGCTCGAGCAGTCGGCACCAGACCTCCTGCGCGAGATCGTCGACGCGGTCGGGATCGGCCCGCTCCCCGAACGCGCGCAAGGCGACGCGCACCGCCGAGCGCACGCGCTCGCCGTGGCGCTCGACCAGATCGTCCCAGTGGGTTTCGTGATTCCGGCGTTCGGCCGCCGGGGAGGCAACGGGTCGGGGCTGCTGCTCCTGGATCATCCTCCGCTCCTTTCGTGGTGGAGCGGAGGCGGCCCGCAGAACGCGGCGACCGGGCGCGCGGCCCGGCCAGATCAGGAGGTCCGGAGGATACAGGAAGCGGGGGCCGGCCGGAAGCCGGCGCGCTCAGCCCAGCCCGGCGCGATCACCCGAGCCCGGCACGCAGGGCGACGCGCGCCGCCCCCCGGCCCGCTTCGCGCAGGATCTCGCCCAGGTCGAGGCCGGTGAGCCTGCCGTCCTCGACCTCGAGCGCACCGGCGATCGCGACGTGCCGCACCGCCGCCGGGGTCGCGCCGAACGCGAGCCGGTCGTGCGGGTCCACGCCGGGCGCCACCAGCAGCTCGGGCCGCGCCAGGTCGAGGACCACGAAGTCCGCCGCCTTGCCGACCTCGAGCGACCCGACCTCGCGCTCGAGCCCGAGCACGCGCGCACCTTCGGAGGTGGCGAGGCGCAGCGCGTCGCGCCCGCTGAGCGCTCCGGGCCGCTCGCGCACGGCCTGCAGCTGCGCCGCCAGGCGCAGCTCGGTCCAGGCGTCGAGCCGGTTGTTGCAGGGCGGTCCGTCGGCACCGAGGCCGTGCGGGATGCCCGCCCTGCGCATCGCCGCCACGCGCGCCAGACCGGAGCCGAGCTTGAGGTTGGAGCTCGGGCAGTGGACGACGCCGAACCGGCAGCCGGCGAGCTCGCGCCAGTGGCGGGGCCGCAGCCAGACGCCGTGGGCGATGCGCAGGTCGTGGCCGAGCAGGCCGAGCTCGCGGAAGACCTCGATCTCGTCGCGACCGCCCCAGGCGGCGCGCACCGCCGCCGTCTCGTCGCGCTGCTCGAGGGCGTGCGTGTGCACCGGCCAGCCCCGGCGCTCGGCAATCTCGACGACGCCGCGCAGCAGCTCCGCGGAGCACGAGAGCAGGAAGCGGGGGTTGAGCACCGGGCGCAGCCTCCCCGCCGCCCGCTCCAGGCGCTCGCCGAGCAGCTCGGCCTCGACCAGGCTGCGCTCGGTCGGCTCCGCGAGTCGCGCGGGCAGCCCCTCGCCCCGGTCCATGAGGCATTTGCCGGCGAAGCCGCGCAGGCCCGAGGCCGCGATGCCGTCGAGCAGGCTCGCCGCCTCGGGGCCGAGACCGATGTCCTGGATCGTGGTGGTGCCGCCGAGCAGGCACTCCGCGGCGCCCGCCAGCGCCGACCAGTAGGCGCTCTCGGCGTCGTGGGCGGCCTCGAGCGGCCAGATGCGCTCGCGCAGCCAGGCGAGCAGCCGACGCTCCTCGGCGAGGCCGCGGAACAGGGTCTGGCCGAGGTGCACGTGGCCCTGGACGAGCCCGGGCAGGACCGCGCAACCGGCGGCCTCGAGCACGCGCGCGCCGGGCGCCGGCGGCAGCGAGGGCCCGATCGCCGCGATGCGGCCGTCGACCACCAGCAGGTCGCCGCTCTCGTGCACGGTCGCCGCCGCGTCGAGCGTGAGCAGGAGGCCGCCGCGCACGAGCAGGCTCCCGCCCGCGGCGGGTCGGCGCGAGGGCTCGGGACGGGTCGTCATGGGGCCTGCCGAGGGCGGGCGGAAGCGAAGGGGCAGAAACGAAGAAGGTCCCGGCGGAGCGGGACCTCGGTCCGGGGCGCGCTCCGGAGGGAGCGGCTAGCGCAGCTTCTCTTCCACGAACTCGACGTGCTTGCGCACCTTCGGGTCGTACTTCTTGAGCCGGATCTTCTCGCTCGAGGTCTTCTTGTTCTTGGTCGAAGTGTAGAAGTAGCCGGTCCCGGCCGAGGAAACGAGCTTGATCTTGTCGCGCATGGTCTCGGGCTCTCTCTCGTGAGGAAGGGAAACTGGCGGGGCCGACGGGGCTCGAACCCGCGACCTCCGGCGTGACAGGCCGGCGTTCTAACCAACTGAACTACGACCCCGCGAGCGATCCTTCCGGGCTGCCTGGCCTCGGGCGTCGAGTCTCCACGTCCCGTGGTGGGAGGTGAGGGATTCGAACCTTCGACCCCCTGCGTGTAAAGCAGGTGCTCTACCGCTGAGCTAACCTCCCCCGGCCGAGCCGGAGGATGCTATGCAACCCCGGGGCCGGAGTCAATCCGACGCCCTCCGCCCGGCTCGCCCTGCCCCCCTCCGCGCGCGAGCCCGAACCGCCCGAGGCGCCCGCCTCGAGAAGATCCAGAGAAGGGAAGGCGCGCCCGCGCTGCGCTCTTGGAGAGCTCCGACGACAGCGACGCGCGGGGCGACGATCCCCGTCGACGCCGCTCGGCGGCGCGCCCGCCGCCGAGTCGGAGGACTCCGGCTGCGGAGTCCGACCTCGCCGCGACCTCGTCTCGAGCGCCTCGCCCGCCTCCCCCTTCAACAGCACGTCTTTCCGGCGCCGCGCAAGAGAAGATCGTCGAGACCTCGCGGACACCGCACCGGTGGCGGGTCTTGAACAGAAGGGTCTTGGTCTCTTTGGCCTCTTGCGCCCGCTGGCGCGGGCGCGGGGGGCCGCGTCCGGGAAATCTGGACAGGATCGGTCCGGTTGGGGAGAATCGGACCCGACGACGAAAGGAGCCCTCTTCTCATGCACGAACTGCCGAAGCTCGGATACGCCTACGACGCGCTCGCGCCCCACATCGACGCGCGCACCATGGAGATCCACCTGACCAAGCACCACCAGGCCTACGTGGACAACCTCAACAAGGCCCTCGGCCAGGCGCCGGAGCTGGGCGGGAAGTCGGTCGAGGACCTGCTGCGCGGGTTCGCTTCGGTCCCCGAGGCGATCAAGACCGCGGTCCGCAACCACGGCGGCGGCCACGCCAACCACTCGCTGTTCTGGGACGTGATGGGCCCCGGCGGCGGCGGCGCGCCGACCGGTGACCTCGGCAAGGCGATCGACGCGGCGTTCGGCGGCTTCCCCGCCTTCCAGGAGAAGCTCGCCAACGCGGCGGTCGGCCAGTTCGGCTCCGGCTGGGGCTGGCTGGTGGTCGCCGACGGCAGGCTCGACGTGCTCGCGCGCCCGAACCAGGACAGCCCGCTCGCCGAGGGCAAGACCCCCATCCTGGGCGTCGATGTCTGGGAGCACGCCTACTACCTGAACTACCAGAACCGGCGCGCCGACTACCTCAAGGCCTGGTGGAACACGATCCGCTGGGACCGGGTCGCGGCGCGCTGGGCCTCGGCGAAGGGCTGAGCTGCGATAGGATTCCGCGCCCGTGCCGGTGTAGCTCAGGGGTCAGAGCGAGCGACTCATAATCGCTAGGTCGGTGGTTCGATCCCACCCACCGGCACCACGGTCCGCCGATCGACTCCTCCTCCGAGATCCTGCGCCGCGAGCTCGCGCTCGCGCTCGAGCGGGAGCGCCCCGCGCCGGGCGACCTCTGGCTGGTCGCCTTCTCGGGCGGGCCCGACTCGGCCGCGCTCGCGGCCGGGCTTGGAGCCCTCGCGGCGGGCACCGGACTCCGGCTCCTGCTCGTCCACCTCGATCATGGCCTCGACCCCGGCTCCACACAGCGCGCGGCACAAGCGGCCACTCTCGCCGACCGGCTCGGGCTCCCCTTCCGGCTCGTCGCGCGCGACGTCCCCGCCGAGCGTCGGCGCGGCGAGAGCGCCGAGGTCGCCGCACGCCGGATCCGTTACGAAGCGCTCGAGCAGGTCCGCGCCGGGACCGGCGCGACCCGCATCCTGACCGCCCACCAGCGCGACGACCAGGTCGAGACCGTCCTGCTCCGCCTGCTCGCCGGCTCCGGGCTCGAGGGCCTGGCGGGGATCCCCGAGCGGCGCGGCATGCTGCTCCGTCCGCTCCTGGGCGTTCCACGCGCCGCCATCGAGGCCTTCCTGGCCGAGCAGGGCATCGACCCGGTCCGCGACCCCACCAACCGCGATCTCTCGACCCGGCGCAATCTGCTCCGGCACGAGCTGATCCCCCGGCTCGCGGCCGGTTCTCCCGACCTCGAAGAGCTCGTACTCGCCGTCCGCGACCGCTCGCAGCGCCTGCGCTCGCTGCTCGGCGCGGCGTTCGCGACGCACTTCCGAGAAGCTTCCATAGAAGGGGGGCTGGGGACGCAGCGCCTGCTGGCCGTCCCGGGCGTCCTTCGCCCCGCGGCGTTGAGATGGTGGCTTCGAGCAGCGGGCGTCGCGACGTCACCCTCCTCCTCTTCTATGGAAGCCTTTCTTTCCGGGATCACGCTCTCGGGCCGGGGCCGGCTGGAGCTGCCTGGCGGCGGCCGCGCGCTGGTCGCGCGCGGCGGGCGCGTGGCGCTCGCCGGGCCGAAACCTCGGTTGGCACCCTTCTCGTATACTTTCGAGCTGCCGGGTGAGGTCGAGCTCAAGGAGCTCGGCCTTCGACTCCGGGTGCGGCGCGCGGCCGTCCAGCCCTGGATGTTCCGGGGCGAGCCGGACCGTGCGGCGCTCGCGGGCCAGGCCGCGGGTCGGTGCTTCGCCACGGTCCGCGGCCGGCGCCCGGGGGATCGGTTGCGGCCGCTGGGGGCGCCGGGTTCGCGCAAGCTCAAGGAGCTCCTGGTCGACCGCGGCGTGCCGGCGGATCGGCGCGACCGCCTGCCGCTGCTCGAGATCGGCGGGCGCCTCGCCTGGGTGCCGGGAGTGACGATCGACGACGCCTTCCGCCTCCGCGAGGAGACGGAGTGCTGGGTCGCCGAGCTGGAGACGCTCGACCGCGGCGGGAATGGCCCGTCCGGCGGGCCGGTTGAACGGGTCGAAAAGGAGCCGAGTTGAACTCCACCTTCCGCACCCTGCTGCTCTGGATGGTCATCTTCGTGGTCGTCATCCTGCTCTGGAACACGATCCAGGCCGGGCGCACCTCGCAGCACGAGCTCACCTACAACGAGTTCACCGAGCAGGTCGCCAAGGGGCTGGTCGAGAAGGTCACCATCACCGAGCAGTCGGTGTCCGGGGTCTTCCGCCGCGGCGGGCAGTATGCCGAGGGCGAGCAGTTCCACGTCGAGCTTCCGTTCGCGCCCGACTCGGCGCTCACCGAGCGGCTGATGGCGGCGCGCGTCCAGGTGGAGGCCAAGCAGGCCAAGGAGAGCCCGCTCATCGCGATCCTGATCGGCTGGGCGCCGGTGCTGCTCCTGATCGGGCTCTGGATCTTCTTCATGCGCCAGATGCAGGCCGGCGGCAACAAGGCGCTGTCCTTCGGCAAGAGCAAGGCGAAGCTGCTCTCCGCTTCGGGCAAGAAGGTCACGTTCAAGGACGTGGCGGGCGTCGAGGAGGCCAAGGAGGAGCTCCAGGAGATCGTCGAGTTCCTCAAGGACCCGCAGAAGTTCCAGCGCCTGGGCGGCAAGATCCCCAAGGGCGTACTGCTGATGGGGCCGCCCGGAACCGGCAAGACCCTGCTCGCGCGCGCCATCGCGGGCGAGGCCGGCGTGCCCTTCTTCTCGATCTCGGGCTCGGACTTCGTCGAGATGTTCGTCGGTGTCGGGGCGTCGCGCGTGCGCGACCTGTTCGAGCAGGGCAAGAAGAACGCGCCCTGCATCATCTTCATCGACGAGATCGACGCCGTCGGCCGGCATCGCGGCGCCGGCCTGGGCGGCGGTCACGACGAGCGCGAGCAGACGCTCAACCAGCTGCTGGTCGAGATGGACGGCTTCGAGACCAACGAGGGCGTGATCCTGATCTCCGCCACCAACCGCCCGGACGTGCTCGACCCGGCCCTGCTCCGGCCCGGCCGGTTCGACCGCCGTGTGGTCGTCGACCGGCCGGACATCCAGGGCCGGCTCGGAATCCTGCAGGTGCACACCAAGGCGGTGCCGATCGGCGAGGACGTCGATCTCGAGCGGCTCGCGCGCGGCACCCCGGGCTTCGCCGGCGCCGACCTCGCCAACCTGGTCAACGAGGCCGCCCTGATCGCGGCCCGGCGCAACAAGAAGAAGGTCGAGATGGCCGACTTCGAGTTCGCCAAGGACAAGGTCCTGCTCGGCGCCGAGCGCAAGAGCATGGTGCTGACCGAGGACGAGAAGAAGATCACCGCCTTCCACGAGGCGGGTCATGCGCTGGTCGCGGCCTTCCTGCCCGGCCACGACCCGCTGCACAAGGTCACCATCATCCCGCGCGGCCGCGCCCTGGGCGTGACCATGCAGCTGCCGACCGAGGACAAGTACACCTGGACCCGCGGCTACGTCAGCAACCAGATCGCGATCCTGATGGGCGGGCGCGTGGCCGAGGAGCTGACCCAGCGCGACGTCACCACCGGCGCCGGCAACGACATCGAGCGCGCCACCGCGCTCGCCCGCCGCATGGTCTGCGAGTGGGGCATGTCGGAGCTCGGGCCGCTCTCCTTCGGCGACGGCGACGAGCCGGTCTTCCTGGGCCGCGACTTCGCGCAGCGCGCGAACTACAGCGACGAGACGGCGCGGCGCATCGACGAGGAGGTGCACCGGCTGGTCGAGGAGGGCTACGAGCGGGCGCGCGAGATCCTGCGCCGGAATCGGCTCGCGCTCGACCGCATCTCGGCCGAGCTGCTCGAGAAGGAGTCCCTCGAGGGCGACGAGGTCTACCGCATGATCGAGGAGCTCACCGGCGAGAAGCTCGGCCCCGCGCGCGGCGCGCCTCCCACCCAGCCGGGCGCCCCCGGCCCCGCGCCGGAGGCGAGCGCGCCGAGCGCCGATCCGGCCGCTCCGGCGGCCGGGGTCGGACCCGACCTGGCGCCGCGTCCGACGCCCGCCTGACGCGCTCCGCGGCGCGCTGCGTCCTGTAGACTCGCCGCGGAGAGCGCGAGTTGCCGACGACCATCGCCGAGCCCCGACCCCTGACCGCCTGGACGCTCGAGCTGCGGGCAGGCAGGCGCCTCGAGCTCGTCGCGGGCGCTCCCCGGCTCGCCGGCATCGTGAACCTCACGCCGGACTCCTTCAGCGACGGCGGCCGGTACCTCGAGCCGGAACCCGCTGTCGAGCACGCGCTGCGGCTGGTCGAGGAGGGCGCCGACCTGCTCGACCTCGGCGCCGAGTCGACGCGCCCGGGAGGTGGCGTCTACGGCGCGGGCGCCCGCCCGGTGCCGGCCGGCGAGGAGATCGCGCGCCTGCTGCCGGTGCTCGAGCGCTTGCGTTCGAAGGTCGCGGTCCCGATCTCGGTCGACACCCGCAAGGCCGAGGTGGCGCGCGTCGCGCTCGAGGCCGGCGCCGACCTGATCAACGACGTCTCCGCCCTCGGCGATCCGGCCATGGCGGGGGTCGTCGCCGGCGCCGCCTGTCCGCTCGTGCTCATGCACAGTCGCGGCGAGCTCGCCAGCATGCAGTCCGGCATCGCCTTCGCCGACGTCGTACGCGAGGTGCGTGACGAGCTCGCGGCCCTCCGGGCCAGAGCCGAGGCCGCGGGGATCGGGCGCGCGCGCATCGTGCTCGATCCGGGGCTCGGCTTCGGCAAGACCGCGGCGCAGAACCTCGAGCTGATCGCGCGGCTCGACGAGCTCGCCTCGCTCGGCTCGCCCCTGCTCGTCGGCGCCAGCCGCAAGAGCTTCATCGCGCACGTCACGGACGCGCCCCCCGCCGATCGACTCGAGGGCAGCCTCGCCGCCGCGCTCTGGGCGGCGCGCGGCGGCGCCGCGCTGCTGCGCGTCCACGACGTGCAGGCGACGCGGCGCTTCCTGGCCGTGTCGGGCGCGATCGCCGCCGCCGGAGCCTCGGCCGGATGACCTGGAAGGGCGTCCTCGAGCTCCTCACCTGGAGCGATCTCCTCGACGTCCTGGTCGTCACCGTCCTCTTCTACAACCTGATCCTGCTCATCCGCGGCACGCGCGCGGTCCAGATGCTGACCGGGATCTTCCTCGTCGCCGGCATCTACTACGTGTCGAGGCTCCTCGACCTGCGCGCGCTCGAGGCGATCATCGAGAGCGTGCTCATCTTCCTGCCCTTCGCGGTGATCGTGCTCTTCCAGCAGGAGATCCGCCGCGCGCTCGCCAACTTCGGCCGCAATCCCCTGCTGCACTTCGTCGGACGGCCGCGCGTCGAGTCGGCGCTGGGCGACGTGGCACTCGCCGCCACCACGCTCGCCTCGCGCCGCATCGGCGCCCTGATCGTGTTCGAGCGCAGCGAGGGCCTGCGCAACTTCGTCGAGAACGGAATCCCGATCGACGCGATGGTGAGCTTCGACCTGCTCCTCAACCTGTTCACGCCCGAAACCCCGCTGCACGACGGCGCGGTGATCGTCCAGGGCGACCGCATCGCCGCCGCGGCCTGCTTCCTCCCTCTCACCTCGAATCCGGAGCTCTCCAAGGAGGTCGGCTCGCGGCATCGCGCCGCGCTCGGCATCTCCGAGGAGACCGACGCCGTGGCGGTGGTCGTCTCGGAGGAGTCCGGCCGCATCTCGCTGGCCGTCAACGGCAGGCTCGAGAACGATCTCGACGCCAAGGCGCTGCGCGGCCGGCTCTTCCACCTGCTGGTCGCGGACGCCCCCGGACGGCGTGGCCCGGAGGGCGGCGCGTGACCGAGCGCACGAGCCGCTGGGGACTGCGCCTGCTCGCGCTCGCCTGCGCGCTGGTGGTGTGGTTCTTCACCTCGGTCGAGAAGCGCGAGCGGATCTCCGAGCGCGTGCTCGACGCCTCGGTGACCTACAACCTCCCGCGCGGCGCCATCCTCCTCGACCCGATCCAGACCGTGAAGGTCCGGCTGCGCGGACCCGACCGGAAGCTGCGCGCCCTGACGCCGTTCGCGATCAGCGTCGCGCTCGACGTCAGCGGCGCCGCACCCGGGCGCGTCGAGGAGGTCCACCTCGCTGCGGCCGACGTGCAACGGCCCGACGAGATCGACGTCGTGTCGGTGGACCCCAACGCGGTTCCGGTGCGGCTCGACCTCGAGGTCAGCCGCTCGCTGCCGGTCGTGCCCCGCATCGTCGGCGAGCCCGCCGCGGGCGCCGTACCGGGGCAGGTCCGGTCGCTGCCCGCCACCGCCGTGGTGCGCGGCCCGCGCACGCTGCTCGCGCACCTCGATTCGCTCGCCACCAGTCCGGTGTCGCTCGACGGCCATGCCTTCTCCTTCGAGCAGACCGTGTCGGTGCTGCCTCCCGACCCCCTGGTGCGCATCGTCCAGCCCGCCGCGGTCACCGTCCAGGTGCCCATGCACAATCCGGACGAATCGGCGGAAGAGACGCCCGGGCGCGGCCGCCCCGAGCGCAGCCCGGCGCCGTGACCCCCCTGTTCGGCACCGACGGAGTGCGCGGCCGCTTCGGCGAGGAACCGCTCACCGAGGCGACCGTGCGCGGGCTGGGCGCGGCGGTGGGCCGGCATCTCGCCGCGCGCGGCGCGGCACCCACCGTGCTCGTCGCCGGCGACACGCGCGCCTCGAGCCCCCTGCTCGCGCGCTGGATCGAGGAGGGCCTGCGCGCCTCCGGCGCGCGCGCTCTCGACCTCGGCGTGCTGCCCACCGCCGCCGTCGCCCGCCTCGTGCCGGCACGCGGTGCCGCGGCCGGGATCGTGATCTCCGCGAGCCACAACCCGGCCGAGGACAACGGTGTCAAGTTGATCGCGCCGGACGGCTTCAAGTGGAGCGACGAGGACGAGCTCGGCCTCGAGCTCGACCTGCGCCCCGAGCCGCGGGCGCTCCCGGGCGCGCCGCTCGCCGGCCCCGACCCGGGCGCCGCCGCCGAGTACCTCGACGCGCTGCGCGACGCGCTCGGCGGAGCCTCGTTCGCCGGCCTGCGCATCGCGCTCGACTGCGCGCACGGCGCCGCCTGCCGGATCGCTCCCGCGCTCTTCTCGGATCTCGGCGCCACGGTCGAGGTGCTCTTCGACCACCCGGACGGCACCAACATCAATCGCGGCTGCGGCTCCACCCAGCCGGAAGCGCTGTGCGCCTTCGTGCGCGAGGGCGGCTTCGACCTCGGTTTCGCCTACGACGGCGACGCGGACCGGGCGCTCCTCGTGGACGAAGCCGGCAGGGTCCGCGACGGCGACGCGATGATGTACCTGTGGGCGACCGGCCTGGCCGAGTCGGGCGAGCTCGAGCCGCGCGCGATCGTCGCGACCTCGATGTCGAACCTCGGGCTGGAGCGGGCGCTGGCGGCGTGCCGCATCCAGGTCGTGCGCTGCGACGTCGGCGACCGCGAGGTGGTGCGCACCCTGCGCGCCACCGGCCTGCGCCTGGGCGGCGAGCAGTCCGGCCACCTCGTCGACCTCGAGCGCTCGACCACCGGCGACGGGCTGCTCACCTCGGCGCTGCTCGCCGCGCGCGTGGCGGCGGCCGGCGCGCCGGTGAGCGAGCTGCTCGCGGGCTTCCGGCGCTTCCCGCAGCTGCTGGTCAACGTGCCGGTGCGCGCCAAGCCCGCGCTCGACAGCCTGCCGCGCGTGGCCGACGCCGCGGGCGAGGTCGAGCGCCGGCTCGGCGAGGACGGCCGCCTGGTCCTGCGCTACAGCGGCACCGAGCCGCTGGCGCGCATCATGCTCGAGGGCCCCGACGAGCCGACCCTCCACGCCCTCGCCGACCGCCTCGCCGCCGCCATCCGCACCGAGATCGGCGCCTAGAGAACCGGTGTCAGAGCACCGGATTCGAGGACAGCCTCCGCCCGGCCATGCAGGCCGCGGCGAATCGGTGCTCTGACACCGGTCTTCCCGTCTACGGACACCCCCCGCCCACCGCCGCGCTCCAGGCGCAGGCGTCGCCGGCCTCGAAGCCGTCGGCGAAGTAGGGAGTCCTCCACTGCCGCCCGAACACGTCGCTGTAGGAGGCGCCCAGACCGTAGTACTCCCAGGCCACGACGAAGTCGCCCGCGGCACCCGCCGAGAGCGCGGGAGAGAACGGG
>Ga0102851_10002055_pt1 | contig 11959 bp, 10 predicted proteins | sample Mud3Dept3metaG_FD_79558 | JGI IMG/M metagenome (GOLD analysis project Ga0102851, IMG submission 79558) | Freshwater wetland microbial communities from Ohio, USA, analyzing the effect of biotic and abiotic controls - Mud 3 Core 4 Depth 3... | ecosystem: Environmental > Aquatic > Freshwater >... | reverse complement strand
GGCGCTCGTTCGACGGAGAGGCCGAGGTGATCGCCGGTGACGTCACGCAAGTGGCGGCACGGGAGGAAAGTCCGAGCTTCACAGGGCAGGGTGCTGGTTAACGGCCAGTCGAGGTAACTCGCAGGAAAGTGCAACAGAAAGCAAACCGCCTGCCGGCGATCGCATCAAGGGCAGGTAAGGGTGAAATGGTGCGGTAAGAGCGCACCGCTCCGCTGGTGACAGCGGAGGCACGGTAAACCCCACCCGAAGCAAGACCAGACAGGGGTCGTGCTGCCCGCACGATGACTCCGGGTTGGTCGCTGGAGCCCGTCAGCAATGGCGGGCCTAGATGAATGATCGCCACGACACAGAACTCGGCTTACCGACCTCTCCGCCGAACGAGCCTTTTTTGATGTGATAGCGTGGTCCGCGGGGGCCATGGAGCAGCGTTCGCCTGTCCACGAGATCGTGAACGCGCTGTGGCGAGCGCTCCATGACCTCGGTTCGACCGCCACGACCCCCGAGATCGAACGCTGGGGGTTCTCGATCCACGCGGCGCTGTCCGCGGCGGGCCGCGAGTTCCACAACCACGACCACGTGGTCGATCTGCTGTCCGATGGCGATCCGCTCGAGGTGATCGCCGCGCTCTACCACGACGCGGTCTACATCCAGGTCGACCAGGGCTCACCGCGCTCGATGCGCGACGAGATCGCGGGCGTGCTCGCGCAGGGCGCCGACGGCTGGCGCGTCCTCCCGGGGGCCGCCGACCCGGTCCCGGCGGACGTGCTCGCCGTGTTCGATCGCAGGGTCGGGGACATCGTCACGCCGACCACCGGGCTCAACGAGTTCGCGTCTGCGCTCGTCGCCTCGATCCAGCTCGCGAACGCGCTCGATCGCGAGCAGCGGATCGCGGTCGCCGCGTGTATCGAGCAGACGATTCCGTTCCGCGCCGATCCGGTCCCCGACCTCGCGAAGCGGATCGGCGCCCTCGGCGTGCCGGCGTCGCGGCTCGACGTGATGGTGCGGCGTGCGGTCCGCGTCGGCAACCGCGACGTCGAGAACTTCGCGGACAACGATGCGGCCCGGTTCCTCGACAACACGTGGAAGCTGCTCCCCGAGAGCAACCCGGCGCTGCACTCGCCGATGGTCTACACCGTCCGCGACTACCGGATCGCGCTCCAGAAGATGGAGGCCTTCCTCGCCTGGCTGCCCGCGGAGCGCGTGTTCCACAGCTGGGGCGGCGAGCCGAAGGCCGAGATCCACGCGCGGCGCGTCGCGCGGACGACCGGCAACCTCCAGCTCGCGGTGCGCTACCTGCGCGCGAAGCTGTACTCGATCAGCCTCGTCGAGGCGATCGCCGAGGTGACCGGCGGCGACGTGCCGGTCGACTACTTCATGGGCGGCCTCAAGTCGACGCAGCTCGAGCGCGCGACCCAGGGGCCGGTGAAGCGGATCGAGCAGTTCCTGCCGCAGCTCGCGAACGCGCGCGATCTCGATCCGCCTCTCCACCGGCTGCTCGCCGAGGGCCGCGCCACCGAGTCGAGCTTCGACATCGGGCCGTCGCCGCTCGGCGCGTTCCTCCATGCCAGCGTCGGCGAGGGCGAGGTGATGAAGAACGTCGAGCTCGCGAAGAAGTGGTGGGCCGGCGGCATGGACGCTGCGACGTTCCTCGCGAGTCAGCCGCCGCGGCCGGTCGCCGCGATCGCGCGCGCCGCGGCGAACATCATCGAGACCCGTCGCGATCGGCTGTTCGCGCTCGCCGAGCGTCTCGAGCGCTGATCGCTACGTACAGCAGAGCGAGCCGGTCCAGTGCTCGCCGGTGCCGCCGCACGAGTTGGAGTTGCCGGCGACGCACTGGGTAGCGTTGGTGACGCAGCACTGCGTGCCGGTCCAGTGCTCGTCGGTGCCGCCGCACGCGTTCGAGTCGCCGGCGACGCACATCGCCGGACCGGTGATGCAGCAGCCGTTGCCGGTCCAGTGCTCGTCGGTGCCGCCGCACGCGTTGGAGTCGCCGGTGGTGCACACGCCGACGTTCTGGACGCAGCACTGGTTGCCGGTCCAGTGCTCGTCGGTGCCGCCGCACGCGTTGGAGTCGCCGGCGACGCAGATCGCCGGGCCGATGATGCAGCAGCTCGTGCCGGTCCAGTGCTCGTCGGTGCCGCCGCACGCGTTGGAGTCGCCCGCGACGCAGCTGCTCGCGCCGGTGACGCAGCACTGCTGACCGGTCCAGTGCTCGTCGGTGCCGCCGCAGGCGTTGGAGTCGCCGAGCGCGCACTGACCGGCGCCGCTGACGCAGCAGAAGTTACCGGTCCAGTGCTCGCCGGTGCCGCCGCACGCATTGGAGTCGCCGGGCACGCACGCGCTGACGCCGCTGACGCAGCACTGCGCGCCGGTCCACATCTCGTCGGTGCCGCCGCAGGCGTTCGAGTCGCCCTGGACGCAGATCGTCCGCGCGCCGCAGTCGGTGTCACACGCGCAGCCCGCTTCGCAGGCGTTGCTCGTGTCGCACGCGCACGTGCCCGGGTTCGTGCAATCCAGGTCGCACGCGCAGCCGGCCTCGCAGGCGCTCGACGTATCGCAGGTGCAGCCGCCGCCGCAGTCGGCGTCGCACGCGCAGCCGGCCTCGCAGGCGCTCGACGTATCGCAGGTGCAGCCGCCGGTCGTCTCGCAGCGTGCCTGCGCCGGGTCGCAGGTCAGACCTGGATCGCAGCCGCCGCCCGACGTGCACGCGCAGCCCAGCGCGCCGATCGTGCAGTCCGTTCCGGCGTCGACACTCCCGCCACCACCGCCGCACGCACCGAGCACCAGCGCCATCAGGATCACGATCCGCATGGCGACGCCGTATCACGCGCCCCGCGCCCGCGACAATCGTTTACGATCGAGGCAGATGCGCCCGCTGCATGTCACCGTGATCCTTGCGCTCGGCGGCGGCTGCGGCGGGGATGTCGACCTGTCCGGGATCTATCGCGTCGACGTCTCGGTCGCGTCGCGGCCTTGTGGGGCTGATGCGCCGGTGACCTCGGCGCCGTCGTTCGTGAAGCTGACCAAGGCCAACCTGTTCGGCACCGACTACTTCGCGTACGACGGCTGCACCGACGAGGCGGGCACCGACTGCACGAGCATCGGGGGCTTGTTCGGTGGGTTCTTCGAGCCGATCGACGGTGGCTGGCGCGGGTTCGCGTCGTACGCCTCGAACAGCGGGCTCAACTGCACGCTCGGGATCTCCGATACCACGGCGATCCTCGACGGCACGCGGCTCGTGATCGACGGCTCGACCTACGAGGATCGCGTCGAGCTCCTGGAGGAGCAGTGCACGCCGGAGGAGGCCGAGAAGCGGGGCGAGGCGATGCCGTGCACGGAGCACGAGCGCGTCGAGGCGACGCGGCTCTAGGCTTTCGGTCCGTCGGCGGATTCGGCGGCAGGGGCAGCGGTCGGAGCAGCGGCGGCCTCGGCGGCCGGCGGCTCGAGCAGCTCCTTGCGGTACACGAGGCGGCTGCAGCGGGGGCAGGTCTCGATGCTCTCCATCCGCGCGAGGATGTTGTTGAGCTGCGGCGGCAACGCCATGTGGCAGCCCTGGCAGACACCCTTGACCACGGGGGCGACGGCGTAGCCGCGCTTGGCGGCGAGCGAGTCGTAGACCTTGAGCCACTGCTTGTCGACCTGCGCGCGCGCGGCGTCGCGGGTCGCGATCGCCTCGGCGAGCGAGGCGCGGAGCTGGCCGAGCTGTTCGGACTGCGCGTCCTCGCTGTTGGTCAGCTCGGTGCGGACCCCCTCGACGTCCTTGTCGCGGGTCAGCATCTGCGCGGTCGACGTGGCCGACGCCTCGACGACCTTCTTGAGCTCGGCCTCGCGGTCGCTGATCGACTTGCGGCGGTTCTCGACCTCGCGGCTCGCGGCGCCGAAATCCTTGCTGTTCTTCGACGCCTGCAGCTTGCTCTGCGCGCTCTTGAGCAGCTCGCGATCCTTGTCGATCATGTCCTGCTGCGCCTTGCGCCAGTTGTCGGTCTCGGTGAGCTTCGCGCGCTCGGCGTCGAGCATGGTCTGGAGCTTGGCGAGATCGCGCCGCAGGGGATCGAGTCGTGCCGGGAGCTGGGTCGTCGCGCTCTCGAGCTCGCGGACTTTGACGTCCGCCTGCTGGAGCTGGAGAAGGAACACGAGCTGTTCGCGCAAGGGGAGTGCCTTTCGAGAGGTCGTCTATTTTTCAGTGTGGGCCCACCTGGATTTGAACCAGGGACCCACCGGTTATGAGCCGGCCGCTCTAACCGTCTGAGCTATGGGCCCGCGCCGAGGGTGCCATTTGCTGTGGAACACCGCACGGACAGCGAGGCGCACACTACCAGGTTGCCAGGAAACGACAACAGTCCGGACCAAAGTTGCCCAGCGCGCATTCGTGGTCGGGGGCTATACTCAGCATCGATATGAGCCTTGGCAACGTCGCACGGGTGGTCGCGGTCCTGGCTGCAGTGGTCGCAGCCGCGGGATCCGCAACTTCGGAGTCCAACAAGCCGGTCGGCCAGCCGCCGCCGTACGGTGCAACCGCGGCGAACAACCAGCCGCCGCCGCCCCAGCAGATGGAGCCGTCGGCCGCGCTCGGGCTGTGGCGCTCGACGTTCGGCGCCGTGAAGATCGAGGCCGACAACAGCAAGGGCGGCCTGCAGGCGGGCGCGGTCCAGGGCATCTGGGTCTACCAGCGCCAGGGCCAGGAGGTCGTCGGCTACTTCGCCGGCAACCTGCGCGGCAACGTGCTGCAGTTCCGCTGGCAGGAGCCCAACAATCCGCCGCTGACCGGCGAGGGCTACCTCGTGTTCGATGTCCAGGGTCGCCAGTACGCGGGCCGCTGGTGGAGCGATCGCAAGGATCGCGTCGGTGACTGGAACGGCTGGCGCCAGGCGGCCGCTCCCCGCACCGACGTCGCACAGCCGCAGCCGTACGGTGGTCAGGGCTACGCGGATCCGTACGCGCGCCCCGCGCCGCAGCCCGATCCGTACGCGCGCCCCGCGCCGCAGGCCGATCCGTACGCGCGCCCCGCGCCGCAGCCCGGTCCGTACGATCGCCAGCCGTCGCCGTACGATCGCCCGCAGCCGCAACAGCCGCCGCCGCCACCGCGCGGCTACTACTGATCGCGCGACACGCGATCAGGATGCGCGACCGGCTCGAGGCGCCCCGCGAGGGCGCCTTCGTCGTTGGGGTCAGCGCGGGCGCGCAGCGAGCCGGGCTAGATCGAGCTCGCCGTCGTACACGTGCACGGCGGGACCGTACATCTTCACGTTCTGCAGCTCGGGCATCACGCGCACCAGGAGAGAGCCGCCGGGCAGGTTGACCGTGACCGCGGGGCCCTCCTCGCAGCGTCCGGTCAGGATCGCCGCGACGACGGTCGCGCAGGCGCCGGTGCCACACGCGAGCGTCAGGCCCGCGCCGCGCTCCCACACGACGAGATCGATCTCGAGCGGGCTCTTCACGAACGCGAACTCGGCATTGGTCCGCTGCGGAAAGTACGCGTGGCGCTCGATCGCGGGGCCGACGGTCTCGGCGAGGTGGCGTGCCTCCTCGAGCGAGCTCACGAACGTGATCGCGTGCGGGTTGCCCATCGAGACGCACGTGATCTTGCGGGTCGGCTGTCCCGGGACCTCGATCGGCTGCTCGATGCAGCGCTCGCCGAGCGGGCCGACCATCGGGATCTCGCCGCGGAGCAGCCGCGGTGCGCCCATCGACACGCTGATCATGCGGTCCTCGAGGATGTTGCACACGAGGCGACCTGCGCCGGTGTCGATCGCCATCTCGTCCTTGGTGATGCCGCCGCGATCGTGGAGCTCCTTGACCACGCAGCGCAGGCCGTTGCCGCACATCTCGGCCTCGCTGCCGTCGCTGTTGAGGACGCGCATCCGCGCATCGTCGCCGGCCGAGGACGGCAGCACCGCGAGGACGCCATCGGCACCGACGCCGAACTGCCGATCACACAGCGCCATCACGGTCGCCGGGGCCTGGACCCTCGCAGCGTCCTCGGGCGACACGGTGCGCAGATCGACGACGAGGAAGTCGTTACCGAGGCCGTGGTATTTCGCGAACCGCATGGGCCGACCCTACCACCGTCGGGGGGGGCGTCGAGCGTGGGCTCGGTCCACCGCGCATGCGACTCCGGGCGCGCGGTCCGGGCGCCGAGGGGGCGTCGCGTCGAGTGCGACGACGGCGTGGGTCGCGTCGAGCGCGACTACGGCGTCGTCGGCGCCGGCGCCGGCGTCGGCGCAGCGGGCGCGGGCGCGGGCGTCGGGGCAGGTGCGGGCGTCGGGGCAGGTGCGGGCGTCGGGGTCGCGGGCTTGACTGCGGCGGGCTTCGCGGGTGTCGTCGTCGCGGGGATCGCCGGAGCGGTCGTCGCGGGGGCGGTCGTCGCGGGCTTGGCGGGCGCGGGGCTCATGCCGGCGGGCTTGGCGGGCGCGGGCTTCGTCGTCGGGACGGGCGCCTCGGCGGGCGGCTTCTCGGCAGGCGCGGCCGAGCCGGTCGCGGCCGAGCCGGTCGCGGCCGAGCCGGCGGCAGAGCCGGTGTCGATCGCGGCCGAGCCCAGGTCGGTCGGCTCGGTCGGGGTCATCATGAACGGCGCGGACGCCGAGCCAGCGGAGCCGGAGCCCGAGCCGGGCACATCCTTGAGCGCCTTGGCCTTCGCGGCTTCCTTGTCGGCGGCGAGCTTGGCCTGCGACTCGCCGAACTTCTCGAGCGCATCGGCCGAGTTGTGGCTCGCGATGAACGCGAGGACCATCGAGGTGATCATGAAGATCGTCGCCGCACCCGCAGTGAGCTTGCGGAGGAACGTCGACGCGCCCGAGCCGCCGAACACGGTCGCGGCGTTGCCGCCACCGAACGCCGCGCCCATGCCGCCACCCTTGCCGCTCTGCAGGAGCACCGTGAGCATCAGGAACAGGCACACGATGACGTGCAAGACGGTGATCAGCGTCGACATTGCGGACCTAGCTTCTAGCCCAACGGCTGAGACGGTGCAAGCTGCTAGGCCGGGCGCGCAGCCTTGACGATGGCAATGAAATCAGCGGCTTCGAGGGATGCACCCCCGACGAGGGCGCCGTCGATGTCCTTCTCGGCCATTAGGGCCTCGGCGTTGCTCGGCTTGACCGAGCCGCCGTACTGGATCCGGATCGTGTCGGCCGTCGCCGCGCTGAACCGTCCGGCGAGCCACGATCGGATATGCGCGTGGACCTCCTGCGCCTGCGCGGGCGTCGCGGTGCGGCCGGTGCCGATCGCCCACACCGGCTCGTAGGCGATGACGATCTTCGCGGCGCCCGCGGCATCGATGCCCGCGAGCCCACCGGTGAGCTGCTCGTCGACGACGGCGAGCGTGCGTCCCGCGTCGCGCTCGGCGAGGAGCTCGCCAACGCAGACGATGGCGCCGAGGCCGGCCGCGAGGACCGCGCGCGCCTTCTTGCCGACGGAGTCGCTGGTGTCGCCGAAGAACTGGCGGCGCTCGCTGTGCCCGACGATCACCCAGCTCGCGCCGGCATCCGCGAGCAGCGGGGCGGAGACCTCGCCGGTCCACGCGCCGCTGGCCTCGAAGTGACAGTTCTGCGCGCACGTGGCGAGGGGCGAGCCCTCGAGGCGCTTGGCCACCGAGTGCAGCGCGGTGAACACGGGCGCGACTCCGACCGCGACGCCCTTGACCGCACCGAGCTGGTTCTTCAGCTCGGTGACGAGGGAGAGGGACTCGGCGATCGTCTTGTTGAGCTTCCAATTGCCGACGACGAAGGGAGTGCGCATCGCGAAGGTCGTATCACGCCGCGGGTCAGTCGGTGGTCCAGCTCAGGCGGAACTCGCAGCGGCTGCCGCCGGTCAGCGCACACGAGGTGTGCGTGGCGCCGACCGCACCGGCGCCGGTCAGCTCGACGATCCGCTCGAGCTCCGCTCCGACGAGCATGCACACGTCGGTCGAGCCGGGGTTGCCGAGGATCGAGATGTCCGCGCTTCCGGGATGGACGTCGAGCTCGACCGCCCCCCACGTGTGATAGCGATCCCAGAACGACGGCAGCGCCGCGAGCACGGTCTCGGCGGACAGGTTGGTCGGATCCGCACCGAACAGGTGCGTGAACGTCGCGGACATGGTGCCGCGGCCGACCTTGCGCGGCACGAGCTGGTTGGGCATTCGCACCTGCGCCAGCTCGAGGGCCGCGACGAGCTCGGACAGCTCGACCCACGCGAGGGGGGCGAGCGTCGGTGCCAGCACGTTCGCGAGCGTCGGGTGCTCGTTGATGAGCTTCGCGATCCCGGACTCGCCGAGGTGGTGCTGGAACAGCTTGGACAGCACGCGCAGGTGCGCGGCGCGGACGAGGCCGGACATCGCGCGCGGTCCGCGGCTCGGCGGGACGACATCGGGCGCCGCGATGCCGGCGGTCGGCGCGAACAGGGCCTGCGCCACCGCGGCCGGATCCTCCTCGTGCTTCGTCTCGGGGATGTGATCGGCGGGCAGCCGCTCGAGGGCGCGGCCGAGCGCGATCGCGAACGTCGATGCCGAGGCCCAGCGCTTCTTCGCCGTCGGCGCGAGCGCCTTGTTGAGCACGGCGTCGACGGCCTCGGACAGCGACGAGCGCAGCTGTGACGGTGGCGTGAGGGGATCGGAGAGCTGGCGCTGCACGACCTGCGGCGCGGGGCCCGAGCCGAACGGCGGGCGCCCGGTCAGCATGCAGTACACGGTGGCCGCGAGGCCGTAGACGTCGGTCGTCGGCGCGTCGACCTGATCGAGGAACGACTCCGGCGCGGCGAAGCCCGGCGTCCCCGCGGCGTCGCGCGCATCGCCGGCCCGGACCGCGACGCCGACATCGACGAGCACCGCGCGATCGCGGTCGCGATCGAGGAGGATGTTCGCCGGCTTGACGTCGCGATGGATCAACCCGAGCGCGTGCATCGCGTCGAGCGCGTCCCCGATCTCGAGCGCGATCTGCGCGACCGCCGCGGTCGGGAACCACTCCTGGCGCTCGAGCGTGGCGCGCACGACCTCGGACAGCGGCTGGCCCTCGACGAGCTCCATCACGAAGTAGACGTTCTGCTGGTGCTCGCCGAGCGCGTAGACCTGGACGAGGTTCGGGTGGTGCAGCGAAGCGAGGATGCCGGCCTCGGCGCGGAACCGGGCGACGAGGTCGCGATCGGACGCGAGGTCGGAGCGCAGCACCTTGATCGCGACGGGGCGGCCGAGGCCGAGATCCTCGCCGCGATAGACGACGCCCATCGCGCCGCGCGACAGCTCGTGGGTGACGCGATACGCGCCACCGACGATCGTGCCCGCCGACAACTGGCCGGTGTCCATGCCGGGATCCGAGTCGGTGAGGCGCTCGTCGGCCGGGATGATCCGGACGTCGCTCGGGGGCGAGGTCCGCAGGGAGGCGTAGCAGCGGGCGAGGGCGGACTCGCCGCTGCGCTCGCCGGTCCCGATCTCGGTGGCGACGGCGCGCACGGTGATCGAGACCTCGCTGGTGTCGTCGACCTTGATCGGCTCGTGCTCGAGCTTGTAGATGATCTTGCGGACGACGAGCGACGCCTGGTCGTCGTTCGCACCGACGAGCAGCACGGCGAGCTCGTCGCCGCCGAGCCGGCCGAGCGGATCGTTGCCGCGGACGTTGGCGCGGATCTTCGCCGACACCTGGGCGAGCACCTCGTCACCTGCCTTGTGGCTGTGCTGGAGGTTGATCCGCCGCATGCCGACGACGTCGAAGATCACCAGCGTCAGCTTCTCGGCGCGGCGCTGCGCGGACGCGATCTCGTGCGCGATCGTCTGCTCGAACGCGCCGCGCGTCATCGCACCGGTCAGCGGGTCGTGGAGGCTGGTCGCCATCAGGCGCTCGCCCTCGGCGACGATCCGGCGGTGGCTCGACAGCCACGACAGCTCGCGCGTCAGCCGCGCCGCGATCGCCTTGAGATCGGTGCGCTCCGCCGCGGAGAACCGCCGGCCCGAGTCGGAGATGATGGCGACGAGGCCCGCGACCTCGGTCGGGCCCGAGCGCAGCGCGTCGGCGATCACCGAGCGCGGGTTCGGACCGCCGACGATCACGGTGCCCGCGGCGGCGGCCGCGATCCGCGCCGCGCTCGCGATCTGCGTGCGATAGGTCTCGGTCGGGTGGGGGCGCGCCGCGGTCGGCAGCATCTGGGCGCCATCACGCCACCACACGATGCAGTCGTTTGCGGTGAAGCCCTCGGCGACCGCCATCAGGGTCTCGGTCGCGCTGCCGGTGAGATCGACGAGCGAGGTCGCGATCAGGCCGCGGGCGCGCGCGAGATCGAAGTCCGGCGAGATCGGGTCGGTGTGCGCGACCGCGGCGATCGCCTCGGCCGACAGCGGGGTCAGCATCACGCCCGACGCGCCGGCCTGCGCGGCCGCTCCGGCGACCCGCGCGGCGTTGCCGCCATCGCCGACGATCCAGCGCGGCGGTCCGTCGGCGGGGGCGACGCCGAGATCCATCGCGACCATCGGCGCGACCAGGATCGCCGCGCAGTTGACCGTGGCCAGGTCCTTCGCGGTCACCGCCTGGAGCGCGACGCCGGCCCGCTCGGCCAGCGGCGCGAGATCGGCGAGCAGCCGACCCGAAGGGTCGAAGACTGCGAGCCGCTTCGCTGCCATCTTTCCATCTTACTCCTCGGCGCGGGCCGAGTTCGGATTGCGGGCAACGATCAGAAGGATCCGGAGACGACTCGCCGGTTACGGGCGCAGCGCCGCGATGCCGGGCAGGTCGAGGCCCTGCACGAACTCGAGCGACGCACCGCCGCCCGTCGACACGTGCGAGATCTTGTCCGCGAGTCCGGCCTGGGCGACCGCCGCCGCGGAGTCCCCTCCGCCCACCACGGTCAGCGCGAGCTTGCCATGTAGATCTGCGAGGGCCCGGGCGACCGCGTTGGTGCCGGCCGCGAACTTCGCCTTCTCGAACACACCCATCGGGCCGTTCCAGAACACCGTGCGCGCTGCGCCGAGCACCTTCTTGAACGTCTCGACGGTGCCGGGACCGATGTCGAGTGCCATCGCCTCCGCGGGGATCTGGTCCGCGGACACGACCTTGCTGCCGTCGGCATCGTCGAGGCTGGTCGCGACGACGACATCGGTCGGGAGGTAGATGGTGACGTTCTTCTCGCTCGCCTTGCGCAGGAAGTTCCGGGCGTTGGGCAGGCGCTCGCGCTCGACCTTGCTCTTGCCGAGGCTCTTGCCCTGCGCTTCGAGGAAGGTATTCGCCATCGCGCCGCCGATGACGATGGCGTTGACGCGATCGAGGAGCGCGTCGAGGACCTCGATCTTGTCGGAGACCTTCGCGCCCCCGAGCACCGCGACGTACGGACGATCGACCTCGCCGAGCAGGCGCGACAGGAAGTCGATCTCCTTCGCCATCACGAAGCCCGCGCCCTTCTCGCCGACGAACTTGACCATGCCCGCGGTCGACGCGTGCGCCCGGTGCGCGGTGCCGAACGCGTCATTGACGTAGACGTCGGCGTACGACGCGAGCTGGCGCGCGAACGTCTCGTCGTTGGCCTCCTCGCCCGGCGCGAACCGCAGGTTCTCGAGCATCGCGATCTGACCGTCGCGCAGATCGCTGACGACCTTGCGCGCGCCGTCGCCGGCGGGCTCGTCCGCGAGTGCGATGTCGATCTGCAGGATCTCCGCGAGCCGTGCCGCGACCGGCTCGAGCGAGAGCTCCGGCTTGACCTGACCGTCGGGGCGGCCGAGGTGGGAGCCGAGCACGATGCGCGCGCCGCGATCGATCAGGTGGCGCAGCGTCGGCAGTGTCGCCTGGATCCGCGCGTCGTCCGTGATCTTCTTCGTCGCCTTGTCGAGCGGCACGTTGTAGTCGACCCGCACGAACACGCGCTTGCCCTCGACCGGCAGCTCCTCGACGTGCTTGATGCCGTTCGGCAGCGTCATGGCCTAGAGCCGCTCCGCGACGAACTTCGCGAGGTCGAGCATGCGCTGCGAGTAGCCCATCTCGTTGTCGTACCAGGCGAGGACCTT
>Ga0102851_10002054_pt1 | contig 11959 bp, 13 predicted proteins | sample Mud3Dept3metaG_FD_79558 | JGI IMG/M metagenome (GOLD analysis project Ga0102851, IMG submission 79558) | Freshwater wetland microbial communities from Ohio, USA, analyzing the effect of biotic and abiotic controls - Mud 3 Core 4 Depth 3... | ecosystem: Environmental > Aquatic > Freshwater >... | reverse complement strand
GGAATGGAGTGGTAATGAAAAACTTGGACTGGTCTGAGAAATGGATGGCTGCTTCACTTGGACTTTCGTTGATATTTATCGTGAGCTGTTTGTCAGCGTGCGATGATTTGATGGGTGAAAATAAAAAAGTCTGGGCGCCAGGAGATTGCTTTCTCGACGTTCTTGGCTATATGTGGCAAGTTAAAGAGCTTGGCCGCGATGGGTCAGTTCTCGCCACATTTTGTCGTAGCCAAAGCGGAGCCACAGACGTCTTCTCTTCAGGGAGCATGGAGCACGGGGTCGCCCGCGTGAGCTGTTTTGATAAGTGTAAGCCTTAACTAAAAGGAGATCTAGATGTTAGACTCGACAAAATTCATACTTGGTCTATATCTGTTGGGTATGATTTCTACCCTTATTACTATTGCCGTAAACTTTGGCCCAGAAGACATCAACGCCAACGAGGTTACCGGAGTAGTCATTTTTTGGCCTCTCGTTCCGATCGCCGTGACTATTATAATCGCTTACAGATCGGTCAAGGGCATGGTCAGCCTTACGAGGAGGTTCCTGAAATGGATTTAGTTCAGTTAACGTCAGCAATGTCAATGAGGTGATGAATATGTCAAAGAAATATATCGTCGATCAAATTCTAAAAGAACTTTTGTCTACGGTTAAGTCCGCAAAAGAGTTCGGTAAAGAGCAATTGCCGGATCTTGGTAGGCAAATTTTAGAGGAGTGGGTAATTACAGTAAAATTCGAACTATTCGAAGAATTGCTTGGTGTGGCGGTGGGTCTATTGGTGGGCGCAATTAGTGCCTACTTAGTAATTAAGGCACCGATTCTAATGGAAGACGGACGGGACGTGGTGCCATTAAGAGTTTGCGCGTCTGTCGTTGGCGGTCTCGTATTCTCAGCTATTACTTTCATCAATGCTAGTGGCGCCATTGCGTCCTTGTCTGAACTATACCGCGCTAAAAAGACCCCAAAAGCTGTTTTACTGGGACTTATCGCAAATAAATTAAGGGGATGAAAATGGATTTAGCACATCTTTTAGTGGCTATCAGCCTTTGGTGTAATAGTTCAGCTAATCGCAGCGAATGCCAGGTCAAAGTTTCTAATTGTATAAGAGAAATTCACGTATCCGATTACGGCAGGGACGCTCTAACTGTGGAATGCTTCCAAAAGGGCCTCAAATGAAAGATTATGAGGATGATACTGCAATGTTTTTGGGAACGGTACTATATCTGGTCTTATCACTTGGGGCACTGCTCCTTGGATTCGGCTTGACAATGTGACTGCTTGGTAAACTGTAAAAGGAGACATCATGATCGTAGATCTCACCAGGTATCCGCTAGCTAAAAGGCCTTTCATTGAATTTCTAGATAGGCAAGGTCTGGCTACCAAAGAATCGTTTGATAAACTCCCGATGAAAGGGGAAGAATCACTGAATTACGTCATCACTAGGTATGCTGTCGGCAGCCACTGTCCTATCGTGGTACTGGCACTATTCGCTGTAGAGGAGTTTGGAGATAGGCCGGAATTAGAATTTTTGATTAGGCGCATGTTCGCGGACTACAGGCATACGGGCGTAATTGGTTTTCAGGGTGAGATGCCCGAATGGCTGAGTACACTAGATTCTAGTGAGTGGGGTTGAAATGGATAAGAGTAAGGCTGTCCAAAGACTAGCAGAGCTGTTATATGAGATGGAGTATGACGGGTTAAGCGAGCAAGATCAGCTGTTTGATGCCGAAGTTATTCTGGGTACGCTGGAAAAAGAAGGCCTGATTGCGATCCATTTGAATAAGGAGGAAAAATGATCGGGATACTTATAATCTTTGGATTAACAATAGTCTTGACAGATTTATGAAAAAGCGCAAGGTGCATTTGGTGTACGGGTGGATGGATCGAATAAGTTTTTGCGGTGTAAAAACTAGCGGATGCCTTTCTACTATTGACGTTTATTATCGGTGTGTGACTTGCCTCCGCTGCCGAAAAATATTCAAGACAAGGAGGGTGAAATGAGCACTTGCGATTGCGAAAAACAGGATCAGTATGCTAACTGCTGCATGAGAAAAATTGCGGAGGATGATGCTAAACGGTATAAACAAATCTCTAATTCTAGGTTGAAAGAACTTAAGCGATGCCAGAAGCAGATGGAGCGGATGGAGAAAGCGCTAGAAAACATAATGGACCAGGATAATGCATACACATCGCAAACTTGGATTATCGCAGACCGGGCACTCGGCGCATACGATGATTGGAAGAGGGAGAGTGGCGAATGAAACCAGATCAATTAGTCGATGCGTATAGAAACTGGGAAGCGTCACATAACCGCGATAATTATGGCAGATACGACGCTTATAACGCAGGATATCAGCTCGCGGCTCAAGAATATAATAGCCGGATGGCGAAGATGGTTGAAGCATTGGATTGTATCGCGTCACTGGAACAAAAAGACGCTGAATATAGATCCCATTGGTTTGATCATGATATAAAAATAGTCAAGACTGTTTTTACTGGAGATATTAAATTAGCCCGAAAGGTTCTTGCTGAATACAAGAGGGGATAGATGAATGTTTACGCCGCCCGGAAACCCTAAGGTAGAGGAATTAACTAAATCGGTTAAGAGAAGATCTTACAATCTTTCCTGTCTCCTGGCAATTAAACTGACAGAGCTAAATGAAAAAGGGAGGCCCAAGCGAATGTGTGCCTGGTGTGCTCAGAAAGAACTTTTTCATGGGAATCAAAAGTACTGTTGCAATCAGTGTTCTAAAAGTGCTATGGCCTGGGCATATCCACAAAAGGAAGACGCTTTGGGATTTTTATTGGAAAGGCAAAATTGGAAGTGCGCAGGATGTCAGTATGATTATAAGCCGGTATTGCAAGCCGTGATAGATAGGGACGTTCATTTCACGCATGGAAAAGGCTATGCAAGCTTTGGTGATCTACCTTGGCACTATTTTAAACGATTAAAAAACCGTGTTCCAAAAGAATATAGGCCAGAAGTGGACCATATTATCCCAATTTATAAGGGAGGGGCCTCTTTGGGCCTAGACAACCATCAAGCTATTTGCTATTCTTGCCATAAGACCAAAACAGCCCAGGATCTTAGCGGTAAAAGGCTAACTAAGACTTAGGCGCGTCGAGGATCCTGCGACACCTAGCGCACCGGTAATAGAATGTGCTAACTGGCGTTCCGGTACATATAGCCCATACTTGGAAAACCATTACTTTGTGGCCTAATGCTAGGCACACTATCTTTCTTACGAGAGGCGTCATTCTCATTTTATTATTTCAGCGGCTTCTGAGGCTTAGGCGCTCTGGGAGTTTTCCAAGGATCGCCGGTAAACATATGCTGGTGATAGTCGTTCAACATCTTCTGGTGCTCTGGGGACTGTTGCGCAATGCCCTTAAGACGCTGGAGATTGGCCTTACCCTTATCACTAACCTGGCGTGAATCAGAGTAATCGTGATACCAATCATGGCGATCGAGTTCGTTGTGAAAATCGTGTAGACTCATCGGAGACTGCTGAGCTGGAGCAGCTGGACTAGCCGGGGTCATCGGAGTAGACTTAGGTGGGGTGACCCTTTGCCGCATGGCTGCTTTGGCCGCTTCGATCACTTCTGGGCTTAGTGGCTGTCTAGGCTTCATAGCTTCTTTACCAGCTGCTAGGCCTGCGGCATGGGCTTCTTGTGGCAACGCCTTAGCTTTCTCTAGCATTTCTTTGGCGATCTTAATGAGCTTATCGGCTTGAGATTTATTCAAAGTCATATTAAATCGGTTTCAAATTAGACTCAAGGGAATTGGTCCACTTGCCTTTGTGTTCACCTTCCATGATTTCTAACGTGTGCGAAGTGCCTTTATCAGTTTTATACGATTTAAGGCTCTTGACTTTACCAAAGGTAGGGTGAATATGTGTTGGCTTATCTGACATGAGACTTGGATTGACTTGTATGGCCTTGGCCAGTTCAACCAATTTACTTACGAGTTCAATAAGCTTTTTATTATTCATATTACGAAGCCAACCCTACAGCTTGGAATTCCATTGAGAGAGTCCACTGGATTGTAGAAGCAGTTGTCCCGTAGACCACAGCTACCACGTCATTACCAGATAGTCCGAATGCAATGGCATAGTCAATCCCATCACCGTCCGCGCCATTAATCCTAGTCATTGGATATCCCGAAGCAGTTGCTGGTCCACCGGAATCACGGTAGAATGTGCCTTCCATTGTGAATGAAGCGTTCCCAAATGTTCCATCGGATCTGCGTGCTGTAGCCTTAGCTCTGACGCGATAAACGTAATTATTCAGTAGGGTAATGGTCGAACCGGTAATCGTTGTGGGCGAGGATCCTGTGACTGTCTGGGCGGCAGTAATAGTTGTTACAGCCGAACCTGGGTGAGAAGTATGGGTCTTAATAGCCGATAATCCTGTCCACGATTCTTTAGGCTTGTTTGACTCATTACCGATCACGAATTGCTGGTCAGTAGTCGCTGGGCCAAATATTCCACCAACTTGTGATGTTCCACCATAAACTTCAATTGATCCGTTGATCTTCAGAGCTGTCTCGCCGCCGATTACGTTGGACGCCGTAATGACGACTGGCAATCCAACGGCTTCAATAATATTCTGGCCACCATTGTAAGCGACTTGTAACGTAACGCCCGATGCCTTGGCCGCCAAAGAACTACCAAATGCAGCCAATTGCCTAAAACGTATTTTGGTATTAGACGGTAAACTGGTCACTAGACTGATCTTGGCCTTAGGACCTTCGAATGTTTCAATGTAATCAACTACGCTAGTCGTGACATTGCCGTTGGCGATTACAAAAAGGTCTTCTCCAGCTAGGATAGGATTATCGGACTTGTTGTATTTGGAATGTGTGGGGAAAACCACGTACTCAGATCCAACTACCTGTGTTCTACGATTAGGTGGCAATACTAGTTCCACGCCGGATCCAGAAGGTCCACCTGCAATAGAAGGAGCTGTAAAGGGAGGATTCGCTGGGTTATTAATCGTTCGGCTGGTTAACACACCGTTTTGATAAATCCCGTCCCCATCCAGGAACGTGCCTGAAATGATACTAACCAAGATCGAATTAGGTCCAACCGATACATGCCCACCAGGCATTGTAACCGGCGCATCTTCGATTGTTTCCACCACGGCGGCATTACCGTGCATGACCCAAGCTAGGGCAGTCGGATTAGTTTGAGTGCCTTTGTAGATGTAAGAACCTGAGCGGATAGTTCCAGTGCCAAGCATATCAATTTGCTGGACAAAAGCTTGTTCATCGTAGATAGGACGGGTAAGAGCAGTGTTGACCCTGGCTTGTTCTCGGTCTTCCTTTCTAAGTGCCAACGTCAGATTGTCGTTATTGGCTATTTGATAGTTGACTCGGAAGTACTGAACAGAATCCAAAGCTGAGAGGGTGCTAACATCTTCAACAAATACTACCGTCCTAGAGCTTAAGGTATGAGATACCGTGAACGTAGTTTGGATAAGCCCGACTGTTTTGACGATCCGATCGCCCTTGGAGAAATTAAGATCTGGGCCTTCATCAAAGGTGACCATTCTAGTAGCGGTATCAACCGTGTCTACTGTGAGCGTTTGGTTGAGCTGATACGGTCCAACTGTTTGGATTTGTTCGTAATTAGGACTACGAGCTGATTCATTCGGAGAACCAACGTAATCCAGCAAATTAGAGTTCTGGTTGTCGTTTATTTGGCGGATTTCACCAGCTTCGAGTTCCATGCCTCTCAGGTAGGCCTTAGAAATGGTAGATCCATTGTCCCTGCGCACTGCGATCCAATAGACGTTAGCATCAGAATTAATCAAATGATGCTGCTTTACGAAGATTGTCCCGTAAGTTCCCTTGGAATAGACTAGCTTTCCAGTCTTGGCTGGCCTGTGAGCTAGACTTGGCGTTTGACCAAGATCGTCTTCCAAGCTAAAGCTATTGGCGATAATGCTAGTGCCAAGTACGCCCGCGATTCTAAGCCATTTACTTTCATCTTCGTCTTCCCATTTAACGAAATCGCCTGACTTGAGATTAGCACTCGAGATATCCAAGGGAGCCGTCGGGCCTGTGACGACTGAGCCACCGCCTGACGTCGAATAGATTGCACCACTGCTGACGGATTCGTTGCGCTCTAGGATGATATAAGCTGCTTCACCGTTCTTAAGATACGCCGTTCCGGTTTGACCATTGATGTTAAACTGGTTAGCGACTGGAGAAGAATCTGGATCCGAAGTATCGCAAACAGCGGATTGGGGGATTCTGAACCAACGATCGCCGATAATGCCTTTGATGTAAATATCTTCGCTCCAGGCAATTGGACCTGGATAAGGATTATCGGAGAATCTGACAAACGTAGACTGAGCATTGAGCGGGTTAGTGTACGAAGTGCCAATGTTCAAACCGGTGCCAATGATTTCAAATGACGTTGGGCTTAAGACGTTGATATCAACGCTAGAATAGCTGCGGATATAAATCGAATTGGCCGGATCGCCATAGATGGTAAAGGTAATAGACGAGCTATTAGGTAGATTATGTGGGGTAGTAGTGGTTACAGTCAGAGTGCCTGAGCCGTTGTTAGTAATAGTAGTGACCCTAACCGGATCAAGTACGGTTGATTCAGCCACAACGCCATCCAATTGATAAAGTCCGATCGCGACGTTAAGAGGAGGCAAAGTATCTGGCCCAACTAAAAATCTCATCGCCACGTCAGACGTCACAGTAGACTGGGCGTCCGTCACGTCAAACTCATCTGGCTGGGCACCCGTGATGGTCAGTTTACAAAAATGCACGTCTGGTCTAGCAGCGGCATCCGCCGTGACTGTATTCGGTGACGTAGGGGCTAATGCAGCCGTAATCTGGAACTCGTCCAAATTTGATCCAAGCGCATCTACGGTAAACTTACCGCTAGGAGTATTGGTCGCAGCAATCAGGCCAATTACGATAACTTGATCCTTAAACGTGAGTGAAACGCCGGTATTTGTAGCCGATGCATTCTGGCTGATCTCAACTGACGAAGGAGAAAGAATGCTAGTTATGACGGATCCAGGCAAAATGCCCGTGCCAGAAACATCTTGATTTAACTTAAGATCTGAGGTAGAGCTGAGGTTGAGGATATTTGGGGATCCAAGGGAGGTATCACCGGATAATACTACTGGAGCTTGGAAAGTATTCCCAATAGCTTTAATGGTGCAAGTCGTTCCAGCATTAGACCACTGGGTAATCTGAAACTTAGGCATGTAAGGCAAGCGTTCTGAAGTATCAAGCCTAATGCCATTGGTTGGGAACACCGCCACGGAAGCCACGCCAGCCAGTACAAATGGATGAGTACATCTAATGGCGGACGGCGATAAGACTTCTTTTACCCAGAGGATGCCATTTGGGGGAGGAACCAAGCCCGTGAGCTGGAGTCCTTTGGCGAGCACAGTATCACCGACAACAAATCCGTGAGGAGCTGTAGTAGTGATATCGACTAAGGAATATTCGAGATCGGTTCCTGCCACATTAGTGTAAGTCCACGATGATATGGCGGCAAATATGCCGGACGAGATGTCCCCGATGCGTTCGAATTTCGCGAGTCGATCTGGGTTTTCTGAGTAGTCTGATAAGGAATACTTGGAAAGATTTGGCCTAAACTTGCGGCGATTATAAAGTGTCTCACTATAAACAAACGAACCTTTGGTAAGGGAGTTAACTAGGAGCTGTGAACCGTTGTTTGAAGTAACGATAGCTTCGTTGCCAGACGTGAAGCCTTGGACATATGAATCGCCGAATAATATGGAAGGATCGCTGATCGCAGTTTGCCAGATACCAGACGTGGGTGCTGAGCCTTCGAGGACCATGTTGAAAGACATGGAGCCCTTGCCGGTCATTACTGAGCCAATGGTGTCCCACCACAAATCAAAGATATTGGGGGACTTAGAGCTTAGCCCCGTCGATACATACCAATATGGACTATTGGACATTTCCTTGAATCGTGTCATCACGGCGTCCATCCAATCCTTTAGGGATTTAATGGAGAAATCACCGTAATCAAATGCGCTGACATTAGGACCCGCAGGGGCCACGGAAAGAGAATTAGGAAGTCCTGGCGTTGTATTGACCCATTCACGCCTAGGGTTAGCACCGGGCTGATTATTGGACAAGTTACCAAATGCGAAACTGAACTGGCTATCTGGGTTCGCTCCGCCTCTGCCTAGCCTAAACAGGGAATCTCGAGCACAGGTAAGGTAATCGACGTTACCGATAGAAGAAACGCCAACGATGTAAAGAGGAAGGTTTGTGCCAAAGCCATTAGTGGTAATAACGAAGCGATAGTCGAGTATGCGACCAATTGGGGTAGTGCGTTGATATTCAATTTGCTGGGCAGCTGACCATCCAGCTGTTTGGTCGATGGTAGAAGTGTCGGTCTGTCGGCGGAAGTCCAATGCGATATAGTTGGGCACGCCTGACTGAAATGAACCTATTACTTTTGTATTAGCTGAATCGAGGGTCTCCACCGCTTGTCCAGCAGGAACAGCGAGGATAGTGCCGGACTCAGTGGCAGTCGAATGAAGTACCGCAGAATCTGAGACTTCGACTTGCAATGTGCTAGCTGCGCTGGACGTGGCGGGAATCTTGATCTTAAAACCACGAAGGATATAGGGCTTGTCTAGGCCGGTAACAAGTCCTCTTAAGGTATCATCAAAGTCAGCTCGGACGCTGGACTCAAGTGAGCGTAAATGTGGGATATCTAAGCGAATTCCTGAGTACGCGGATAGAGATCTTTTGACGGCCATAGACTATTTACCTTGTAATTGAAAGATTAGGTTGCTTGCCATATTATTTCGTGTTACCGGGAGTCATCAGTAAGCCCTCAAATGACAAGCTCACCCGAACAACTGCCCTAGCGGCGATAGACATATTATATGATGCGACTTTGCAGTAATCCAATGACAGAACCGTACCCGAACTATCCCTATCCACGATTCTCAAATGGAAGTATCCAGATGCAGCATGTAAAGGAAAGCCGTCTTTGGCCTTATCTGATCGATATGACACTAAGCCTAAACTCTCAGGCGTGGTGCCCTTGGGCAAGAATATGTTCATCGATCCCCTAACATATGTTGGTCCTGCCGCCTGGGCAATCTCGGCTGGGAAAGGCGAATCTACCGTGAAAATAAGCTTCTGACCTTGCATTACGGTGTAAGTTAGATCTGAAGCATATCCAATAGTGCGCTCCACCGCAGCACCAGAGTAAACGATTTTAACTACTAAGCCAGGACCGGTAGAAAGTATTGATTTCATTTAGCAATTACCTTCTTTGTAGATTATGAATGGCACTCTGTAGCCACACCCTTTCTTCATTTCGCTGTTTTTCGATATCAACACCATAGCTTCTCTGAATCGACCTATGCCACGCTTCAATTCTTCTTCGTTGAATTTGCTCAGTGGTTCATTTGGTTCCAAAAATAATCTCTCTAGCAGCTCAAACATGTTGTAGGCTGACCTGATAAACAAAGATTTGTTGATGCTGTTGTCTACCATTACGAGCCCCATACGTATATCTTCTCCGAGGTGGGTGGATTGTTGGCATCGTCTGATCCACCTGCGTTCCCCAGTCCTGTGTCTACGGGAAAGATAATCGTAATTTCTAAGTTGATTCCGAGAGCTGTGATCTCTCTCATAAGCTGTTCGGCGAATATCCTACCGTCCGCTGTGCCAGTGACGTAAGCCCCGTAATCCAGTCCATTTGGCACAGGCTCATAAGCTTTGTTGTCAGAAATGAGGCTAACGTTAGAACCGGTATCGTGGGTAAACTTAAACTGATAAGATGGATCGAGTATTAGTGTGCTGGCCGTTCCTGTGATCACCAGAGTAGAAACTCCAGTTGCTTCGAATAATACGTTAGATGGAGTCTTAGTGAAGGTATAAACGCTGGACGATGGAACCGTGGTCACGGCGTAAGTTCCGTTGAAATTAAGTGTCCCACTGATATTAATCTGCGATCCAATGATAGCTCCATGGGATCCAGCTACGATGACCGTCACGTTAGTGCCTGACTGGGAAATAGAAGTAATGTTTACCGGTGGGGCTATGGCTGACACTTGATTGGCCCAGAAAGGCACCGGACCTTCTTGGGTATCTAAGTTGAGATCAAACAGCAGTTGGCCTGATTGTTCTATCAAGGCACCTTGGACGAAAAGAGAATTGCGGTTTTCTCCGGCTAGCACTTGTTCCCTGGTCGTAACGTATTCACTCGTGAGAGTGTAAGGAGCGGCTGGATCTAAAACATACGGGCCTAAGAAAGTATTGACTTGATCATCCTGAGGTACGTTGGCTACGCTGATCACTGCGATTTGGGTAGTGAACACCCGGCCAAAGGCGTCTGGTGGCTGGGGGGTCAAGCCGTGTGGATCTATGGTGATTACATTAGCATAACCGTTTTCTCTAAAAGCGTATTCAATATCTTTGGTTGTTATGCCGTAAGTGACTGTTCCACCAGTACCAGAAGCGTCGTAGCCAGATTGTCTGAACCTAAATGATCTATCGGACAATATCTGGATCATTTGATCTGGATCTGTCGGATGTCCATACGAACCGTTTAGTGTATCAGATTTATAGAGTAAGTGCAAGTGTGCTGAGCCAACTAAATCACGCCTGACCACTTTGGTGCTGGCTGGCATGTAGATATGCAAAAGATTTGCTTCAGGCTCCCAAGCCAGCGCGTAGCGCTGTTGCCCATAGGCAGTATTCTTACGAGCCAAGAAGAATTTCAAGTCAGCAAATTGAGCTTGGGTTATCGTAAACGAATACACATTCCCTGGGCTATTAGGCGGGGGATTTTGATCCGGTATAGACGACTTGAGAGCACTGAAGCCTTCGATATCTATTTCAAACCATCCGGCATCTACTGCGACTGACGCTTGCGCTGGACGCACATTTTTTACGTCGAACGTTCCATAGATGCCTACGGTTAAAAACTGATTGCCATAAATAAGAGCTTTGTCTTCGATAAAAATCTTTTCTAGTAATGGCTTTGAGCCAGATACCCAACGGAATCTATGGGTGGAACCAACGGTTCGGGTGATTTCCCATACCGTATCATTGACTGGTAAGTTGGTAGCCCTAATGGTTGGAAACTCCATTTCAGTTTGACCTTGACCACCTAAGATTTGCACTAAACCATATGGTCCTTTAGCCGAACCAAAGATTCTGACATATTTCAGCCCGGTATCGACGTCCGCGTATTCTTGGGCATAACCTTGTAGACCGCGACCGCGAATGTATCTAGTAATGAGATCAGCTACTTCTTTCGCTGAGGCCTGCTGGATGTTGTCGAAGTTTTCTGCTAGGAACGTGACTGTATGGACTTCTTCCGATTCAAGCACGAATTGCAAAATATCGCCGTCTTCTAGAAAATAGGGCTCTGGCTGACCAGATGTCGCGGATGCTCGGACGGTCTCATCACCATAGAACGTGGCCAGAATCGTATGGATGGATTCAATGACTTGCTTGGAGGCATTGAGCTGGATGCCCATTTGCCTAAAAGACAAGTCGTCCATGCCTAATTCTGATGGGCGGGTGATGCCTACTTCGGCTAGTCGTTTATCGAGATAGATGTCGGAAGCCGTTGATATCGTTAGCTGATCCGTGACGGCGACTGATAGTTCGTGGAGCTTTATCGACTCATCAGCGAGGGACTGCAGAATGGCTTCAGCATTAGGTTTGCCATGTAGGAATGAGCTGATATAGGCTCGGAAGAAATCATATTTATCAGACATATCGGGTTAATATAAGATTAGGTCTGGCGGGGAGCCGAACTGTACGATAATGGATAGTTTATAGTTGATCGTTTATAGTAAAGGTGGTTGCAGGCCCATCACTCGCAGATGGCGATATCAAGCTTATGAGGCTCACGAGACGCTATTTCTCCATGCCTGCGATTATAAGATTAGGCCGGGCAGCTATCTCCGACTCTTACGCATG
>Ga0102851_10002053_pt1 | contig 11965 bp, 12 predicted proteins | sample Mud3Dept3metaG_FD_79558 | JGI IMG/M metagenome (GOLD analysis project Ga0102851, IMG submission 79558) | Freshwater wetland microbial communities from Ohio, USA, analyzing the effect of biotic and abiotic controls - Mud 3 Core 4 Depth 3... | ecosystem: Environmental > Aquatic > Freshwater >... | reverse complement strand
TGACGCTGAACGCCTGGTTGAAGTAGAGATCGCCGACGTCCACGGTGCGGGCGGTCATCTCGTCGGAGCCGGGATAGCTGAGGATCGTCCCGCGGGCAATGCCGCGATTGCCGCCGAGATCGACGTCTGCCAGCATCCCCGGCGTGACGGGGGCGGCGATGTCGGCGGGATCTACGGTCCCGGGGGCGATGCTCTTCGGCGGGACGTCGTAGACGTCGTAGGGCAGCTCCTGGAACCCCGCCTGCGCCTCGCGGTCGTACATCCCGCGCGGGGCGGCCGGGAGTTCCGTTTCCTTCCTGGCCTTCAGCCCCTTGTTCCAGACCCCCATGAGCTGGCTCTTCTTCGCGAGCACGCCCGGCTCGGTCCCGTAGATTCCCCGCATGATCGCGTCGGGATCGTCGCGGACGACGCCTCCGACGTCCTGGGCCTCGCGGATCGCCCGTTCGCCGGGCGTCAGGGCGGCGGTGGGATCCTGAACGAGTCCGACGTCGCCTTCCGGCTGCGCGGCTTCCCGCTTCGCCATCATCTCGTCGCCGTAGATCCGCGCACCCCCGTACTCGCTCTTCATCGCCGCGAGATAGTGGGCGATGTTCCCGGGGTCCTCCTCGATCTGCTTCGCGATGCTGAGCCACGTCTCGGGGGGAAGACGCTGGGCGAGCGGGAACGCGGCCTGCCACTGGGCGTAGACGTCGTCGCCGGCGGCTCGCGCGATCCTGTTGACCGTCGCGACGGCGGTCGCCTGCGGGCGGATCGCGTCCTCGATCTCGCGCTTCCACCGGACGGCCATGAGATCCCGCAGCCCCGGCGGAATGGCGGCGGCGGGCCCCCCGAACCGCTGCACCAGCCCCTCGATCGAAAGCTGCGGCTGCAGCACCTCCTGGGCCATCGCGAGGCGGTTCCCAGTGTCGCGGTACTGCAGGCGCGTGGAGGCCTCCTTCGCTGCGAGGGCCGCGCGCTCGGCCGCCGCGTCGCTCGCACCCCGTTCGAGGAGTCTGACCGCCGGCGCCGTGACGGGCTGTTCCTCACGGATCGCCTCGAGGATCGCCTCCAGCTGCTCGTCGACGACGTTCGGACGCCTCGCAGTGCCGCTGGCGAGGAACTCCAGCAGCGGCGCCTTCAATCCCTGCGTAGACGCTACGGGGACGAACCGTGGCGGACGGGCGGCATCGCCCCGCTCGAGACCGTATGCGGCTCCCTGATCCCAGCCCTCCGGAACCTGCTCGGTCAACTTGTGCAGGGCTCCGCTGATGTTCACGGCGTCCTGCAGCAGCTGCGCCCGCCCCGTCGGAGAGGTGACCGCCCTTGAAGTCGGGACGATCGCCCGCGTCGAAGCGATCGGCGGCAGGGCGGGGGCGCCAATCTCCGGCGCCGGCACGTCGAAGCTGCCCGCGCCGACGAGCTGCCCGACGTCGATGGGCATCGTGAACTCGGGGGCGGGGAGCGAGACGACAGGCGTCAGCTGGCGCGCCCGGTCCGCGTAGCGCTCAGGGATCGACTCTTCGAGGGCGACGCGCTGCCGGTCGGTCCATCCGGCGTTGCGGAAGCCCGCGCTGGGAACGTCCGGGAAGACCCCCCGGTCCGCCGCGAGCTTCCGGTCGAAGGCTTTCTCCTTGGCGGAAAGCTGATCTTCGATGGAAACGGGAGGGGTACGCGGCTTTCGGGAGGGCGCCGTGCTGAGGGCTCTCCGGATGAGGTCGATTCCCAGGTCGGGCCTCGGGAGAGCGGCCTCGTCGGGTTGACGGTCGACGGCGAGGAGATCGTCCCAGGTGATCTTCCCGGACTTCAGATCTCGTACCAGGTTCCGCGACCGACGCAGCATGGCCGCTTTTCGCTCGGCGGCAAGAACGCTCCGCTTCGGGACGATGATTCCCACCGGATGCTCCTTACGCTACTGTACCGCGTCCCACCATCGGGTGAAGACAGCGTCGGGATCGCCTCCGTGCTGCTTCTGGATTGCCCTCAGGTGCCGAGCGATTTCCTTCGCCTCCTGTGCAGTCATATCCTGGAATCCCACCCCCTTGAGCTTGTCGACGACCCAGCGGGCCGTGATCGAAGGAGGCTTTGCCGGAGCCTCCCCCTGCAGGATCCGCTGGATGTTCGACAGCGCCGGTCCGACGATGTCACTGGACGGCAGCGGAAGAGACGGCCGATCGACGTCGTAGGTCGCACCGCCGATGGGTGGACCGGTCCCGCGGGCGCGGCGCGCGGCGACTTCGGCGGCGAGCTTCGCCTTCCACGCGTCGAACTCGGGGACCTCGCTCGGAGGAACGAGCTTGCTCCGCCCGTCAGGGAGCTGCACCAGCACTAGGCCGGTCTTCTTCTCGAGGCCCGCGGCGAGGCCGCTTTCGCCCCCGACAGTTACGGGGAGCCCCCTCCCCCATCCGCCCGGGACCTTCGAGACGCCGGGCGGAAAGATGACGGTATCCATCAGCTGAGCCAGCTCGTTGTTCAGCGGCATCGACCGCCACCACGCGTCGATGGTGCCCTGCGTCTGGAGCGAGAACGTCCCGTCCTCGTGCTTGACGAGGACGTCGGGCGTTTCGATGTACTCGCCGAGCCCTTCGTCGAAGAGCTTCGGTCGCTGCCTCTCCGCGAGCTGCCCAACGACCCACGCGCGCTGCCCGCCGGTGCCGCTGGGATCCGTTCCCGGGATCCACACGGGGTTCGGGGCGTCGAAGATGTCGATCGCGTTCGGATTCGCCTGCATCCACTCGGCGAGGTTCTGGAGCGTTGCTCGCTGGAATCCGGCCTTCACGGACGTCCGGTCGATGGCCCCGACGCGCTGGCCGCCCTGGAGCGCCTCTGCGGCCGCGATCGGGAGGTCGACCGCGCGCCCGGCGGATGAGGGAGGAGCCGCCGGCTTCGCCGCGGGTGCCGCCTCAGCCTGCTGCGGGAACAGCTTCGCGAGGGCGGCATCGTAGCCCTGGCGGGCGAGTGAGGGCTTTCGCTGATCGACGGGCCCGTAGAGGCGGTTCCCGAAGTCGGTCTTGAAGCCCTTCCAGCCCCCGCCGCGCGTGTACGGCTGCACGGGCTGGCGGAGCCCCATGAGCACGAACGGAGCGCCCAGCCCCGCGTAGGTCGTGAGGTTCTCGGGAGTGAACGGGTCGATGCCCTCGACCGTGTTCTCGACGATCTTCCCGCCGAGGTAGGTCTGGGCGACCGGCGCCGTTGCCGCCTGCACGAACTTCCCGGCGATGGCCGCCGGCGTCGCGAGTGGCCTTCCCAAACGCCCGAGCCTCGCCGGGATCTGCTTGATCAGCGCGCTGACCTGGGACGCCCCGGGGATGAGCGCGTACGTCGTCGCGGCGTCGAGCCCCGCGTTGAGCAGTGCGGACCGCACACGCTGAGCCTCTGTCGGGATCCCGACGTTCTGGGAGCGATCCGCTCTCAAGGCGCCTTCTCGCGCGAGGATCGTCGCGTATTCGGGGTCGAGGCGCGAGCGTGCCCTCGTCATCAAGGCGTCGTAGGCGTCACTGGCCTGCAGATCCGCGCGGCCCCTCGCCTGAAAGCTCGGCGTGTCGGAGAGATAATCCGACGCCGCAGCACCTCCCGCCGACATCAGCGTCGCTCCGGGAAGACCTCCGACCAGCGCGCCGACAGTCAGCCCGCCGATGTTCCCGCCCAGCCTCCCGAGGATCTCGCCCCACTGCTCGGTGGGGAGCGTTACGTCACCGCCCCAGCCGCCCGGTGCCCCGGCCCCGCGCGCGAGGCCGTGCCAGAAGCCGGGAGCCGCCGCGGCGAGGTCGTTGTACGCACGCTCCGCCGCCGGGTTTCCGCGCATGGACTCGAGGAAAGCCATCGTCTTCGCCGCAGCCGACCGCTCGTCGACGATGCCGCCGCCCCATCCGGGCGGCGCGAGCGATTTCAGCGTGGCGAGAGCCTTCACGTGATCGGCGAAGGCCTGCTCCTCTTCCGCGCTGGAGCCTTGCGGCAGCCGCAGGGGTCCCAGCACGGCGGTCGGATCGCCCCAGACCGAGGCGAGCCTCGAGGCGAACGCCGGGAACTTCTCGAACTTCTTCTTCAGCAGGTCCAGGCTGCTCTGCGGAGGAGGCATGGACTATCCTCCAGGACCGAAGAGGTCGAACATGGATCCCGGGGTCTGCGTAGCCGCCGGCGCCGTCCCGTCCTCCTTGACCATGTCGGAGATGATGAGCTTCTCGCTCATCGGGACGTTGTTCCAGGTCGGGCTCTGCACCAGCTGGTTGAGAACGCCGATCGCGCGGTTCAGCAGGTCCACCTGATCGATCTTCCCGACCTCCTCCAGGTTGGTGGGCTTGAGCGCCTGCTTGAACGCCTGGAGCGCCGTGTTGTACATCAGCTTTCCCTGGAGGGAGAGATTGCTAGTGCTGCGTCCTCGGGCTCCCCTGTCGTAAGCCCTGGCGCCTGCCGCAGCCTGCTGACCGCCGGCGGTGGCGGCGAAGGCCTGCGCCCGGGCGAGGTTACGCCGCAGCTCGAACTCCTCCGGAGCGTGCTCGAGATCGAACTTCGCCATCGCCTGCTCGAGCGCTGCCTTCTCGATGCTCTGCCTGCTCGTCTCCATCGCCAGCCGCTCCTGCGGGTTCGTCATGTCGGGGAACCGCTGGGGGCCGAACGTCGACGGCTGCGGCGAGAGCGTCGGGTTGATCCGCTCGATCGTCTCTGCCATCCCGCCCGGCGACGGAGCCGGATACTCCGGGACCGCCGGCGTCTGCCGGACCAGCCCCGGCCACATCGACTCGGCTTGCGCCGCGAACTCCGGCGACAGCTCGGCAGTCGGGCCGATCTCCTTCGCGACGTCGATTCCCCGGGCGAACTGCATGCCCTGCTCCGTTCGCAGGTTCGATTCCAGCTCCTGGCGGCGCATCGCCAGCTGCTCCAGCATCTGCTGGTTCCGCGCGTTGAACTCGTCCCGGGCCAGCTCCAGTTTCTGGCCTTCGAGCGCGCGCTGGAGAGCCGCCTCTTCGGCGCGGCGCTTGCGCTCCTGCTCCTCGAAGGCCATCTGCCCGTACGTGGAGGCTCCGCCGCCGAGGGCGCCCGCGAGAATTTCACCCCATCCCATGAGAAGCCTCCAGTGGTTACCGCGGCATCCAGAACGTATTGGCGGTCGGGCCGGTGATGCCGGCGACGCCGCGCGCGGCGCCAGCCCCGCGCCCGGCGAGCGCGCCGATCCCACCAACGCCGGCAAGCCCGCCCGACGCTGCACCCGCTAGGGCTCCACGCCAGCCGCCGCCGGCAAGCGCGCCAGCCCCCGCCCCGATCCCGGCGCGGATCGCAAGCCCCGCCGCCGTGCCAGCCGGACCGAACATGCTCAGCGCGATCGGAGCGGCAATGCCGATCAGCTTCCGCCACCAGCTGGTCCCACCGCCGTCCGTTCGCTCCTTCAGCCCGGCCAGCCGCTCCTGGGCGCTGAGCGCCTGTGTCAGCGCCAGCTGCTGCTGCTGAGCCTGTTGCCGAGCCTGCTGTGCGGTGAGGTTCACCGCCGCCTGCGTCGCGGACGCGGGCTCTGAGCCGAACCCGGCGTTCGCGTAGTTGGGAGTAATCTCCCCGCCCGACTGCCGGGCCATCGCGGTGTCGTACATCCGCAGGCTGTCGAGCATCGCGGCGTCGCTGAAGAAGGGGCGGGCCGCCGAGAGATTCGGCATCGGCCCCATCGCCTGCGCGACGTAGGGATCGCCGGGCTTGAACCACTGCGTGGTTCCACCGGGCCCGCCGAACAGGAACTCGCGCCTCGTGGCGAAGTTTCCGATCTCGTTCGCCCTTCCGAGCGGCGATCCGAGCGCGTTGAGCGTGTTCGACGCGTTACTCTGGCCCTGCTGCTGCATCGACAGCAGCGTGTTGATCACGTTGCTCATCGCGGCTTGCTGTCGATCCTGCCCCGCCTGCCGAGCGTTCAGCCCGCCGCTGACCATCCCGCCGATGGCGGAGTAGACCTTCGGATCGACCTTCGCGAGGTAGCTGAGAATCTGTCCCCAGTCCATGGTTGTCTACTCCTACAGCGCCCCGGCGTTCAGCGCCGTGTACTGGTACGCCAGCTGGTTCGCCGCGTCGAGCTGATCCTGCAGGAACCTCGCGATCGCCAGCGCCTGGCTGAGATCGAACTGCCGCCCGGACTCGCTCAGCTGCCGGAGATCCGTCGTGTTCCCGAGTTCGCCGAGGTACCGGCTGAGGTCGAGGTTTCCGAAGCCGAGCGCCGCGTCGAGGCCGAGCCGCCCGGATCCGAGCGCCGTGTCGAGGTTGAGACGTCCGAGGCCAAGCGCGGAATCAAGGTTGAGGCGTCCGAGCCCCAGCGCCCCGGTCTGCGCGAGGTCAGCCAGTCCGAGCATCGCATTGAGGTCGAGCTGGCCTTGGCCGAGCGCCGCGTCCAGCGACAGCCGCCCGAGCGCCAATGACTGCTCCAGCTGCAGCGCGAGCTGCCTTGCCTGGAGATCCCCGGTCGTCTGCCATTCCTGAAGCGCAAGGTTGTAGAGGTCCCGCTGCGACTGCCAGCCCTGCAGGTTCTGATCCGCCTGCGCCATCTGCCCGGTGAGGCCCGTCTGGTAGGCGCTCGTCGCGCGCCCCATCTGCCCGGTGAGCGCCTGGTTGAGGGCGTCCGCCGTCATCAGCAGCTCGGCGCGGCGGTTCTGCGCCGCCTGCTCGTTGATGTCGCGGTAGGAGCCGAGGATCGACTCCCCGGTCGAGCCGAGCAGCTCCGAGAGCAGCCCCTGCTGCAGGCCGCTCCCGCTGCGCCCCATCGACGCGAAGCGCTGGTTGATCTGGTCCTCAATGGCCCGCTGCTGTTCCAGCGCCTGCTCCTTCTGGACCTCCTTCATCGCCGCGATCCGCGATGGCGACCACTCGGAGTTGTTGAGCGCGTTCGAGAGCTGGCCGAGCAGCTGCGTGTCGTAGGCGTCCTGGTTCGGGGCGGTGAACTGGCTGATCTGCGCCGGGGTGTAGGCACCGATCGTCTGCATCAGGCGGTCGTAGTTGGTTCCCGCGTTCCCGAGGTTCGACAGCGAGCTGAAGTCGATGGGCGCGGGAGCCGCCGGCATCGTCGGGCTCGTCCACGTCGGGAGCGCCGGGAGCGTGGGAGGCGTATACGTCGGGACCGTCGGCATCGTCGGGGGCGTCCACCCGGACGCCGCCTGGTAGCCGGTCGTGCCCGCGGAGGTGCCCGCGGCGCCCGTCGCACCGGCGCCAGTCGCCGCTGTTCCGCCCCCACCACCCCCTACAGGGTTGACGGTCGGCGTAACGCCCGCCGCCGGCGCAGTCGCCGCGGTCGTACCGCCGCCAGAAGTCCCCGTCGCCGGTGGCGGTGTCGCAGCCGGCGGCGGCGTCACGGGCGGTGGCGTCGTCGTCGTCGACGTCCCCGTGCCGAGCGCAGCCTGCGTCGCCCGATACTGGGTCGCCTCCTCCGAGTTCCAGATCGACGCGATGATGTTGTTGAGCCCGAACCCGCCGATCCAGTTGTTGCCGGGCCTCCAGCCCGTGGTCCGCAGCTGGCCTTCGATCTCCTGGTTCGACGCCGGACGCCCGAGCAGCTGCTGGTAGGCTCTCGAGATCGCGGCGCTCGCGTAGACCAGGTAGTAATCGCTCGGAGCGTTGGCGTTGCCGCCGGGTGTCGCTCCGAAGTACTGCGCGGGCGACGTCGCCGTGCCCGACCAGGGAGCCACACCGCCCGTCGCGGTCACCGGCGAGGGGTTCGCCCCCGGCGGCGGTGTAGACGACGGTGGTGGCGTCGACGGAGGCGGTGGCGCCGAAGGCGGCGGAGGCGCTGACGGCGGCTCCTGGTCCGATGGCACCGCGTTCGCCGTGAAGAGCCCGCCCACGCCGGGGTCCGGCGCATTGGGGTCGTAATCGGGGTCGGTCGGGTTCCAAACAGCCATGGCTTACCTCAGCATCGGATTCGACGCCGGGTTGAGGACCCGGTTGAGCGCCAGCGCCTGGAGCGCCCGCTGCAACATCTCGCTCGCCGACAGGTTCCCCGTGAGAAGGTTCGGCGAGAGGCCATACGCCGACGACGTCGAGCCGCCGAACGCCGCCGTGCCGCCTCCCCCGCCGCCCGCCGGGAGCCACTGCCAGGCTTGCCCGCCGGCGCCCGCCCCCTGCACCACGTCGATGGGCCCGTAGCCGTCGTTGAAGTCGATGGAGTCATCGCCGACGATCGTGGGGTTCAGCCCCGCGGCGCGCAGTTCGGCGACGATCTGATCCCGAGTGGTCGGGTTGAGCCAGTCGCTTGGCTTGTACTTGGCGAAGATGCGCCCGGAGACGTACTTGATCGACTTGTGCTCCGGGTCCGCCCACTTCCCGGCGTCCCAGCCCGCGAGGACCGGCGGAAGCGGCGAAGTCGGAGTCGTCGTCGTCGTCGTCGACGTGCTCGTGCCGGGGGCCGTGGCAGGCCACAGGGACGATACCGGAACCGCGGTTCCAATCGTCGGCGCCCCGCGGCGAGGGTGCGCGGAGGGACTACGGCCCCCCGGCAGCGTCGTTCGCGGCGTCGCCGTCAGCGCCTGCGTGATGGGCTCGGGCGGCTCTTCCGGCGGGACCGAGTCCGTGGAGGCGTAACCCCTGCCGGTCCCAATCGGATTACCCGAGATGTCGTAGTCTGGCCACAAGTCTCCCTGCGGCCATCGCCACGGGCCGGTATAGCCAGAGGAAACGCCGACATCGTTCCCGTCCAGGGCTCGGCTGAGGGCCTGCTGTGCGGGGGTCGATCCGCGCCACCACCGCCCCAACTGATCGTCCTCCTCGTAGGGGCTTAGCATGCGCATGGAACTACCTCCAGGATGACTGCAGGGCCATCTGCAGCGCTTGCTTCTGCTGCGGGCTCGGCTGCGCCTGCCACCGGTCGGGGACGAAGTTGTAGTTCTCCTCGCCGCCGGCGAACGTCGGCGTTGCCGTCTCCGGTGACGTTCTCTGCTGCCTCACCTGCCCCTGCTGCCTCTGCTGATACTGGCCGTAGCCGCCGTTCGGCATCCCGGTCTGCTGGAAGATGTTCTCGCCTCCGCCTCCGACGTTCTCGCTTCCGTAGTCGTTCTGCGACGCGGGGACGGGAGCGCCAGTGGGCGCGAGGGCGTCGAAGGGATGCCCGACGCCGCCGATGTCGTCGTTGCCGTAGGGAATCCCGCGGTTCTCCCCGGTGAGGCTCTGTCCGCCGAAGGTCGTCTTCGGATGCCTTCCTGCAGCAGCGTCCAGCGCCGCATTGCGGGCACGCCGCTGTGCATCCTCGTAGGCAATGGCCGCAGGATCGTAGAGTTGGTCGTTTGCTCCCGTCGACGGGCGCGGGTGCTGCTGCTGCTGCGCCTGCTGCGCCGCCTGCGCGTAGCGCTGGTCGTTCAGTTCGTAGTCTCGTGCGAGCATGGCCTGATCTCCTGGAACAAGGGTGAACGAAGGAACGCGCCCGGGGCGGTGGCGTTGGACATCAGCCCCAATCCGCCCGCCTGGTACCATCGAACCGCCAGCTCGCCGCAGGACCACTTCCCGGACGAGGGCATGTTGGTGAAGACTTCGAAGGCGTCATAATCCTGTCCGTCCGCGCAGCGTCCGAACCACTGCATCGCGGAGTGGATGTCGACGGGTACCGTGGGGCGAAGGACCCGGGGCGGGCCGTCGTCGATCGCCCGGTAGATGCGCGCGCCGTTTCTCTTCCGCGCGGCCACCGTCATCCCGTTCCCGATGTAGATCTCGACGTGATCGACGGCAGCGCCCGTTTTCAGGCGGATCAGACGCGAAACGAGCCCCTCTCCCCGGTAGAGAAGCGCATCGCCCGTCTTCAGCTCGACTCCGCCTGCCGTCACGCTGCTACCCCCGTTTCATATTCTACCCCGTTCGCTATCCGTTCGCCTCCTTCAAGGCGTCGTAGACCTGGCGGACCTTCACGGCGTAGGCCTGCGGATCCTTCCCCTTCCGTCCGCCCCACCCGCCGTTGTACGCGGCGATCGCCTCCCAGGCATCGCCGCCGGCCTTCGCGATCAGCGTCATGAGGAACCCGATGCCAAAGCGAAGATTCAGCGAAGGTGAGAACAGCCCCTCCGGCTCCCCCTCGTAGCCCATGTCCACGGCGGTCGGGTACATGATCTGCATCAGCCCGTAGGAGGCGCTCACCCGCCGGGGCTCGCACCCCGCGTAGTCGGGGTGGGCCGCCAGGTACCGCTGCCAGAACCCCGGCTCGTAGCGATAGGCCGAGGGCTTCCAGGCGCTCTCGACGGCGATGATTGCCTTGATCATCAGCGAGTCAGCGCCCGCTGCCGCGGCCGCTTCCTCAGCGAGCCGGGACACTGACGGCAGGTGTCGGGGGAGTCTTCGCACTGCCATTGGGCCTCCCGTTCATGACGACCGCGATCATCGCCCCTATCACGGCGACGAGCACCATCGAAACCAGCCCGTAGACGATCCGCTTGACGGGGTCGAACTCCTCGGGGGTGACGTAGCCCCGCTTCTCCAGGTGTGTGAGCTTCTCGTCGACGCGGGCGAGGGTCTCGCCGATGCGCTCGGGAATCATCAGCACCCGCGTCCTGATGTCGTTGACGTCCTGCACCAGCTTCGGCATCGCGGAGTTGATCGCGTCGATCTGCGTCCGTTGCGTCCGCAGTTCCGTCTCGTGGCGAATGCACCACGGGGTGACGTACTCTGGGGGTCGCTCGTCGTCGCTCATCGCTTTCCTCCCACCAGCCGGGCGCCCGGTGGAGCACCGGCTGGCCGCAGCGCGAGCGCTTCGACGTGCAGGATCCTGCACGTGACCCTCGAGACGCTGCAACGGACCGTGTTGAAGGGATCCCCCGGGAGGCGGTAGAGATAGGGCGCCTCGACGGGCTTCGACCCCGGGACGTAAGCCCAGCTGAGGGGAACGACATCGCCTGGGACGTCGGTCGGAACGTCCCGCTCCGGGAAGTAGATCTCGCTGATCATCGAGGACTCCTATCGAATGGCTCGCTGTGCGTCCAGCAGGTCGCGCCGGTGATGAGGCCTTTCTCCACCGTCAAGGTGGCGATCGCCGTGTAGCCGGTGCAGAGCGTCCCGTCGCTGCCGTCGGTCTTCGAGAGGATCTTGTAGCTCCCGTTGATGACGAGCGGATAGAACGAATCGGTCGTCGCCGCCGCGTTCGCGTAGAGATCGCCGCTTCCGTCGAGCCAGGCATTCGCGGCTTTCCACACCAGCTTCCCCGACTCCCACCGCAGGTAGTTGGTCGCGTCGCCGTAGAGCCACAACACCGCCTCGCCGGCCGCCGGCGTCCCCGACCACCCGAGGAGCACCCCGATGGAGTAGTTGTTCAGCGGCGGCGGGTTGCCGAACGAGGCGAAGGCACTGCCCGTCGAGAGGGAGTAGATCCACCCCCGCGAATGCTCGAGGTAGTTGGTGTTGATCGTCCACCCGCCCACCGTGCCGTCGGCGTCGATCATCACCGTCCCCGTCGAGCCGTTCGTGACCCCGCCCCAGACCGTGAGCGCGGCATCCGTGCGGTCGGCGAGCTTCGGCTTGATCACCACCTTTTCGGGGTGAACCAGCGTCTGCGCGGAAGCCGCCGACGCAAGGAGCAGGAAAGCGAAGAGAAAGCGTAGCATTCTCATGACGGCTTCTTCACCGCGAGGAGGAACAGCACCTCCGCCGGGCCGACGTTCGACCGCAGCACGATCGACGAGGGCGTCCACGTCGAGACGGTCTCGACATCGTAGATTGTACAGTCACAGGACTTCTGCAGGGGAATGTAGACAATGTCACGGGGGGTCGCCGGGCGGAGGTTGTGGTAAACCCGCACGTCGACGCCAGCCGTCGGAAACTCCACCGAGACGAACTCGTACTGGTCGAACGGGATCTGCTTGGCGGTCGTCGGCACCCCGACGATTCGCTTTGCCTTCGCCTGCTGCTGCTGGGGGTTGACCGCCATCATCGCACCCCCTTGACATCAACACCGAGCATTCGCAGCCCCCACCGCACCGCCGGATACCACCCGATCACGCGCAGGTGCAGGCGCCAGGCAATCGCGCCGATCCGCCCCTGCCAGCCCCGCTCC
>Ga0102851_10002051_pt1 | contig 11969 bp, 9 predicted proteins | sample Mud3Dept3metaG_FD_79558 | JGI IMG/M metagenome (GOLD analysis project Ga0102851, IMG submission 79558) | Freshwater wetland microbial communities from Ohio, USA, analyzing the effect of biotic and abiotic controls - Mud 3 Core 4 Depth 3... | ecosystem: Environmental > Aquatic > Freshwater >... | reverse complement strand
CAACATAGGCCTGCTTCATGGTCGTTGCATCGAGGTCCTTCGTCCCGTTCTGAATCACCACGCGCACCGGGAGGCCGTACTTCTTCGCAAATTCGAAGTCCCGTTGGTCATGGGCCGGAACGGACATGATTGCGCCGGTGCCGTAGTCCATGAGCACGAAATTGCCGATCCAGACCGGGATCTTGTCACCGTTCAGCGGATTCACAGCGTAGGCACCGGTGAAGATGCCCTCTTTTTCCCGGGTCTCGTCCGTGCGCTCCGCCTTGTCCTCGCGCATCACCCGCTGACAGAACGCGCGGACCTCCTCGGCCTGCGGCTTTCCCTGTATGAGGGTCTCCACCATGGGGTGCTCGGGCGCGATGCTCATGAACGTGACGCCGAACAGCGTGTCCGGCCGCGTCGTGAAGATCGCGAGCTTATCGCCGGACCCTTCCACGGTAAAGTCGACCTCCACACCCGTGGACTTCCCGATCCAGTTCCGCTGCATCGTGAGGACGCGCTCGGGCCAGCCCGGGAGCTTGTCGCAGTACGCCAGCAGTTCCTCGGCGTAGGCGGTGATCCTGAAGAACCACTGTTCCAGCTCGCGGTGCTTCACCACGGAGCTGCACCGCCAGCACAGGCCGTCAACGACCTGCTCGTTCGCAAGCACGGTGCCGCACGAGGGACACCAGTTCACGTACGAGAGCTTCTTGTAGGCCAGGCCCTTCTCGAGCATCTTGATGAAAAACCACTGGTTCCATTGGTAGTAGTCCTCGAGGCAGGTGGTCACCTCGCGGTCCCAGTCGTAGGAGAGGCCCATGCGCTTGAGCTGTTTGTCCCGCATGAAGGCAATGTTCTCGAGCGTCCACTTCGACGGATGGATCCCGTGCTTGATGGCGGCATTCTCCGCCGGCAGGCCGAAGGAGTCCCAGCCCATGGGATGGAGCACGTTGAACCCGCGCATCCGCTTGTACCGGGACACCACGTCGCCGATCGAATAGTTCCGCACATGGCCCATGTGGATCCTGCCCGAGGGATAGGGGAACATCTCGAGGCAGTAGTACTTGGGCTTCGACGCGTCCTCCGTCACCGCGAAGGTCCGGTTCTCCGCCCACCGCTGCTGCCAGCGCGCTTCCACGTCCTTTGGGTTGTACCGTTCGTCCAAACGTCCCTCCACGGCTTTGAAAATAATTGCCCGCCTACTCCTTTATTTTGCTCTTCACATACTGCTCGATGACGACGATCGACCTGGTGTCGAGGTTCTGGAACTTGACGCCGTACCGGAACCTCCCCGAGTCGGCCCGGTCGACCCGTGCGACCACGCACCCGGCGGTGACCTCTGTGTGGGCGATGTTGAATATGCACGTCAGGGCGTCTCCCCGGTGCAGTTCGCGGTTGGCCTCCAGGAGCATGCCGGATATGCTGATATTATACGACGTGGCCATGAACGAAGCGCTCTGTTCATGGTCCGATACGGAAACACGCAGGAGCACCCGCATGTCCTTCCGCTGCGGAATAATGACCAGCTCGGCAACCTTCGAAAACAGATCAAAAGGGTCCACGGGTTCTGCGATGACCGCATTGGCGCCCGCGTCCCTGCAGGCGGCCTGGAACACCTTGTTGTCTTCGCAGGCGATAATGACAGAAACGTCCTTGAGCCCGGGCTCCGCGCGGATGACGGAGCAGAGCTCTGCGCCGTTCATGACCGGCAGGGAGTACTCGGCGATGATGAGGTCAGCCTTGATCCGCCGGTGCAGGTCAAGCACTTCCTCGGAGGTGTCAACGGCATGAAGCTTGACCCCTCCCCGCCCGAACAGCGAACTTCCCTTATCGATGGCATCGAGGATTCTTTTCGCGATGATGATGTTCTTCATACCGTGGACCATACACAGAGGATATGCAGCACATAGATCCCTGTGCCCTATTTCTCATTCTGCGCTGTACATGCGTAGCAAATCGATCCGCTCACGAAATCTGACGACCGAAACTCAGTGCAAGATGTCATTCCCTGATCCACCCGGGATAGGCGTCGGCCTTCCGCGCCTCCTCGGGCAGGTCCACGTCGAGTTCCCGCTTGAGCTTCGCGAGATTCTTTTCGATCTTTGCCTTCTTCTTGTCCTGTGCCGACCGGCTCTTCTTGGCGCTGCCCGACGTGTGTTTTTTCGGCCTTGCCTCGTCGTCCTTTTCCTGTTTCACGAGAATCTCACGCTCGTCCTCCTGATCGCGGATCTGCCGGCGCAGGTTCTCGGCGCGCTTGCGCCAGTACAACTCTCCCCTGCCGTACTTGTCCTTGTGCTCCTGCACGGCTGCCGGCCTGTTCTTATCGGCAACGAGGCCTTTCCCGACGCTCACGCGGTCGTCACGGACCTCCACGGGTCTGGCAGCATCACGATACTCAGCGGGGATCTTCGCCATCTCATTCGTGATGAATTCCCGGCCGTCCCGGTCCACCCACTTGTAAAATTCGGCGCGGGCATCGGAAAACACCGCAAGGGACAAGAGAACAGCCGTTACTACCGTGGTTCGCACCATACGCGCCTCCTGTTGAAGCTCCCTGCAGCAAGACTTCGGCGAGACTTCGACGCGCTCAGTCGAGGCGCTCAGTCGAGCCGCTACGGGAATGCACTCGCTCCTGGATGCAATGACTCGTATAAATATCATAATTACCGGTTGTTCGCAAGATTTTTTATTGTATTAACACGGGCATTAATGCTATATTGACTACCGCAAATCCGAAACTCGAAATCCGAAATACGATCAGGCAACCTGAACTCCAGGATTTGTGTCTGTTTCGAGCTTAGCTATTCGTGCTTCGTGTTTGACCCACTAAAACTCCCTGCAACAAGACTTCGACGCGCTCAGTCGAGCCGCTACGGGGAATGCTCTCGCTCCTGGACTCAACCATGCCTAAACCAGTCGTCGCCATCGTGGGCAGGCCGAACGTCGGCAAGTCCACCCTCTTCAACCGCATCATCGGGAGGAACTTCGCCATCGTCGAGGACTTCCCCGGCGTGACGCGGGACCGCAACTACGCCGACGCGGAGTGGGACGGGAAGCAGTTCCATCTCGTGGACACCGGCGGGTTCGAACCCGAATCCGAGGACCCCATGTATATGAAGATGCGCGACCAGACCACGCTCGCCATCGAGGAGGCGGACCTCATCCTTTTCCTCATGGACGGCCAGGAAGGCCTGCTCCCGGCGGACCTTGAAGTCGCCCAGCGCCTGCGCGCCGCCGGGAAACCCGTTCTCTACGCCATCAACAAAGTGGACGGCGCACGGCACGAAGGCCTGCTTCCCGATTTTTACCGCCTCGGCGTGGACACGCTGATCCCTATCTCGGCCCAGCATGGGCAGGGCTTTTCCGACCTCATGGATGAGCTGGCAAAATTCCTTCCCGAGCAGCCTGCGCAGCCCGAAGCGCCGGAAGCGGTAACGGAACGGATTCCGCCGCGGATCGCCATCATCGGAAGGCCGAACGTGGGGAAATCGTCGTTCGTCAACTCGCTGATCGGCGAGGACCGCATGATCGTGAGCGCCGTGGCCGGGACCACGCGGGACTCGATCGACAGCGTCTACAAGTACTATGGGCGGGAGTACGTCCTCGTGGACACGGCGGGCATCCGGAGCCGCGGCAGGGTCAGCCAGGGCGTGGAGAAGTACAGCGTCATGCGCGCCATGAAGAGCGTCAGCCGCTGCGACGTGGCCTTGGTGCTGCTCGACGCCGCGGAAGGCATCACCGAGCAGGACGAACGGGTCGTGGGCCTCGCCCATGAAGAGGGCAAGGGCATCATCCTCGTCCTGAACAAGTGGGACCTGGTGCAGGACAAGGAGGAAGGCTACAAGAAGTTCCTGGACGATGTGCGGCTCCGGCTCAAGTTCGTGGACTACGCGCCGGTTCTGACCATCTCTGCTCTCACGCGGCAGCGCGTAACGAAGGTCTTCGACGAGATCGACCGCATCGTCGCCGAGCGGGAAAAGCGCGTACCCACGGCTGAGTTGAACCGGGTGTTCGAGAATCTCACGTCGCGGCACGAACCGCCGATGTACCGCAGCAGGCGGGTCAAGTACTATTACGCCACCCAGGTGGGGATCAAACCGCCTACCTTCGTGCTCTTCGTGAACTACCCCGATGGCGTCCACTTCTCCTACATCCGGTACATCGAGAACAACCTGCGGCAGGCCTTCGGGTTCCACGGTTCACCCATCAGGATCTACCCCAAACGGCGGCGGGAAGAGCAGACCGCGGAGGAGCGGACACACCCGGGGAGGAACGCGGCAAGGAAAAAGAAAAAGGCCTGATAGCGAGGGAAGGTCGCGCCGTCAGGCACAGAAAATCCGAACAGCAAAGGCCGGCAGATCGCTCTGCCGGCCTTTGCTGTTCCTTGATCCCGCTGCTACCGCCCGCCTTCCCCGCCTGTCTGCGGAGGCCGCTGCGGTCCGGGGCCGCCATGCATCGGTCCGCCGCCCATCGGACGCTCAGGCCTGCATTTCTTCATCTCCTCGTGCGTCTGCGCCTTCTCGATGCATGCCCGGTGCTCTTCGAGCTTCGCCTTCCGCTCGTCGAGCATCTTCAGCGCCCGCGCCTTGACCTCCGGGAACTGCTCCGGTGTGACCTCCTGCTGCATCCCCCCGCGCATACCGGGGCCGGGGCCGCCCATCGGACCCTGTTGGGCAAGGACCAGCGAAGCGCCTGCCGACATCACCAGCGCAACCATGACCATGAACGCAATAACTCTCATATTGAACCTCCTCGTAGGGAATTGAACTTTCAGTTTATGAGACATCTCCGGGCAGAAAAGGTTGAATGGCGGCTTTCTGTCCTTCGTGATTCGGACATGCCTCCCGCTGGACCTTCCGGACACCGGCGTCCGGCATTGTAAATACATAAGCCCTTGGCCCGTTCTCCCGGCCAGAGGCTTCACAGCAGCAGTGGGAACGCTACTTTTTGCTGGCCTTGAATGGGACCTGACAGGAAGCATTGATCACCTTGACGATCGGTCCAAAGGTCTTTTTCATGGACTCGCAGGGCATCTTATCCTGAAGCGCACCCTCAAGCATGCCGCCTTTGATGTTCGCAAACACAAAAAGACGATCACCGCTCTTTCCACTCATAAAGAATTCTACGTACTCACCCCGGTCGCCCGTCCCCCCCTCGCCTTGAAAATACTTCGGGATGTCCAGCATACCCTTGTTCTTGTCCACCACCAGCTTGCCCTGGACACCGTTGTCGAACTTCACTTCCCACGTGCCGTTGACCGTGCCCAGGGGAACGCTTTGCGCTGCAGCGACCATGGCCATCCCCAGGACCATCATGCCAGCCAGCGTCACTGCATACCACCGTCGTTTCGGCTCCATCATTCAGCCCTCCCTATCATCCATTTAATTTACGCTCTAAAGCTGTATGCCTCTCGCAGTATCATGTTCAGTTCCTGATCGTGTGCCGGCAGGTTCCCTGTCTATCGCTCCCGCGGGATCCCCCACTTTTTCCGTTTCTCCCAGAGCGACTTCCGCGTGATGCCGAGCATGTCGGCGATCTGCTGCTCATTGAACTGCGTCTGATAGCGCTGGATGAAGGCCTTGGTATAATCCTCGATGGTGAGCTTCCGGTCGAACACGGCTTCCTGGAACGTGCCGTCGCCCTTGATCCCCTCGGGAAGGCATTCCGACGTGATGACATCGCCGTCGGCAATAAGGATCGCGCGCTCCACCACGTTCTGGAGCTCGCGCACATTCCCGGGCCACAGGTAGTTCGCCATGACATCGAGCGCATCCGGAGCGATGTCCTTCACCTGCTTGCCCATCTCGTGGGCGTACTTTGCGAGATAGTGCCGGACCAGGGACCGGATGTCGTCCTTCCGGTCGCGCAGCGGAGGTATCTGGAGCGATATGACGTTGATGCGGTAGTAGAGGTCCTCCCGGAAGGCGTTGTCCCGCACGGCGGCCCGGAGGTCGCGGTTTGTGGCGGTGATCAGACGGATGTCGATCTTGGTCCCCCGGGTGCTTCCCACCGGCCGGATCACCTGGTCCTCGATGATCCGGAGGAGCTTTGCCTGAAGCGGAAGGCTCATGTCGCCGATCTCATCAAGGAACACCGTCCCGCCATCGGCCTCTTCCAGGAGCCCCTTCTTGGACGCCACGGCGCCGGTGAACGCGCCCCGCACATGACCGAAAAGCTCCGTCTCGAGCAGGTTCTCGGGGATCGCCGAGCAGTTGATCGGGACGAAGGGCATGTCGCGCCGGGAGCTGTTGTGGTGGATGACCCGCGCAAAGAGCTCCTTGCCCGTGCCCGTTTCGCCCAAAAGCAGCACGTTGCTCCGCGTATCCGTGACCTTCCGGACCTCAGCCAGGATGCTCTTCAGCGCCTGGCTCTCCCCGATGATCGTGCTGAAGTCGTGCTCCTTGGCGATCTCGCGCTTCAGGAGGACGTTCTCCGCCTGGAGGCTCTTCTGCTTCAGGGCGTTCTTGACGACCTGTTTGATCTCATCATGGATGATGGGTTTCATGATGTAGTCGTAGGCGCCGGCCCGGAGCGCCTTGACCGATGTGTCGAGCGAAGCATAGGCCGTGACCACGATGAAGATCTGGTCTGGCAGTTGTTCCCGCACCTTGGTCAGCATCTCGATGCCGTCCATCCCCGGCAGGATGATGTCGGAGATGATGACGTCAAAGAGCGTGGACTCAAGGAGCGACAGCCCCCGTTCCGCCGACTCCACGGCCTCCACTGCATACCCTTCCTTGGTGAAGATCCGCTTGACGGACTCCCGCAGCGTTTCCTCGTCTTCAACAATCAGGATGCTCTTCGACATGTTCAGACCTCAAAGGGGATTTTTATGATGAACCGGGTGCCCTGGTTCTTTTCCGACTCGATCTCAATGGTACCGCCATGGTCCTTGACGATGCTGTAGCAGATGGACAAGCCCAGCCCGGTCCCCCGTGTCGGCCCCTTGGTGGTGAAGAAGGGGTCGAAGACCTTGTCCTTGACCTCGGTGTCGATGCCGCTGCCGGTGTCGGCGAAGACCATCTCCACGTGGTTGTTGGACTGGGTCACCGTTATATCGAGCTTCCCGCCGTCAGGCATGGCGTCCCGCGCATTCAGCAGGAGATTGAGAAAGACCTGCTGCATCTGGTCAGGGTCGAGCTTGATCGGGTGGGTGTTCCGGACATCGGTCCGGACCTCGATCTTTTTGAAGTTCTTGTCGAACCGCACGAGGTCGATGGTGCTCTGCAGGATGTCCTTGAGATCGGTCGGGACGCGTTGACGCGGGTAGAGCCGGGCGAAATCTCCCAGGTTGCGGACGATCCGGGCGATGCGGTTCACGTGCTGATGGATGGTGTTCAGCGAGCTTTTGACGAAGGACGACCCGTCCTCGGCCAGCAGTTCCTGGACCAGGGAGGAGATCGAGGCCAGGGGGTTCCCGATCTCGTGGGAAACGCCGGCGGCCAGCCGGCCCACGCTGGCGTGCTTCGTGGCCCGGAACAGCTCCTCCTCGATCTTCTTCTTCTCGGTGATGTCCTCCAGGACCAGCACGTACCCCTTCTGAACGCCGGTGAGCCTGCTCACATATCCCTTCAGGATGATAGGGGGCTCGAAGTTCCTGCGGCAGGTGATCTCGCCTTCCTTGATGACGGCCGAGAACAGGCGCGGCTCGAGGCAGGTAAGCAGGCCGCCAGCGTCCTTGCCGAGGGCATCGGACTTCTCTGCGCCGGTGATCAGTTCCATAGAGGTGTTCCAGTAGGTCACGCGGTGGGATTCGTCGAGCGTGGCAACGCCAAGAGGAAGACTTTCGATGATGTTCTCGCTGAATTCCTTCAGCATGGCCAGCTGCCGGTTGGCCTCGGCAAGCTCCTGCCGCGAAAGGCGGAGGCTCCGGGATATCTGGCGGATCGAATGAGATATGCGGTGCGACTCGTCGCGGGAGATGGCGCTCAGCTCCTGGAACACCAGCGTGCTGATGGACGGGCCCAGGGCGCCCGAGAGGATCTGTTCCGCCTCCTCCCGAAGCTTCATGAGCCATTCACCCGATACAGAATCGCGCGTCAGGCTGTTCCGCGCGAGGAACCCGTTCACGACCTCCCGCGCCTCGCCGGGCCCCAGGTACTGTTCGAGAACGTCCTCGATCGCCGCTATGTTTGCGGGCCGGTAGGTCGAGGAAAAGTGCCTCGGCGAGAATGAATCAACGAAGATGATGGCCTGGCGTGTATCCTCATCGGTCTGCCGCGTGAAGAGCGATATGCCGACAAAGAACAGAAGGTTCAGCAGCATGCCCCAGAACAGGGAGTGGGTCCAGCGGTCCATGCCCTGGAGACCGAACAGGGCCGTGGGATTCAGGAGATGGGAATTGAACACCGCCGCCATGAATCCCCCCTTCTCGATGATCCCGGCGCGGGACATCGCGGGGATCAGGAGCGTATAGATCCAGACCGAGAACCCGGCAAGGATCCCGGCGATGGCGCCTTTCCGGTTCCCGCCCTTCCAGACGAGCCCCAGCAGGAGCGCAGGCGCAAAGATGGTCACGGCCTCAAAGGACTTGAGCCCGATGTCCACCAGGCTGTAGAACTCGCCGATCGATACTGCGAAGATATATCCGAGGAACACCAGCCCCAGGATCACGATCCGCTTGATGTTCAGGAGGACCGTGTGGAGCCCTTTGATATTGATGCCGAGGAGCGCAGGCATCACCAGGCTGTTCATCACCATGGTGGAGAGCGCCACCGACTCCACGATGACCATGGCCGTCGCCGCCGAGAAGCCCCCGAGAAAAACGATGGCCGCCAGGAGCGGGTTCCCCTGCTGGAGCGGGATGGAGAGCACAAAGAAATCCGCGCTCTCCTGGGCGCCCCCCAGCAGGAGCCCTCCGTAGGCGATCGGGAGGACGAAGATGTTGATCAGGAACAGGTACAGCGGGAAGAGCCAGACCGCCTTCTTGATGTGTTCGGGAGAGGTGTTCTCCACCACGAGCACGTGGAACTGCCGGGGCAGGAACATGATGGCCATCATCGAAAGGAAGGTGAGCGACGTCCATTCGGAATAGCTTTCCTGAGACCCCTCGCTCAATGTCATGAGCCCGGCGTACGCGCTAGCCTTCATTTTGGTCATGATATCGCCGAAGCCGTCGAAGAGGCCGTAGGATACGAAAATGCCGACGAGCAGGAATGCCACCAGTTTGAAAGCGGATTCGAAGGCCACGGCAAACACCAGGCCGCCGTGCCGCTCAGATGCGTCAAGACGGCGGGCGCCGAAAATGACGGCGAACACGCCCAGGATGACCGAGATGAACCAGCCCGCAAAGTGGCTCCCCTCGTGCCGGCCCGAGAGGAGGGAGAACGTCGTCATGATCGCCTTGAGCTGGAGGCCGAGGTAGGGTGTTATGCCGACGACCGCGACGATCGTGACGAGGGCGGAAAGGGTGAGCGACTTTCCGTAGCGCGTCGCGATAAAGTCCGAGATGGTGGTGATGCGGTTCTCTTTGGAGATGAGGATGATCTTCCGGAGAACGAGCCACCAGAGCGCGGCCATGATGGTCGGTCCGAGGTAGATCGTGAGGAAACTCAAGCCCGAGTTTGCCGCCCGGCCGACGCTTCCGTAGAACGTCCAGGAAGTGCAGTAGACGGCCAGGGACAGCGAATAGATATAGGGGTTCGAGACAAGGCTTCTCCCCTGCTGCTCTTTCCGGTCCGCAACGTAGGCCACAAAGAACAGAAGGAAGAGATAACCGAGAATGATGGCGAGAAGGACCCAGGGGGAGAACACTCAGCCGCCTCCGTCTTCCCGCTCCGAAGACCGGGAGGCAAAAAAGATCAGTCCTATATATATGAACCAGATGATGAAGAGATAGTAGGTGAGGCTCTCAAGAAAGATGTTGAGGAGCGGCCATCCGAAAAGTAACAGCCCAAGCAGGAACAAAGCAACCCAGATGTCCCGTTTCATTACCTTGCCACCTCATCCGGTGTAACCATTCTGCACACAAAGTGACCGATTTTCGGTAAAAAACGCGCAACGTCATCAAATCAATATCTTATGGGCAGAAATATTACCATGTTTTGTTACAAATATCCACAGTGGATTATACTTCCAGGGAAATGGGAATTTTCGGAACACCTGTGCGCAGCATCGGAAATAATCACATCCTATTCCTGAAGCAATGTAATTAACTAGAGTTTCGAGCGAGCTGATCTATTCATCGTGACATTCACGACGTTTCAAGCATCGCATCATTGTTCTTTATCTTATAGCATCTACGCGGCTTTTGACAGTTTCCGCGTCGATGCGGCTACCTCAGGCTCTTTCGGAGGTCTGAATTTCCGGGACTTCCGGTTCCACCAGTCTCTGATTGGGAAGTGGCCGAAAATCCTGGCCAGGCCCGATCGCACCCGACCGGCAGTTACTGGATCTTTCTCACGCCACGGGGTGGTATTAGCAAGCTTCGCAACCTCATCGCCACCCTTGATGGCCAGAAGCTGCGGCAAGGCATAGCCAATGCCGAGAATGTGTAGCCATCGATGCACCGTCTGCCTGGACTGTTGCCAGGTCTCGTTCCATCCCCAGTTGTTCTTCGCCAGATGGAACATGGACTCAATAGCCCAGCGCTTGGCATATATTTCGATCACCTCGTACGGCTCGAGGTGGATATCCGTTGAGAGGATCAGCCGCTCCTTGGTCACGCCGCGCTTATCATCTTCAAAGCTGACCCAAACGGCACGCACCAGGCGGCCATCAAGGAATCTGGCCTTGGCAATGACACTCCGATACCGCACCCACTGGAGTTTGCCATAGATGAACAACTCGACCGGGGTAATCGGGCGCTTCTCGATATCGGCCGGGGTATACTTTTCTCCATACTTTCGGGGCCGACCCCTTCTGGTTTGTTGCTCCGGCGCACGAAAGAGCGCGGTGTCTTTCCGCACCTGGCCGATGACCTGTAGCCCTACTTTTAAGGCGGAGAGAAGGAGACCCCCGCGCATATACCAGCTATCCAGAAGCAGCCGGACACTGAGGCCATCAAAGACCGGGATAATCACCCGAATCAGCGTTTTGGCTGCCGTGAGCTTGCTCCCGTTTCCTTCGGTCCGCATAAGGCGGGACAGGAGCGGGATGGCAGCAGCCTGTAACCCGTTTTCAACGACTGCTGCCAAGCTGACCCAGCATTGACCCCGGACAAACTCAGGCCGGTTGGGCTTTTTGCTGTGTTCCCGATAGATTTTGCTCCCCGGCGCTTTTTTGGACGACCGGAGGATCAAAGTATCGTCGATGATCAAGTGCCACAAGGGCTGCGAAAAAAGCCGAATCAGAAGCCTGGCCATCTGGATACCGACAGCAACCCAGGACCATTTGCCTTTCTCGATCCATTTGTAGTAGCTGGACCAGTTTCGCTTCATCGGGAGAGCCAGATACGCCTGAGTGACGAATCCAGTCTCCGTAAGCATTGCGCCGCAGACGAGTTCGATGAATGTCGGCACAGAACGAAGTGGTAGCACCTGAACGAGAAAAGTGATAGATTCGAACAGGGTTTGTGGGATACGGCAATATCCCGCAATGTCCATAGCGGCCTCCGGAAGAATGAAAATTAATTTCTTCCAGAGGCCGCACTTTCAAAGCGATGAACCTTTGCTTTGAAAGTGCGGCTGCCCGAATCGGGTCGTTCTGTCAAGAACTTTCAACAAAACGAACGCTTTTTTCTTCATGACAAAGAACGTGAAACTCTAAACTCTAGTTATTTTTGTGGCGATCTAAAAATGTGGGAATTACATGCTGGCTGAAAGTATCTCTCGGATTATCCGAGCATTTATCTTCGAACACTGTAGCTTGGGTAATTTCTTTTTTGCCAGGCTCCATTTCAATCATCAATCCGTCAAGACCTTGAGACGTGGCGCTTATGTGTGGGTCTTTAAGATATGCAGTAGCACCATAGCGCTGACGCGCGGCAATCCATGATATTACCTCAAAAATAAAGCCGTCTCTATGCACTCGTGGGTAACCAATTCTGGATT
>Ga0102851_10002050_pt1 | contig 11972 bp, 11 predicted proteins | sample Mud3Dept3metaG_FD_79558 | JGI IMG/M metagenome (GOLD analysis project Ga0102851, IMG submission 79558) | Freshwater wetland microbial communities from Ohio, USA, analyzing the effect of biotic and abiotic controls - Mud 3 Core 4 Depth 3... | ecosystem: Environmental > Aquatic > Freshwater >... | reverse complement strand
GTTGCCTGAGGCGAAGTGAAGCATCTCGTGCATCAGCGCCAACCCCTGGGAAGCGGTGGCGGTGAATGTGCGCACGCCCGTGAGCGACGCAGCCACGCACGCTGCCATGGCTGAGTGTTCCGATTCGGTACGCATCATGACGCCGGTCAGTTTTCCTTCAAGCTCCATGTCGGAGAGTCTTTCATAGATGGGGGTCTGCGGTGTTATGGGATATGCAGCGACAACCTGCACCCGTGAAAGACGGACTGCTTCTGCGACTGCGTAGTTACCCTGAAGGAGCTGTCTCATTTGCCACCTCCGTGGATTTCGATTACCTGCCTGGGGCAGGAAGAGGCGCAGATGCTGCAGCCTTTGCAGTAGTCTGTCTTGACGGTATACCCGTTTGTTCCGTTCTTCTGTATCGAGATGTCAGGACAGAGCAGGAAGCAGAGATCGCAGTGCGTACAGGTACCGCACTTGAAACAGCGTCCTATTTCGAGCGCCATGCGGGAAGGATCGATGCCGCCCACTACCTCCTTGAATCCCTTTGTGCGTGCCTTCGGTTTCAGTTGCTCCGGGTTCTCGTTGCGGTCGATATGTGAGAAACAGAGCGTATTGATCTTCGCGTACGGCACAACGTTCTTGAGGTCGACTTGATACGCCTCTGAATCGATGAAGTGCTGGAAGGAGAAGGAGCTACGGTCGCCTATCTGATGCTTCTTTAACTCTTCCGGGATCTCCCTTCCTTCCAGGTAACAGAAGATCCCCAGGGCTGCTGTCTTGCCGCTGGCTATCGCATCCGCGACGTAGGCCTTGACGCCGGCACCGTCGCCTCCTGCGAAAACGCCTTCCACGTTCGTCGCGGCTGTTTGGGGTGAAATCTCGATCACGCCATGCTTGCTGATGCCAAGCCCCAGGTCTTTCACAAAGCCGAGGTCAGGCGCCTGCCCGACCGCAGCTATGACCATGTCCACAGCGATGGTGAATTCAGACCCGGCAACTGGGACAGGCCGCGCACGGCCGCTCTCGTCGGGTGTGCCCAACTGCATGCGCAGACACTCGATACCGCTCAGCCGGCCGTCCTGGGCAACGAGACGCTTGGGTGCGGCCAGGAGTTCGAGCTTGATCCCTTCGTGGCCGACTGCGTCTACGTCCTCGGGGAGTGCCGGCATTTCTGCGCGCGATCTACGATAGATGATCGTGACATCACCTGCGCCCATTCTCTTTGCAGTCCTGGCGCAGTCGATCGCTGTGTTTCCCCCTCCGATCACTGCCACCTGCTTGCCGACGGTCAGCTTCTCACCCATAGTAATACTGCGTAGAAAATCGATGCCCTGCGAGACGCCGGGCATGCCTTCGCCTTCGACCCCCAGTGAGGACCCGCGGTGAGCACCCACCGCGATGAAGACGGCGTCATGACTCTTCCGCATGTCGGCAAGAGAGATATCCTTTCCCACGCGGACGTTTGTCTTGATCTTTACCCCGCCGCGCTTGATCCAGCCTATTTCGGCATCAAGAATCTTCCGCGGCAGGCGGTACTCAGGGATGCCGTAACGGAGCATACCCCCGGCTTTAGGGAGGGCTTCAAAGATCGTGACAGGATAGCCCAACCTCGCCAGGTGATATGCTGCGCTCAGGCCTGCTGGCCCTGACCCTATGACCGCTATCTTCTTCCTGCGCCGGACCACGGATGGCCTGTCGCGCTCGAGGTCAACCTTGCCATGATCCGCGACAAAGCGCTCGAAGCCGCGGATGTTAACTGCCTTGTCGAACTCCTTACGATTGCATTCTGACTCGCACGGGTGGTAGCAGACCCGTCCGCACACGCCGGGCAGGGGATTCTCCTGCCGGTAGATTCTCAGGGCTTCGTCGTAGTTGCCCAAAGACGCCTGGTGGAACGCCCGTGCAATGTCGTTCCCGATGGGACATGCCAGCCGGCAGGGAGAGGTCTTCTCGACGTACACAGGCTTTCTGCTGCTCCAGTGGCCTGTGAGGAAGATCTCGGTGGTTCCCCTGGAAAAAGGGATTATCGGCTCTATGTCTTTGATGGTTATGGTACGACTCATACGCTCCACTCGATTCATGTATTGCACTCCTTCACGACGTCGGCTCAACAGGACATCAATAGAATAACTGCGTCAATTCGTAGGCCCGTTTTGCCGCGGCCACATTGGCCTCGATCTTTGCGGGCACACTCTCTCTGATTACCTGCTCCAGCACATCCATGGGTACCGCATTGCTCGCGCGCGCGTAAGCGCCCAGCATCGACGTGTTAATGGTTGCGCCCATACCCAACTCTTCCGATATGGAAAGCGCGTCGACCAGTGCAAGCCGGAACTTGCGAAGCCGCGCGAAGTCTTTATCGGTGAGAGCGTTGTTGATGAGGATTAGCCCGTTCGGTTTGAGGATCGACTCGATCTCGTTTTCGTCGACCAGGTCAGGCGCAAGGTAGATCAGCTCATCCGGCCTGGTGATCTCGCACTTGAGAAGGATCTTCTTCTCGTCGACGCGGAGGAAGCTGGCCACAGGCGCACCCCTCCTCTCGCCGCCGAAGACCGAAAAGCACTGGGGATACTTTCCCATGATAAAGAAGACCCGTGCCAGGATCTGGGACGCGATCACTGCACCCTGGCCACCCCTGCCGTAGAACTTGATCTCTATCATCTGTGTGTCTGACCTCTCTTCAGCGGTTTCAGATTATGAAAATTTTGGATACTGTACCCCAGCGCCAAGGGGTTGTCAAGGTAAGTAATATGACAGATAAAGCGGATTGACACCAAGGAAAAAATACTGTACCCTAGGTACAGTATCCAAGTTACCAGTACCGGTAGTCACCACGCCCGGAAAGCGATTGAAGATGCTTTCGAAGACATTCTCACTGAAGATCGAAAAACAACCCCGGCTGAGACAGATCGTGTACGAGAAGCTGAAGGAAGCCATCTTGACCGGCGCCATCCCCAGGGGTGCAAGGCTGTACGAATCAAAAATAGCTGAAGAAACGGGAATAAGCAGGACCCCGGTCAGGGAAGCCCTGCATGCTCTGGAGCGGGAGTTTCTTATCGCCGCAATAGATAAGGTGGGATACGAGATTGTGGATACGGACATCGAGGACCTCGACGAGATCTCGGAAATCAGGAAGACGGTCGAGGCATTGGCATTGAAAAAGGCGGTCGATCGCATAGGTGAAGACGAAATAAGGGAGCTCGAAGAGAATCTCAAGAAGGCAGAGAGGGCAGTGAAGGAGCGCAAACCGGACGTGTTCGTGCAGCTCGACGCCGAGTTTCATAATATATTATGTTCCCTGAGCCACAGCGATCGGCTCATCAGGATGGCCGACTCATTGCGCAAAGAGATGCAAAGATTCAGGAATCGCATGAGACTGGATCAGGCTTTGGCAGCGGAGTCTCTCAGGTATCACCAGGAGATCGTTCGCTGCCTCAAGGTCAAGGATGTTCGTAATGCACGGAAGGTGTTGAACGACCACATAGATCATGCTAAGAGGGAGACCAAAAAAGAGTTTACGAGTTTGGCGTAAGGGACGGCAAACTCCTGTAAGGGGTTGCGAGTCACGGGTTACCAGCTGAACAGGTGCATAACAGATCAAGTCATTCCCTAGGTTGGCGAGAAGAGGTGAGGAGACTATGAAGGAAATACGTATACACGGCAGAGGGGGACAGGGTGTCGTGATGGGGGCAGAGATGCTCGCCTATGCCTTTGTCCTGGAGGGGCAATACGCTTCCGCGTTTCCCACGTTTGGGGCGGAAAGGCGGGGGGCGCCGGTGGCGGCTTTTCTGCGATTCGACGAAAAACCGGTCAGGGAGACGCACCAGATTTACGAACCGGACTGCATCGCGATACTCGACCCGTTCATAGCGAAACAGGATGCGGTCTTCTCTGGGTTGAAGGGTGACGGCATCGCGATCATAAACACGCCCAGGAAGCGGCTTGATGTGTGGCCGCACGGGCTCAACACGCTCGGCCTTGTGGACGCCACCGCCCTGGCTCTCGACGAGATCGGAAGACCGGTTGTCAACACGTGCATGCTTGGGGTGCTGGCACGGGTCACGGGCTGGGTCAAGCTGGAATCAGTGATTTCGAGCCTCGATATGAATTTCGAGGGGAAACTCTTGCAGAAGAATGCAGACCTGGTAAGACGCGGCTACGAGGGCGTCACAGTATTCACGAAGGAGTAGACGATGAAATTCAGAACCGAGTTTGAAGGTCCCTGGTCAACACCGAAAGAACCTCTGGACGTGAAGACAGGTGAGTGGCGGTCGCAGAGACCCTTAACCAAGGGCGAGAAATGCCGGCAGTGCGGGTGGTGTTCCCTCTTCTGTCCTTGCGGCTGCAGGAAGGAGATGCCGCATTATTTTTCGGTCGACCTCGATTATTGCAAGGGGTGTGCGACCTGCGCGCGCGTCTGCCCGGCCAAGGCAATCATGATGGTGAGGGAGGAAATCTGATGTCAATGCTTGATCTACGGGGTCAGATACGGGTGCTGGACGGGAATCGGGCGGGCGCGTACGGCGTGCTTCTCTGTCGGCCTGACGTGATTTCCTCATACCCTATCACGCCTCAGACACCCCTATTGGAGACACTTTACAAGTTCGAGGCTGAAGGTTTGCTTGATGCGGAGATGATCGAACCCGAGGGAGAGAATTCGGCAATGGGTGTGCTTCTCGGTGCGTGCGCGGCCGGGGGACGGACCTTCACCGCGACCTCCTCCCAGGGTTTGTCGTTCATGGGTGATGCATATCTCCTCGCGGCCGGTAACAGGTTCCCGATCGTGATGGCGCTCGGCATGAGAGAGCAGGTGAGTCCACACGGTGTCTTCGCCGGCCAGCAGGACGCAGTTCTAGTGAAGGATCACGGATGGGTCCAGATCTTCACGGAATCGGGCCAGGAGATTCTCGATAGTATCATCATGGCCTACCGTCTGGCAGAGGACTCCGACATCTTGTTGCCCGTGAATGTCTGCTATGAGGGGTTCTATCTGTCCCACCATTCGCAGCGTGTCGCAGTGCCGGGCCAGGAAGAGGTGGATGAATTTCTTGCGCCCCTCAAGAACATGAAGAGACTGAAATGGACGCTTGAGGAGCCAATGGTTTTTTCGAGTTACACCGTTCCCGCGGAGCTGTTCACGGAATACCGCTACAAGGCGTGCGCGGCGCACCAGAGGGCAAAAGGTAAATTCGACGAGATCGACAAGGAGTTCGGGAAAAAGTTCGGTCGCAGTTACGGCGGCCAGATTGAGGAATACAAGACGGACGACGCCGAGATCATCATCGTCACCATGGGATGCTCTACAGGAACTGCAAAGGTCGTGGTCGACAGGAAGCGCGAGGAAGGCGTGAAAGTGGGGCTCGTCAAAGTGCGGATGTTCCGCCCCAGCCCCCGGGAGCGCCTTCTCGAGGTGTTGAACGGGAAAAAGGCGGTCGGCGTGATCGACCGGAGTGTCTGCTACGCCTGGGGTTGCGGCCACAACTTCGTGGAGTTGAAGGCCTTGCTCGGCGATATCGAGCGGCCCGCTCCGATTATGCTCGATTTCATCGGTGGCCTGGCCGGGGCCGACATCACGGATCAACACGTCGCGCGAGTCATCGACAGCACAGTGGCTGCCGCGAAAGGTCAGCGTCAGCAGACCGTCACCTGGCTCTCGCTGGAATAGGGAGGTAAGCCTTGAATAAGAAAAAAATTCTCATTGTGGGCTGTGGTACGGCGGCACTCGCCGCTCTGAAGCAGATACGCAAGATAAACTCGCAGGCGGAGGTGAGGCTCGTCTCCATGGAGTCCCACCTCCCGTATTCTCCTACGTCTCTTCCCTATGTGATCTCAGGCCGGATGAAGGAAGCCGAGATTGCCATGGCGACGGAGGATTTTTTCAAGAAGATGGATGCAGAATTGCTGAGGGGCAAGAAGGTGGAACGCGTCAACACCGCGGAAGGGACGGTCCTCATCGACTCAGGTGAGACGGAGTCATACGATGCGTTGCTCATCGCGACAGGCAGCGAACCCGTGATGCCGCAGATACCTGGCCTCGATAGAGGCCAGGCGCTTGTGCTCCGGACGCTGGACCAGGCGAGAGATCTTGCTGCCAGGATGCGGGGAAGCAAGACGGCGATCGTGCTTGGGGCGGGGCTCATCGGCATGCACGTGGCCCAGTGCCTTGCTGAAAAGGGCGTGCAGGTGAAGGTCGTGGAGATGCTCACCAGCATCCTGCCGGCATATTTTGACAAGGACGCTTCAAGCATGATTCAGCGTGAGCTTGCGGGTCACGGGATCACGTTCTTCACCGGCCGGAAGGCTGCCAAGGTGACATGGAAGAAGAACGGCGTCGAAATCAAGGTTGAGGGCGGAGAGGCTCTGGAGGCAGACCTTCTTCTTGTGGCCACCGGAGTTGCGCCGCGCATTGCTTTTCTCCAGGGAAGCGGGATAGAGATGAACGGTGGCATTAAGGTCGACAGCCGGATGAGAACCAGTGTGACAAACGTATTCGCTGCCGGAGACGTTGCTTCAGCAAAGGGATTTCTCACGGGCGAGCACGGGGTGAACGCAATCCTTCCCAATGCGGCGGAGCAGGGGAAAATAGCGGGCAGCAACATGGCCGGCATGGTAATGGAGTACGAGGGCTGGCTGCCCATGAACGCATTTAAGTTTTTCGGTCACCTGGCGGTCTCCGTGGGCAAGGCTTCTCCATCTGCAGGTGATGAGGTGCTCGCAGAAACCCGCGGTGAGAACGGATACCGCAGGCTCATTTGCAATAACGGCCTTCTACTCGGAGCAACCTTTATCGACACGGATGTAAACACAGGGGTGTTTCAGTACCTCATCAGGAAGAGGGTAGACGTGGGGCCGCACAAGGAGATGCTTCTAAGGGCACCGCGGGAAACGAGTCTCTGGCTCATGCAGGATGCCGAACGAAAAGCAACGATCTCACTGGAAGAGTAGAAGAGGAAAAGAGAGGCTTACCATATGAAGAGCTACTATGACACCTTAAGGATCGAAGAGAACGTATGTCCCCCCGGATGCACGGCGTGCCGGGACAAATGCGCAGAGGTGATGCGGGCCAGGGGGTCTGAGGGAAGCGGCATCCAGGAGGTGCACATCCCCGATGTCAAGGTCCACACGGCGAATGCGTGCAACCAGTGCGGGGAGCCTGCCTGCCTCGCTGTCTGCCCTACCGGAGCCATCACGAAGAGCGAAACGAACGGCGTCGTCCGGATCAACGAGACGAAGTGCTTGGGCTGCGGCATATGCGATCTTGCCTGTCCTTACGGCGGCGTAGATTTTCACACGGGATCGAAACGGGCCTCTAAATGTGACCTGTGCGAGGGCGACCCGCAATGTGAGAAGGTCTGTCCTGTACATGCCATCTCCCTGCAGAAGGTGCGCCCCATCGTTGAGCACCTGCACGAAGACCCGCTGCTGTCAGGGTCCCCGTTGTGTCTTGGCTGTCCTGCCGAGACAACGCTCCGTTTCGTGCTCAGGGTAATGGGAGAGGATACGTTTCTCTTCGGTGCTCCCGGGTGCGCGGTCAACGTGTTCAACGGGATGGGAACCCGGACGATGATCCGGATCCCTGCGCACATGTCGAACATGACGTCGGTGCCATCCACTATGACCGGGGTCAAGGCCTATTACAGAAAGATGGGCAAGGACGTGAAGTGCGTGGCGTTTGTGGGTGACGGCTGCTCAACAGACGTCGGATTCCAGCCTCTTTCAGGTGCCGCGGAGAGAAACGAGAACATTATCTTCATCACGTATGACAACGAGGCGTACATGAACACGGGCGTGCAGAGGAGCGGCAGCACCCCGTACCTGGGATGGACCACCACCACGCCGAACATCGGAAAAAGGAAAGGCAAGAAGGTACCTTCGAAGAGTGTTCCTCTTATCATGGCGGCGCACGGTATCCCTTACGTGGCAACGGGAACCATCGCGTACCCGGAGGACCTGCTCAAAAAACTGCAGAAGGCCATGGCCGTCAAAGATGGCATGTCTTATATTCACCTCTTGAGTCCCTGCATTCTTGGCTGGGGATATGCGATACCCTCTTCCCTGGAAGTGTGCAGGGCCGCGGTCGAGACAAACTATTTCCCGCTCTGGGAATGCGAGCGGGGAGAGTACCGGCTGACGCACGAGGTAGACCCACCAAAACCGATCTCGGAATATACGAAGCTGCTACGGAAATTTGCCCATCTCCGGGAAGAAGATCTTGAGGACTTTCAGGAGATGGTCGACAAGCGCTTCAATCGCATCAAGGCATTGACTCGACTGTAAAGCCTGCGGTCAGACTCAAGGACAGTCCGCATGGACAAGCCGGGTCCAGCAAAAGGTACTACTTAACAATACGCGCAACTCTCCTCGATTGTAAGCTGGAATTAGATGTTGCCTTGAAAAGAGTTCTCCTTCGAGCATAAGAAAAGTGGCAGGGGTGCAAGCACGCCCTGCCACAAACACCAAGGAGGGGGGCCTCCTGGGGTTAGAAGACAGATAGGTCTGAACTGCCAATATTCTAGTACACTGTACCCCAGATTCTGCACGTCTGTCAAGACAAATTTCATGTAGGAACTGAATGTGGTCCGTCCGGTGCGTCCCGGGGTCCCTATTTGATCAGAAAGTGGCCTGCGAGAGATATCTCAGGGCTGCCGAAGGCCTTATCTTTTTTATGAATTTGGCCGATGATTTAGAATAGGGAGTGTCTCGCGAGCACCCGACGGGAGGTCATGATTGGGCAACGGCAGAAGCGCGAGAGACTGGTTCGTGGAAGGCTACCAGCTCGATACGGTCAAAGGCCTGCCAGATCGCGCTATCGAGGCGTATAAGGAATGCCTGCGCCTCGATGACGAATACGTGGATGCGTATGTGAACCTCGGTTTCATTTATCTTGAAAGAGAGGAGCATGAGCAGGCGCTGAGGTGCTTCATGCGCGTCACCGAGCTCGAATCGGACAACCCCGAGGCCTATAACAACCTCGGATACGTGTACGAGAAGATGGAACGCCTGGGCAGCGCGAAGCAGATGTATGAACGTGCCCGTGACGTGGACCCTGATGACGTGGAGGCATACCTGAACATAGCGCACGTGGCAGACCTCCAGGGAGACTTTGAGGGGGCCATAAAACAGTATCAAAAAGCGATCCAGATAAACTCTGATTCTGTCGCTGCACACTTTTGTCTCGCCCTGCTGTATGACCGGTACGACCTGTCCGAAGAGGCGATGGTGGAGTACCAGCGAACGCTCAACCTTGACCCGCGCCACCTCAAGGCGCTATTCAACCTGGGAAACCTGCATGCGCAGCACGGGCAGCACGACGATGCCATTGCCTGTTTTAAGTGGGTGCTTCAGCTCAACGCTTCCAATGCTGAGGCGCACAACAACCTCGGCTCGGTCTATGAGGCTCTCGGCAGATATAATGAGGCCATCGTGATGTACAAGAAGTCCATTGCGCTCAAATCCTTTCAGGAAGAGGCGCACTATAATCTTGCCCGCCTTGAATATCAGTTGAGCTGTGTTTCCGGTGGTTCAATAGATGACACGAAGCAGAAGGAAATAACCGAAAGGCTTCGCTTTGTTCTTTCCAGAAATCCAAAGAACCGCAAGGTAGAGCAGCTGCTTGAGGAGATAGAGCGTTAGAACAGTGATCAGTTATCAGTGACCAGTTATCAGTTAACCAGAGAAACCAGAGAAACCAGAGAAACCAGAGAAACTCGACCTGCTCGTTAATGAACTCGTAACTTGCAACCCGTAACTCGTAGCACTTAACACATAGCACTTAACACGTTCTTTGGCGCGCGCTGGCTGCTACGTGGCCGCCTTCTATTCGTTCTCTGCTGCAGCCTGCTGCTCATCGTCTTTTGTGTCCTGTGTGTCCTGTGTGTCCTGTATGGCCTGTATGGCCTGCACGGTCTGCTCGGACTCTGCGGGCTGGGCAGCAGCCTCTATTTCGATGTGACGCTCAATAGCGGAGAGAATGAGATTCTTTATCTCACTCCAGAGAGCGACGGGGTCGTGGACTGACTCGACGGTGAGTTGCGGATACTTCTCCAGGGTCTGTGCGGCTAGGCTCCCAGCCAACTTTACGCGGTCTTCTCGAGTCGTTGATACGGACTGTTTGATGAGATGCAATGGGAGACCGATCTTGATCTTATACTTGCCGATGATCGCTTCTTCGCAGACCTCTGTGGGTGCGGCCTCGGGCGCGGCGGCAACCGGTTCCGCCTGCTCTGGGGTCTCCACTTCTGAAGGCGGCTGCGCGGCTTCTTCCTCAGCCGCAACGTCCTCCAACAGCTTGAGCGATCTGAATTCTTCGGGCTCCAGCGCATCGGCCTCCACGCTCTTTTCAGCCCCGTTGACACCGTTTCTCTTACGAGGTCTGCGCTTCTGCAGTGCCGGCCCGGTCAGCTTCTGGAAACGCTCGGCTATTTGTCTTGCTGTGGCGCCGTCGATGACCTCGAAGCTATTCGTCTCTCCTGCCTTGAGACAGAGCTTGGCAATCTTGTTGATGAGGCGAGGGACGCCGTGGTCCGAGTACTCCCAGAGTATGTCAATTGCATCATCGGTGAAGACGCTGTTCGAACCTCCGGCCAGTCTCAGGCGCGTCTCGACATAATCCTTTACCAGTTCCGGAGACTGAATCTTGTCGATCTTGCAGTACGTGCCGATGCGCTGGAAGATATTTGCCCGGCGCGGATTCTCGAGCCTTTTGGCAAACTCTATCTGCCCGGCCAGTACGATGGTGAAAAGATTCTTGTGGTCGTCCTGCATGTTCGTGAGTAAGCGAAGACTTTCGAGGTTCCCCGGCGGCAACGCGTTTGCCTCGTCTATGAAAACAAGGACCTTCTTCCCCTCATCCGCTGTCTCAAACAGTATTTTGTTGAAAGCTTCTAGGAGGTCAAGGCGTTTCTGCATTTCGCAGGGCTCGCCGGTAAGCTGTCCCACGATCTCTCGAAGAAGCTGGACAAAGGACATGTCCGGATTGGTGATGAAGGCCACCTTGTACTTCTCCTGAGAAAGGTTGTCGAGGATGAGCCGGAGGGAGAGGGTTTTGCCCAGGCCTACATCTCCCACGATGACGGCCACGCACTCATTTCCCTCTTCGATGGCAAAGAGTGTTTCCGCAATCGTGTTTTCAACAGAAGCGTGCGACTCGACATACATGGAAGGGTCGGGGACATTGTCAAACGGTGGCTTCTTCAGGCCCCAGTATTCGTAGTACATAGACCTTCTCCTTTCAAAAGAATTCTTTGCTCTCGCTTAGAAGAGAAAGAACGTCTTCCAACGAGAACCGACGCAACCTTCCGATCTTATAACTCTTCAGCTCGCCGGACTTGACGAGCCTTGAGACGAAGCCTTTGCTGACCTGAAGCATGGCACCGACATCCTGAGTCGTGAGCATTTTTGCCACGTAGATCTGCTTGAGCTGGAGATTCAGTGAAATCTTGCCATCTTCAGTCCGGTCTATCCCTATCCCTGATTCGTTGGCTGCAGCTCCCATCAGGAGCTTGAAATACGGATAGGACCTGACCGTTTCAGCCTGGGTCGGGGTTAATTCTATGGAGAGCCCCGTATCACTTTGGGGTCCGTCGATCATGGTCGGTGCTGCATAACTCATTGGCGATGGCTCGTCACTTGACGGCTCGATCTCTTTCGATCTTGGCCTGCGCAGCATAAAGAGATCAGTCGGCCCGTTCCCGCAGAAATCGGACTCTCCCTCCCGCACTCTCCGCTTGACGATACAGATTTTTTCCATATTCACCGTTATCGGCCTCTTGAGCACCTGCTTTGAGCGTGGTACCGGGGTGCGCAGGCGCGGTACGCTCCGTGTCTTAGTTATCGGCAGGCCGAGTCTTTTAATTAGGGCTATCTACATGACAGACATGCCCATCTTTGCTAGAATCAGCATGGAGGTGACGCATGGACATAATAGCGTTTGTGGCTGCGGTGAGGCGGTTCATGCGGGAAGACCAGATCATCACCGACAAGGAAGGTAT
>Ga0102851_10002049_pt1 | contig 11972 bp, 6 predicted proteins | sample Mud3Dept3metaG_FD_79558 | JGI IMG/M metagenome (GOLD analysis project Ga0102851, IMG submission 79558) | Freshwater wetland microbial communities from Ohio, USA, analyzing the effect of biotic and abiotic controls - Mud 3 Core 4 Depth 3... | ecosystem: Environmental > Aquatic > Freshwater >... | reverse complement strand
GAATACATTTACCTGGATGAGACGCAACAATTTCGGGTCAATGCTTCTTGTTACGATATGACATTGGCCAATCGCCGGTCATGGTTCATTTTGCCTGCAGAAGCTGCGTATTATTATAAAAACCACGATCCCAATTATAATGAAGTTCCTCCCTATATTGAAGGTTGCATAAATGAAAAAGAATCATCGGATCTTGTTATCCTGTATCCAAAAGATAAAAGCCGGATTTTTGTTCCGCTAAATTTTAACGAGGAACAGGAAAAAATAATTTTTGAAGCAACACATAAGCAGCCAAAAATGAAATTGTATTGGCACTTAAACGAAACCTATTTAGGGTTTACCGAGAGTATTCATCAAATTGAATTGGTACCTGCAATTGGTCAACATATATTAACTGTAATTGATGAAAATGGAAAAACTGCAGCGGTAAGGTTTGAGGTGACAGGGAAAAATAATGATTGATTTTGATAATACTTTGGGCGTTTCCCCAATAAATGAAAAATTTATCGGGGCCGGGCTTTCCGCTGCAAATCCTCACCGTAGCAAATGAGCGAATGATCCGCCAGCTGGCGGACGCCCCTACGGCCTGCGGGTTTTACGCTGCAATCCCTAACGCAAAAAAAACAAATTATTCTTGATTTTTGTAGATCAATGCTGTGGCGTATGCCTGAATTCCTTTGCTTTCGCCAATGTATCCAAGTTTTTCTCCGCGAGTTGCCTTTATTGAAATTGCATCGATTTCAGTTTCCAAAATAGTTGCAATTATTTTTTGAATTTCGGGAATATGCGGACTAACTTTTGGAAATTCCAGCATTACGGTACAATCAATATTGCCGACCAAATAACCTTTTGCTTTCACTAGTAAAAAAGAATCGCGCAATAATATTTTACTATCGGCACCTTTGTATTTTGGATCTGTGTCCGGAAAATGAAAACCAATATCCCGAAGATTTGCTGCACCAAGTAAAGCATCACAAATGGCGTGTAAAAGAACATCAGCGTCCGAATGTCCGACAGCACCAAAAGGAGCGTCAAACTTTACACCACCAATAAATAAATCGTAACCAGGTTGCAGTTGATGAATGTCAACTCCAAAACCAATTCTAAAAGATGGAGGATTTTTACTCAATGCCTGTCTCGGATTTTTTAACGTTTCCGAATTTGAATTTCAGCGAAAACCTAACTGTATTCGCTAAAGGATTTGTACGACTAAAAGCCGCCAGGTAAGAAACATCAATACCAAAAACGCTGTAATAAATTCCGGCACCAAAAGTCAAATATTGTCGTGCGCCTTTTGAAGGGTGTTCGTGAAAATATCCGGTTCGCACGGCAAGAATATTTGAATACCAATATTCTAAACCACCACCAATATTTATCTCGCGCATCTCTTCAGCAAAACGAGAACCTTTTTCTACACTGAATGAACTATCTGAATTTTGGACCACGTTACCCGGTGCATCATAAAAAGAATGCAGAATTCCGGTAACAACACCAACGTTAGGATCCATTCCTGAAATAATGTCTCCGTTAATTCCATATTCTGGCGGAGTCGGGACCAATAATTTATTGAAATCAATTGTTGTAGTAAGTGAATTGTATTTGTCAAAACGCAAATTCAGCGCAGTTCCTAATCTAAGATTTGTTGGTAAAAAGTCACGTGACGATGACACCGTATAAGCAATCTTGTTACCAATATTTGAAATATTGGCACCAAAAGAAAGTGTAGCATCAGTGCTTCCGATTACAACATCTTCATTAAAATAAGAATACGATAAATCAACGGCACCGGCCATTCCCGATTTTGAACTTACTGTTCCAACATTTATTCCTCCTGTTAAATTTGAATAAATAAATTTCCCGTTAAAACCAATAGCATGTTTTTCAGATAATCTAAAAGAGTATCCACCTAAAACTTCAAATTCATTGGGTGAAAACTCACGAATTAAATTTCCAAGATTATCTGTAAACGTAATGTTCCCTAGAGAAAAATAGCGTAGCGATCCGCCAACTGCATGATTCTTTCCAAGTTTTGTATAACCTGCTAAATAAGACAAGTGAATATCGTCAACCAATTGTCGCAACCACGGTGAATAAGAAACACCAAATTCAGCCTTCTCTTTGGAAAATGCAAGTTTTGAAGTATTCCAATGAAATGAGTTAACATCGGGCGAAGTGGCCACACCTGCATCACCTAAAGCACCCGCTCTTGAATCAGGACAAATTATTACAAAAGGAACAGCTGTGGTGATTGTGTTTAACTGAATAATAAACTCAGTTCCATCTTTAGACAAATTCTGTCCCTGGGCAGTTATGCCCGCACTCACCACCAATAAAATAGACGCAATTTTTTTCATTTTTATCACAACACAGTATAGCAAATATACGCAAATCGGGAAGGTATATTGTATGCCTTCATAAAATTACTAATTTTTCAATTTTTTCTGATTTCACTCCTTCAGGTGTTTTTACTGTTAACCTGTATACATAAACGCCCCTTGCCAGTTTATCGCCAAAATCATCACGACCATCCCAGCCAATGCCATCGCTGCGATAGGCGATTGAATTAACAGTTTCAAAAATGGTCTTCACTAGTTTTCCCGACACTGTAAAAATCTCAATCTTGACTTCAAGAGCCGAACAGCATTGATTATGCTCAAAGAAAAAATTAGTGCTTGTTGTAAAAGGATTCGGATAATTTAAAAGATGAGAAATACCCAATTCTTCTTCTTCAACAACAACAAACTCGAGTGTTTGCTCAGAAGAATTATTATTTACGTCCCAAACTTTAAAGGTAACATTATGCTCTCCGGGTTCAAGTTCTGTGAATTGGTAGGAAACGCGTCCGCTTTGATAAGTGTCTAGATCGGCTTCGTAAAAATTATTCAGCACAATCGGATCAGCCGTATTTCCATCAAGAATCAACGTTATATCATGCCCTATTCCATTTCCGGTTGTATTAATTCCATTTTCATCTGAAATTTCAGCAATAAATAAAGGTTTTGTATTTGTCATACCACCATTCGCGAAATTCTCGTCGTTCATAAACAAATCAATCACCGCACCGGTTTCATCTACTATTCCATTAGGATCAACACCACCAACTACAATTGACGTATCAAAACCATAGCTGTTAGAATTGGTATTGTTTGAATAATAACTGATCTTTCCTTTCCCATAAGCATAGTCAATGTCTTTGGGAACAACAAACGTAAATGTGAACAAGCCATTTGTAACGGTTGCTTTTCCTTTATAAATAATATTACTTTGTAATTGAAAAGGCATAACCGGTGAATCTTCATCCTGGCCAAGCGTATATCTTAACTTAGACTTGTCATATATCGTTGGATAAACAATGCCGTTATAATTTGTAATGATATTACCATTAACGTCTCCAACATGGCCCTTTATAGTAACTTTTGAGAGGGCTTTTAAAGTATCCGTGACCATAGAAACACTAACACCATTAATACTGTCTGTTAAAATTTTAGGTCTTGGTTTTCCAAGTTGCAAAGCCGGGTCGCCCAAAAGAGTAAAGTTTCGCACATTATCACTACCGGCGGAAAGGTTTTTTGTCAGCCTCATAATCTCACCTAAAGCAAGTGGTTCACCGTTTATCTCATTAAACATAACGGTATATAAATTTTGTACAAGCGCGGTATTAATTGATACCTGTACAAGTCGCGTTGTTGTAAATAAACCAACGGCTCCTCCGTAAGGCGTAGTCAATGTAATTTCACCCGCCGATTCGCGCGCCGGGTCATCAAACCTGCTAAATTCGCATGTGGCCGAAATAAAAAGAGTTAGATTATTTACGTTTGACCATTCCTCAATCATCGGAATAGTTACAACCCGTTCAAGCGATAATCCTGTTTCACCACCATGACCGACATAATTAAAAATTAATGCTCCTTTATTCATGTTTTGATTAATCGCTTCCTCAACATCCGGGAAGCGCTGACCACCGGACGTTACAGTCTGCTGATAAGCGTCAAGATATAATTTCACAACATTCATTTCAGGGTGATATTTTAAAATAGTATCACTCAGCGATTCGCAGTCATTAATAAATTGTCCGTTTTCTTCATCATCTGCCATTAATACAACCCTGTTTCGCCAATCACCAAACGTTGATGAATAACCATCATCATCACATTGAACACCGTCTGCATTACTATATAAATAAGAACCGTAATTCATATAATGTTCAATTTTATCAACCACTTGTTCTGCCTCGTTTACTGTTGTTACAGGAATTCTACCAATTCCGATATCAAGTAAATTAAAAGCTGAAATACCTTCATTATCATCCAGGAGTCCAAAAAAATCATCGGCCGTATAGGAACTTATGTATTCAATAGTACCCACCTCCACGCTGTTATATGTTGGAACCAAATAGTTATTTTCATCCAAACGATTCAATGGATCATAAGAACCATCACCAAAAAGACAGAGATATTTAGGCATAAGATTAACATCGCCGGCAGCGCGATCATAAAACATTTTCGCAAACCATCGTACGGCAACAGGATCAGCAGCACCCCCACCAAATTCATTATAAATTTTTTGAATTTCTACTACATGAACATCAAGTCCGTTATTTCTGTGAAGATCTGCAAGACGATTAGCCTGGCTTAATAAATCGGTATGAGTTACAATTAAATAGTCGGCCTGTGCAAGGGCATGCAAATTTTGATTTGTAACAGATCCGATAGCAACAGGAGTCAGAGCTTGTGTCGGATAAAATGCTGCAAAAGATCGTAATGAATCCGTATTCTGAACAAAAGTATAAGTTGATCCCGTTAATGAGCCAACTAATTTATTTGTATTAACGGGATCAGTGACCTCCCAAACCTGTATAGTGCCTGATGCATTTGAAATACTGAATTGCGTAGTATTACCGACACCAACAGTAACAAGGTCACGCACCAAAAGTTGTGCAGATCCCATTATTAAACTTCGGCGGTAATTCAAAAGTATATAATCTAACCAGGCCTGCGTTGCGGCTGACGATCGTTCAAAAATCAGGTCATAATTCAGTACTGGTGTTGATGACGTAAAGGTTACTGTTGAACTTTCCACTTCTGCTTCAACGTATGCACTACCAACAACATTTGTAATAATCTCATCTCTTTCAACACCGTTAACTACAACGTGGAGGCTCGCCGTACCGGATTTCATATAAGACCCATAAACTGTTTTCATCGTAATATTTTGGCCGGTTACAATGTCACCCAAATTCATATTAATGTTTTTTGTGAGTTCAATGTCAAACAATTCTCCCAGCCAACCGTCTCCTGATTTTAGTAAATTTACGTTGTTATTTTCATGCAGGTAAACACCGTTATAAGTGGTTGTAATATCAGTAATAGCTGCACCGGAGTTTGCCTGCGAACCAATTCGTTTTGGAGCATCAGAAGCATCAATGTGAATAAAATAGTAGGCCAGCGAATCAATTTTATTTTTGCTTACGATAAAGTCTGTAGCGCCCACAGTAATTTCATCGGGACCTGTTGCATAAAAAAGAACATAATCACTTGCTCCAAAATTTGCGTCACCATCACCTTCAATATAAATGCTGTTTTTCAGCAAATCATCAGGATGGTAAGCATTATTTGATGTAGGCAATTTTGGAATATGATTACCATAAATATTAATGTGATTGGGATTTAAGCCTGATGTGTTAATTCCTATTCCGGTCAAAAAAGTTGCATCAATTTTATGAACGCCTGTTGCTGAAACACCAATTTTATACCAGGCTCCGGAAGACAATACCGAAACAGGAGCAAAAGTGCCTGCCCTGGTTTGCATTATATTATCCGGTGCAGAATAAACCGATATTATAATTTTTTTTAGAATACGTACAACACCGCCCTGGTTCACGATCGGGTTGAAAGTTGTGATGAGATAATTTTCAAATCGTGATTGACCAAATTCAGTTTTTATATTGGGATTATTTGGCAAAAAACTCTTGTTATATTGAGACGGCAGAACAATATCAACATACTCAAGTTGCATTATTGTTGCATCAAGCAACACGCTTCCCTTAACAGGCAGTTGAATTGTTTTGGATGAAAAGACTGTATTAGTGGAAGCATCGAAATCACAAGGAAAACAATGGTTTGATTCCGAATCCCAGGTTGTAACAATTTCATATTCAAAATTCTGAGCATGTAAATCAACTGCTAAAAAAAATGAAGAAACAAAAAGAACAAAAAAGTAATTCAATCGGGATTTAATGGCCATAATATGAACTATCCAGTGAAGGGTTGATAAGAAAACGAGCAAAATTGCTTATTATTGCAAATCTCGATAAAAGTTCTGAATTTTGAAACCTTCCTTAAACAGCGGTCGTAAGAGGAAACGATTTAATAAGTATGGGACAGTCAATCTGTAAATTTTTAAAATGCATAGGTACGGCAGTATTGCTGTTTCTTTCTGTTTTTTCTTCTGCGCAGGATCCTGAGTTTACGCAGTTTTATGCCAACCCGATTTATCTTAATCCCGCCCTGGCCGGAACTCATGGTTGTCCACGTTTAAATATGAATCATCGCAATCAATGGCCTGCAATTTCAGGAGCATTTATTACAAACAGTGTTTCTTATGATCAATTCGTAAATAGCATTCAGGGTGGAATTGCTTTCATGGTCACTAACGATATGGCAGGAAAAAACACCATAAACTGGTCAACTGTAAGTCTTGCTTATTCCTATCACCTTCAGATTACAAGAAAATTTTCGATGTTATTTGGCGCACAGGCAACCTGGAACCAAAAATTCCTTGATTGGAACAAACTAACTTTTGGTGATATGATTGACCCGAGGAGAGGATTTATTTATCAGACCGGTGATTTACCGAGAGGAACATTAATGGAAAATGGTTGGGGAACACGTGGTTTTTTTGATGTCTCGGCTGGATTTGTCGGTTATTCTAAAAATTTTTATTTCGGTTTTGCAGCTAAACATTTAAATACTCCCCAGGAATCAATGATATTGGGCAATTCCAGGTTACCAATGCGGTTTACGGGCCATATTGGTGCAAATATTGAATTTGGCAGCGGATCGCAATATCAAAATGTTACGGCCATTTCACCAAATGTCATTTTTACCTACCAGGATGGTTTTATGCAATTAAATATCGGAACCTATATTAAATATGGCGTCTTTACAGCCGGAGTATGGTTAAGAGCAAGAGATGCATTCATTATGACCATTGGTGTTGACGCCGGAACATTTAGATTCGGGTACAGTTATGACGTCACTGTTTCTCAACTCACAAATGCTTCAGGAGGCTCACACGAACTCTCTTTAGGATTAAATTTTAACTGTAAATCAAAACCACAAAAGTATAGAACGATATCATGTCCATCTTTTTAACTATGTTTGTAACCTTTTAGAACAGACTTGTTATATCGTCAGATTAAAAAAATGAAAATGTTAACTAAACCATACAAAATGAGCGGGAATAAGTTAGTTGTCGCAATGCTTGCTGCACTGGGGTTAATTGCATCGTGTGCACATGAGCGTTCAAACACCACAGGGTGGGAATACAACAACCCAAGAAACGGCGGATTTCAAAAAGTGCCTTTCTTTGATCAGGAAACCGGTCCTGGATTAATCTTAGTAGAAGGAGGAACTTTTACAATGGGTACGAACGAACAGGATGTTACCTATGAATGGAACAATACTGCCCGTCGTGTTACGGTTTCGTCTTTTTATATGGATCAATTTGAGGTGACCAATTTTAACTGGTTAGAGTACCTTTATTGGGTTAGAAGAACTTATGAAGAGTTTCCGATGATCTACAAAAACGCTTTACCTGATACAAACTGCTGGCGTTCACCTTTGGCTTTCAATGAGCCTTATGTAGAATATTATTTAAGACATCCTGCTTATCAAAACTATCCTGTTGTAGGTGTGAGCTGGAACCAGGCAAATGATTTCTGTAAATGGAGAACTGATCGTGTAAACGAATTTATTTTAATACGGGAAGGTGTTTTGATGTGGAATCCTGATCAATCTGCTGATCCTTTTACTACAGATACTTATTTAGCTGATCAATATCACCCTGGTGAAGACAAGGAAGAACAATTACTTGACCTTGACCCTAAACAAGGTTGGAGCGGAAAAAGAGCAGACCTGGGGAACCGTATTGTCAGAATGGAAGATGGAATTCTTTTACCTCGTTACCGTCTACCGACAGAAGCTGAGTGGGAATTTGCATACTATGGTTTAGTTGGTTCAATGACCAATGCTGCGGATCCGGGAGTAATTGAAAGCAGAAGAACTTATCCATGGACAGGTCACTGGGTACGCCAGGACAATGAAGAGTTTCAAGGTGATATCCGTGCTAACTTTGTTCGCGGACAAGGTGACTACATGGGTGTTGCAGGTGCATTGAATGATGCAGCTGATATTACTGCGCCGGTTGATTCATATTGGCCAAATGATTACGGTTTATATCACATGGCCGGTAACGTATCAGAATGGGTAATGGACGTTTATCGCCCGCTTTCTCATGAAGATTTTGACGAATTCAGACCATTCAGAGGAAATGTTTTTACAACCAAAGTTTTGGGTAATGATGGTGTAATTGATGAAAAAACCAACCAGGTTATTTATGACGTTTATGGTTTAAAAGAATATTTACATGAATTTGAGCGTGTTCGTTACCAACGTATTTCAGCCCAGGATCACATTCAAACACCATCTGATACAACTGACTCAACTGGTATTTATACCGGAATGGCGATGAATGTTAAATCACGAAATGATATTGAATATTATAATTCTCCACCTGAGCAAGTTTACTTATCAAAAAGTAAATCAAAAGATTCAATTGAGTTATTGTTACTGTTTGAATTGAACAGGGTTATTGATCTTGCTATTGATGCTGCTAATGATCAGTTTTATATGGAGGCTTCTCAAATCATTCAAACCAATATTTTTGACGGATTATTTGATGGTGTGGATGCACGATTTATAAGAACAGATGGATTAGGAAATGAATATCCACTCGAAATTATTCCGATGCTTCGAAAAGGAATGTCAGATTATATTGTTAACACACCGGGTAACCTTAAATGGAGACAAGTAACTGCTGAAGAAAATATTGATCGTCAGAATTACAAAAACTCTGATTACAAAGATTACCAGGATGGAGATTTTGAATCATCATTGTTTTTTAATAGTAATGGAAGTACAAACGGTGCCGAAGGTGATAGAAAAGGTGAAATCAATAATGGAATTCGTGATGAAAGTCTGGTGATGTATCAGAATGATCATGAAGCGTATGATTTGCTTGGAAATCCAATCAGACCAAATGACAGAACAGGTTGGCCTACAACATTGATTTCTGATCAGTCAAGAGTTTACAAAGGTGGATCTTGGCATGATCGTGCATATTGGATCGTTGGTTCTAACCGTAGATTTTTACATGAAGATCTTTCATCTTGTACAATAGGTTTCAGATGTGCGATGGATCGTTTAGGAAGTCCTAAAGGCCTTGGAAAATACAGATAGAAATAAATAGAATCTTATCAGAAATCCTGCTGCAAAAAATTGTAGCAGGATTTTTTTTTGAACTTTTTTTAAAACTCGCTGTACCGATTCAAAACAAACCGATCATAAAATATTTCAGTTTCAAAAATTAAAACTAAACGAAACAAGAATTTTATTTCCGGGAATAAAAACAAATAATCGAGTTATGAAAAAAATTATTTTCCTTCTTTCCTTTTTTAGTCTTTCAACATTTGCTGAACAAAAAGGAACAGTAATTAAATCAACCATTAGTAAGGTGACGGTTTATCAACAAGGTGCACAGATTCAGCAAAAAGCTAACTACTCCATTCAGAAAGGAATCACGACTTTAATTATTGAAGGAGTAAGCCCGAGCATCGACCCGAACAGTATACAAATCAATGCTTCCGGCAGTATCGTGTTACTCGATTCTAAATATACAGTCTTCTATCCTCAGCCTGATCCTGTAGTGAATCCGGCCAAGGAAATTCCGCTAAAAATTCAACGTGAAATTTCACTTTTACAGGATTCACTTTTTGACCTGGAATATGAAATTACAGCTATCCAATATCAAATGGATGTATTGAACAGCGAAAAAAGAATTATTGAAAACAATGGTACAATTAAAGGCCAGGGAAAAGTAAATGATTCAATTCCATTATTAAAAGATGCACTGGTATTTTATCACGAAAAAATGAACCTGATCAATAAAGATTTACTGCGTCTTGGAAAAGAAAAAGTTATACTCGGCAAAAAACAATCACGCATGCAATATCGGCTGAATGAACTTTTAAATTACAATGCAAACAACAGCCTTACACCGCCGCAGAGTAAACAACCCGTTCATCAAATTGAAATAACAGTTTCAGCAGAAGATGTTGCGACAGGAAAAATTGACGTAACGTATTTATCTAATAATGCAGGATGGATTCCATTATATGATTTCAGAAGCACTGCAGCTACAAACAGTATCGATCTTACATACAAAGCACACGTATATCAGAATACCGGAATTGACTGGGAGGGTGTACGATTAAATTTATCTACTAATAATCCATATGCCAATAAAACCAAACCGGAACTTTATCCATGGTATCTTGACTATTATACTTATCGCAATGACCAATATGGCGACGGCAGTTATAAAACCAATTCTAACAACGAGGCAAACGGTTTTGGCACAAGTATGCCTTCTCTTGCACAGGGCGGTACAAATGGTATTGCAATGGAAGCAGAAGATTATAATGCACAAACATCTTCTAATTTCAGCACAATGATTCAACAATTATTATCGATTGAATATGCCATCGATTTACCATATACAATCAAATCAGACAATCAAATGAACATGGTGCTGATTAATACAAAGTCTTTGAATACAGAGTACATGTATTATGCCGTACCAAAATTGGATTTATCTGTCTACATGGTTGCGCGCATAACTGATTTAAGCAGTCTGAATTTAATACCGGGAAAAGCCAATTTATTTCATGATGGCGCATATATAGGTGAAACATATTTGAACCCTACAACAATGGATGACACAATGAATTTAAGTCTTGGTAAAGATCAAAATATTGTTGTAACGCGAACCTTATTAAAAGATGAATCAAAAGAAAAAGTTGTTGGCGATAAAATTGTAAAATCGATGTCTTTCCGTATTACAATCAAAAATCAAAAAGCAAAAACTATCCGTTTGATTATGCAAGACCAGATTCCTGTTTCACGTAATTCTGAAATTGAAATAGAGGTTATTGAAAATACAAAAGGTTCGCTGGAGCCGGTAACAGGAATTATAAACTGGGACTTTAAAATGAAAGCAGCAGAACTGCAAACTTTTAATTTTATTTACAACATTCAATACGACAAAACAAAAAGCATCAATTTAGCTTCCTATTAACAAGCCTGAAAACGAAGAGTGAATTGTGAGCGAGAAAAAAAAGCGGGAGACTATGTTTCCTGCTTTTTTATTTTATCTATTACATTAAAATCCTGAGTTTGCTCTATAGATTCCATAAGTTGAACCATGATCTCTTCTACCGTTTTAGAATAATCAATTTCAAGCGGAGCCTTAACACGCATTTTTAATTCAGAATATTTCTTTTTTGTACGAATACCTTTTTTGTCAAACGACCGCCTGAATCCATCAATTACAACCGGGATCACAACCGGCTTATATTTTTTTACAATAATTGCTGTTCCTATTCTGCCCGGCGCATAAGGCGTTGTAGTTCCCTGCGGAAATGTAATCAGCCAGCCATCTTCTAATGCTTTATCAATATTCTGTGTTTCTTTTCTGTCAACGGATCTTCTTACATTCTGACCATTTGCGCGCCATGATCTGTTTATTGTAACCGCACCGGACAATGCCAATAATTTTGGCAGGAATCCCGCTTTCATTGTTTCTTCGGCGGCAACATAATAAATATTGTGCTTTTTACATCTGATAAATCCCGG
>Ga0102851_10002048_pt1 | contig 11973 bp, 10 predicted proteins | sample Mud3Dept3metaG_FD_79558 | JGI IMG/M metagenome (GOLD analysis project Ga0102851, IMG submission 79558) | Freshwater wetland microbial communities from Ohio, USA, analyzing the effect of biotic and abiotic controls - Mud 3 Core 4 Depth 3... | ecosystem: Environmental > Aquatic > Freshwater >... | reverse complement strand
TCTTCCTCGAAAGCAATAAAGACTACAGGCCTGAAGAGAGACCTCAAACCTGTCAGATTTTATGCCTTGACATAAATATCTGAATCGTATCTATCATTTTTCTTTCGGCATCTGCACAATCTTTGAAGTATTGCAGCTCGGCTTTATATACAACTTTATTCAGTTCATGCATGGTTTTTTCGGATAAACCAAAGTCCAGCAATTTGGTTTTCATCATAAATGGTGGCCACCACCCGCGTGATACGGATTTCGTTTCTTCCTGTTCGCTCATAATCTTTTATTTAAGGGTTTAACATTTCTGGTCAGACATGCCTGACCTTTTATATTAATTTTCAGAATATTTATTGATCAGGGTTTTTAATGCAGGAAGGTCTGTCAATGGCTCCCAGGCGGGATCGAGCTGCAATAATTTTACTGAGAAATAGGATGGATTCATTAATAAATATTCAATTGTATTTATTGCTTTATCATATGCCCCGACCATAGTATATATTTGTGCCAGGCTGATTATTATATCACCCTGATACATTTTATCATTCCCGGCAAGATCCAGTGCTATCTCCCCTTCCATAATTGCCCGTTCCCTGTTTCCCAGCCCGGCACTGGCAAATGCAAAATCAAGGTGAATGTCTGGATTGTCATAAGCCTTAACAAGATCATGATTTAAGCTCACAAGAGCGGAATCAAAATAGATCCGTGCACTCCCGGGATTATTTAAATACTTGTTAATCATAGCGATATACAGATATTTGTTACCTTTGAACATAATATCGGAAACAAGCAGTTTTTCTGCTTTACGCAATGCATCAGTATATTTTCTGTCATAAATGTCGATCAGGATTTTTACTTCCATCAGGTCATTACCCGTTTTTAATATGGCAGTGTCCACAACATTCTTTGCTTCGTCAGTGTTGCCATTCTTAAAGATCAGTGCCTGAATTTTATGGGAATAAGGAATTAACCATCCAGGCATTATATCAATGGCTTTCTGATGGAATATCAGTGCAGAATCATATTCATGTAAAAATGAATAGGATAAACCTATATTTGTCAGATATAGCGCCTCCTGAGGAGAATATTTAATTACCCTTCTGATCAGTTCCTGCGATTTGCCCCATTCCCCCATCTTCCTGTAAACTATTGCCATATAGAACAAGGGCTGGTAATCATCAGGAGCCTTTTCAGATGCCAATCGGAAATGGTTCAGGGCATTATAAAACTCATTTTTACAGCAATAATAATAATAGAATCCCAGGGCTGTCTGAGCATCCGGAAGATCCCTGTTAATCGCCAGTGCTTTATCAGCATCGTTCCGGCACTTTTCTATATGTGTTGAGTCAAGTTCTCCCGTATAGTATCCCCACGAACGGGCAATTGATCGCTTTGCATAAGCCTTGGCAAACAGGGAATCATCTTTTATCGCTTTATCATAAGCCAGTATCGCAGAATTAAAACTTACAGAACTCATTAATTTGTTACCCATGGTAAATGACGACCATGCATCATATGACATTACATTTGCATATCTGAAATTCAGATTGGCATCACTGTTCTTTGTTGGTTCGTTTTCAATCTGTTTTATTTCCTCTGATGTAAGTTTTGTCCCTGAATTAACTGCAATGCTCCGGATAATCTCATAAACAGCCTGAGAAATCCTTTCCTTATCCCAGATATACTCTTTTGACCAGAGTTGCTTATCTGCCTTTGCAGATATTAATTCCATCCAAAGAATTATATTGTTTCCATCCCGCTTTATGTTTCCGGTTAGCAAATAGTTTACTTTAAGCTCTTTCCGGATCGTCTTTAAAGATTTCTTCGTATCCCTGAACTGCAGGGAAGAAATCCTTGATCGCACGGTTATTCTTTTAATTTCCCTTAGTTTGTCATGTATTGCTTCAGTAAAAATATCCCCGTTGTTTTTCAGTGCCGAATCATTCCCTGCATAAGCCAGCGGTATAATTGCAATTGTCTTCGATGTACTTGCCAGGTTAATAACTTTGTAAACTTCATATGCACCGATCATACCCATCACTATCAATAAGAATATTATCAACCCTTTTATTGATTTAATGCTGAATGTTTTTAAGGTTTTAAGCTCTTTCCTTTTATAATCTACTGTAACTTCATCCCATGATTCCAGGGACTGGCCTTTGTCCTTGCCCGTTGAATCCGGTTCAGATAATAATCCTGAAATAATCTCCCTGATCGCATTAGCTGTTTTATTTATCTGGTTTTTGTACCTGGTCCTGTTCAGATTCTTCTTTTCATCATCTTCCTGTGTAAGTGGCCGGTTTACTCCGGGTTCCCTGTAAACAAAGTCAACACCCCGGATAACTCCGCCCAGTACTGATTCGCACAGTTTTACATCAGGTACATCAAGTTCGTGAATCCTGACCGGGAGCACCCTGCTGGCAACATTCCCGTTGGGCAGTTTAATTTTCAGACCAAACCTGTCCGGAGAGGCTTGTTCAATAAATGCCTTGAATTCATGTTCCCATGCAAATGATCTGGGATCACAATAAGTGCGGGACATGATCGGAATAAAAACAAGGCATTTAAGCTTCTCTTTAAGGGAGCCATCAACATCATGTGTTTCCAGGAGGCCATCATGCGGATTTATATCAAAATAGACACTTATCTCTTCCTTAAAGGCAGACTCCAGTTCTGTCTTTAAAGCATTTACAAATTCACTTACCCATCTGTCTCCTTTATTGTCCTTCTGGCGATAGCTGATAAAGATGTCGTATTCGTAACCGGGTATGAGACTGGCCATGATAACGGTTCATTGTGATAAAGTTAGGAAAGTTTCAGATACCAGTCAAATATAATTCAAGCCTTCAGATTCCCGGTCTGTCAAATATACATTGAACTAAATGAAGCTAATATTGTTTAATTCTCCTAAAAATACAGGTTATGAAAAAAAATAAAGGCTCTTTAAGCAGGTTTTTGGTTGGCATGGCTTCTCTTTTTACCGTCCTGATCATTCTGAACAGTTGCGAGAAATCGACAGATGAACCCGGACCTAATGAGGTCTTTATACAGGGTCATGCATTTAATCCGACGACAATTACAGTTCCGGTAAACACTACCATAACATGGACAAACAAAGATGCAGATGTCCATACAGCGACAAGCGATACAGGAGGGGAAATCAACAGTGGAAATATTTCAAAAAACAGAACTTTTAGTCATACTTTTGCAACGGCAGGATCTTATCCGTATCATTGCGCATTGCATCCTGCAATGACTGCTACTGTAATAGTGAATTAAAATATGTTGCCACTCAGGGAATGTATTTTCTGCATTTATTATCATGTGACAGTTGTCTTTGCCGTTATGGGTAGGTTTTAGTTCTTTATAACCTTAACTGTGGCTTTGCTTTGCCCGGCAATCTCGAGATAATAAAAACCCTGTGCCAGACGACTGATGTCGACCGGTGTGGATTCGCTATTCAATTTCCCTTCGAAAACTTTCCTGCCTGCCTGGTCGATAATAAAATAGTTCAGGCCAACAACATTGCTCTTTGCTTTAATTGTTACCAAATCCTTTGAAGGATTCGGATAGACAGAAAAATCGGGCCTGAACAAATTTCCGGGAATGTCTGTGGTACTCTGAACAATGATAATTCCTTTCATGCCTAATGAAGCATGGGGTACGCAAACATAATAATGGGTACCAATCCCCAGTTGTGATGCCGGGACCAGTCCGCCTCCAAATGTTGTTTGAAATCCACCTGGCAGAGCAGTGCTGTTATTGGCATTCCAGGTAGCCTGACTTACCTCAACGGCATTGTGAATAACTTCGAGGTTAAAATTCACATCATCACCAACGGTTATGGTTATGGTGGCAGGACTAAATGTATTCCCTGAATTGGTTATTGTCCATGTGGTAGAATAACCTGAAATACCTGTGAGAATCAGCAGGAGTGAGAGTAAAATTATTTTCATCGCAGTTCGTGTTAAATTTCCCTACTTTTATGGCTTTTCGGTTTTGCCCCGTTTTTAAGTGGTTTCTGAACTCCACAATAATTTTATAACAAAGTGGATGTCAATTTGTTCTTGGTTGAAAATTTTTTTATGAACAGGGTGAGCTTAGTTGGAGCGACCTCTCAGACAGCCGGTTTCATCCAGATCAGCTGTTTTTCAATATTGCTGTTGAGCAGGTAGGGTTTTATGTGGTTACTTATGCTTTCACCAATGATCTCGATTTTACTTAAGTCGGACACACCAAATCCGGATTGCGCACAATAATTCAGATACCCGACCTTTGCAAAATCCACTCCCATAAGTTCAACACCTACCCTGTCAGCTGCCAGCCAGTCGGTACTGGCAACACAAACCCTGTGGTCAACAGGCGTGCCGTTGTTAGGGCCGTTACCTTCCATACCCTCAAAACCGTCAATAACGGCAAGGTGCGGATGAAGCCGCGGTGCAAGATCAAACAGGTTATAATTGATACCTCTTATTCCACCCCCGTGGACAATTGATTTATCACTCCTTGAACCCTCTTTCCGGTTTTTACCAAAAGCAAAACCTCCATCTTTCAGGGGTGCGCCAAAAATAATGTTCTTCAGGGACAGGGTAACTACTGTACGATCGTGAGTTTTCATCCTGGCTACTGATATAATATAGGAATCCGGGCTTAGTAAAACACGGGAAAACCTGACAGGATGGGGCTTGAAATCCCTTTCATCAAACACGTATAATACTTCCGATCCCTCCTTGTCGAGATCAATAAATTTCACCGGATATTTATCTGCAAGCCGGAGATATCCAAAATTTTCGAATCCATTGAAGGTAGGTCCGCTGGCTGCTGACTCTGCGATCGCAACATTGTCAAGCTTCCTGATGGATTTCAGAAATTCCAGCACACCTTCAAGGGTATCAACATGGGTTGAAGCCAGCTGAATGTCGATGGCAACATTGTTCGGTTTGAGAATTACACGACGTTTACCGATAGCCTGTCTGACCTGCTTTGCGAAAGGCTGGAGCGCACGGAATGCAAGATCAGCCCTGTTGTTACCAGTGGTGATGGCCACACCTGAAGCCAATTGTTCCTGCTTACTAAAGGCAGAGGAAGAATCCAGCGGATTGATAAAAGTGGCGGCAACTCCCCCCAGGATCGAGGTTTTAATGAAACTCCGACGGTCAATAACTTTCATAAGAATTTAATTTGAGTCATAAACCCGCTAAGTTAAATAAAGAATATTATGGAAAACAATTCAGATTAAAATCCCTGCTGAGGATTTTTGTAACATAATTTGTAAGTTGAACGTATACATCGCAGGTATTTAACAAATAATAGATAAATGTCAATAACTTTATAAATTGATAAGCAAATAAAAATCTAATTTTCGGGGCAATTCGAGATTCCTGTTGTTTCATGGTTCAGATGAACTATATTTTTTTATATGTCAGGTCGCAAAAAGGTTTTATTTATAATTCTGTCTTTTTCATTTTTTACAGCATACGGGCAGGAAACTCCGCTGAATCCGGTCTCCAATAAAATCTTCAGCCCGTTTGTATTTAATCCTGCCATTGCCGGAAGCAAGGATTTTCTGTCGTTCGATCTGATCGCTGCTTTACAGAACAAATCATATACACAGATCCTGAGCGGGAATGGCAGACTTTTAAAAAGTGCGAAGTATTACTCCTCAAAGTCAAAAACGAAGGTATTCTCAAATGTGGGACTTGGCGGTGCTGTTTTCAATGACCTTGCAGGTGAATACCGTAATGTTGGAATCAGTCTGGCTGGTGCCTATCATATTCCGCTGGATGAAAAAAATCTTTCATTTTTCTCTGTTGGTGTGGCGGCCAAGGGAATTTACAACCATTACCCGGGAGACACGCTTGTCGGCAACCCGGAAAAGAACACCTTGTTCCCCAACGTTGACGCAGGGCTATATTACTACAATCCAATTTTTTACGCAGGAGTATCAGCTAACAATATCCTTGGAAATCCTGGAAATCCTGACAGCCTCGATCTTTATTACATACCGGTTTCAAGAGAATATTTTTTTACCGCAGGATTCAAATTAGTACTCAGCAGACATCTTAATATTGTGCTGGAACCCTCGGTAATTATCAATGCCGATGATTCTTTCTCAGTGTTCGTGAAAGAGATGATTCATCCGGGGCTGCGGATCTACCTTGGCAATTTTTGCATTGGATCATATTTGAATGATTATAATAAGATCCCGTTCTTTTTCCAGTACAAATATCCGGGATTTTATATCGGTACATTCTTTGAATTGCCTAGAAACACGCCTTTCTACAAGAAGGAAATAACAGCTGAAATTGTAATGGGTGTAAATATTACTTACCCGAATTCAAGATTCAAGAGGAGTGGTCACTGGTAAGTGAACTTTCACAACAGATATGAAAAAACTTTCTGTAATATTTTTTTTCGGTTCAGCCATCCTTTGCGGTGCGGGATTAACTCCAGCCAGCATGAATAATGGTGATGCCGGGAATTACATTAACAACAGGATCATTCAGCCTTTCAACCCGGATGATAATCAATTATTCAAAGTTGATTCCTTTGAACTGAATATTATACCTCCCTCTTCCGGCGTTCAGTTTTATAAAAACGGGATAGTATTTCTTGGAATATCCAGGGATTTCTCAAAAATGGTCCCTGTTCATGTTTCTTTTGGCAACATTCAGGCCTACCATGCCACGCTTGGCGACACTGTACTGACCAATCCTGCAGTCTTCTCCCCGACTTTCGCATTTCCATATCCCTGTGACGCAATTTCTTTCTGCAACAATTATGGTACGATGTATTTCACAATGCGGGGTAAAAGAGATAATTCCGATAAGATATATGAGTCAGATTATTTAACAAAAGGAAGAAAAAGAGGCGGGTGGACAAAAGCTGACATTCCGATGAATTTTTGCACCGGTAATTCAGTTTATACCCATCCTGCCGTATCAGCTGACGGGAAATTAATGGTATTTGCATCTGACAGGTCAGGTACTGCAGGTGGGATGGATCTGTTTGTAACCAGGAAAGAGGGTGAAAAATGGTCAGATCCTGAAAGTGTTGGTAAACTGATAAATACCAAATCAAACGAACTGTTTCCTTTCCTTGATCAGTCGAACAACCTCTATTTCTCTTCTGAAGGCCAACCCGGCTTTGGAGGATATGACATATTCGTATGCAAATTCAACGGGAAGACCTGGGAAGAACCTTTCAATCTCACCCGGGCAGTCAACACCCCGGATGATGATGTTGCCTTTACTCTGAATCGTGAAAACGGGAGGGTGGGATTTTATTCATCAATTCAAAAGATTGCAGATCGTCCGGCTCAATTGTATAAAATTACTTTTGGTGATTTGCCCGGTTCGAACCTGATCAGCCTGTCCGAAGTTCTTTTAAGCGTGGCCCGGTCTGATACAGCATTCTTGCGCACCAGGATGCTGACAGCAAAAACAGGTGTTGCTGAAAAAGTTGCTGAAAAAGTAAAGACCGATGAGCTTGTAAAAGCTAAAGAGGCTGACAAGGCTGTTGAACAGGCTAAAATTGATGAAGCTGCAAAAGCTGCTGAGCGTATAAAAGCTGAAGAAGCCGCAAGGGTCGCTGAACTTGCAAGGGCCGAAGAAAAGGCAAGACTGGCTAAAGCTGATGTTGTGAAATCAATAACCGTGATACCTGATAAATTAAAGGATGTGATTGTTTACAGGGTCCAGTTCCTTTCAAGCCCTAAACAGCAGATTATAAAACAGGTTACTGCAAACGGGAATAATTATGCCCCCTACATTTATTTCTATCTCAATGAATACCGATATACCGCCGGTGAATTCACGAACCTTGAACCCGCCAGGGAACTTCAGTTCGCATTAAGAAAATCAGGTTATCCCCAGGCTTTTGTTGCTGCATTCAAAAACAACCTCAGGTCGCTCGACCTTTCATTATTCATTAAAGCCGCTGAAGCTGCCAAAACTGCTGAAGCTGCTGAACGTACATCTGCACAATTAACGGACAACCTGACAAAAACCAGAGTTGATACAGAAAAATCAATAACCACCACACCTGAAGCATCTAAGGAGGTGGTCGTCTACAGGGTTCAGTTCCTGACAAGTACCAGGCCGGATAGTAAGCCGCGGATCACAGTCAATGAAATGAATTACAGCACGTTCGAATATTTCTACAGCGGAGCATACAGAATTTGCGCTGGTGAATTCAGTACGCTTGCTTCTGCAAGAGAATTCCAGAGCACCTTAAGAAATTCAGGCTATGCTCAGGCGTTTGTTGTAGCATTTAAGAATAACGTCAGATCACTTGATGCTGCTTTATTTAAATAATGCAACAGATCACTCAAGACTCTCCCTGGCAAATCTTATATAAAAATTGCTCAGTTCACAAAGGCCCGCTTCCTTAACGATTTCCTGTCCGTTGGTCAGGACATAATGCAGGAATTCGATAACTGCCGGATCTGTCGGTTTGCCCAGCGATCCGAGTGTCAGCTCCCTGCAAAGGTTCTCAGGATAAATCCCAAGCCAGATGCTCCGGTGAGCAACCTCAAGGTTCTGAAACGGCATCTCAATTCTGCCGATCAAATTGTCAAAGTCGAGATCAAAAGGTACGATCTGAATATTCTCTGCTCTTTCACCCGATGGCATACTGAAAGCGAAGGATAGATTACAGAAACCCAATGAGAACGGATTATTCCGGATACTATTGATCATTCCATCATCGCCGGTCACCCGGTTCCCCTTAAGATCAGCAGCTTTTCTGAAAACGAATGCTGCAAGCATATCTGCAGCACCTGATTCATCAGCTCTTGTATAAACCACCACATTTTCTTTTCCGGTTGTATCAAGGAGCTCTCCCCACCTCGGTGGTTTCTCGGCTGTAAATACTTTTTGTATCTCATCAGGACTTAATCCCTGCTTCATGATCCTTGACGTATAAGGATTTTTCTGATTTGTAATAAGTGCAACTCCGTCCCTGGCAACAGGCATTACCCAGATACCTGCCTCCTTCTCCTCCTCAGTAAGCGGACGGGATATCATTCCCAGTGCCACTTTCTTATCCACGAGATCAGCGATGCCCTGACCCGTTCCTGTCACTCTGACCTCAATCCTTATGCCCGGATGAGTCTTCATAAAATCGCCTGTCCACATCCGGACCAGAGAGGAAAGTGCATATGCTCCGCTTATAGTGAAACTGCCGGTTATTTTACTCTCAGAAGGACTCCCGGGAACAACTGTACCCTTATCAGATTGTCGCGATTTGCATCCAGCCGTCAATACGATAACCAGAAGCAGAATAAATATTTTTCTGAAAGTCATTTTTTTTTTAAAGTTACATAATATTCAGGCACGAGTCAACATGAAAACTATCCTTATAAAAACATTCCATATGATTACCGGCAGCAAGTCCCGTTTAACCAAATTATGATCGTTGAAGGTGATTTAAACATTTCTTCAAAACATTTCATATCTTACAACTGTTGATCATTTTATGTCAGCTGATATTGTCATCGAAGTCAAAAATGTCTGGAAATCATTTAAAACAGTCCAGGCTGTAAAGGGAATAAACCTTAGTATCCCCATGGGGCAATTCGTTGCCCTGCTCGGGCCAAACGGGGCCGGCAAGACAACCCTTGTAGAGATGATCGAAGGAATAAGGAAACCGGACTCCGGTGAGATCACTATAATGGGAAAACACTGGAAAGGCAACGAGGATGAGCTCCACAGGATGATCGGCATCTCGCTTCAGGAAACCAGGTTTATCGATAAGCTCAGGGTTGCCGAGACATTGCAGCTTTTTGCCAGTTTCTTCAATCTGGGAAAAGCAAGAGTTAACGAAATTATTAAAATTGTAGGCCTCGAAGAAAAGAGAAGATCATATGTTGTCAACCTCTCCGGAGGACAAAGACAGCGTCTTGCACTCGGCATTGCCATGATAAACACTCCGGGGATCCTTCTCCTGGATGAACCCACAACCGGGCTCGATCCCAATGCCCGGCGGGAAGTATGGGATATTCTTCATAATCTCAAGGAGTTATCAGAGACTTCAATGATACTTACCACTCATTATATGGAGGAAGCCGAAAAGCTTTGCGACTATATTATTATAATGGATAACGGGATCATCCTCCGTGAGGGAACCCTGCCTCACCTGCTTGAGAATCACAGAAACCTTGATGATCTGTTTGTTTCACTGACAGGGAGGAAGTTATATGAATAGGATGATCCGCATAAAGCAGCTATGGCAACTGACACTTGCCCATTTCCGTGAAATAATCCGGGAGCCGGGAGTTCTTTTCTGGGGAATAGGCTTCCCTATCCTGATGTCGCTGGGGCTGGGATTGGCTTTTACAACAAATAAGGATGTTATCCGGAAAGTGGCAATTATCTCAGACGAAAATACAACCGGATACGATAGTTTATCCTTAATCAGATTTCTGGAAAAAAACTGCGAAAAAAATAATCCCGGCGAAAAGGACGAATATCAATGGAAGTTTGAAATGAAGGACGACAAGCTGGGCAACTCGGTTTTTCTTTTTTATACAATGAACTGGGATGAGGCACTGGTGCTTCTGAAGAGGGGAACAGTTAACCTGATACTTAAGGAAAATAAAGGTCTGACTGAATATCATTTCGACCCTATGAATTCGGATGCTGAGCTTACATATCTGAAACTAAGCAGTGTAATAGGGTCCGGAAAGGTTCTGATCGATGGAAACAATGCTGAAATAAAACCGCTTACAACCACCGGCACACGTTATATCGATTTCCTGGTTCCGGGGCTGATAACAATGGGTGTTATGATGTCCAGCATGTGGGGGATCAGCTACGGTATAATTGAGAAACGGTCTAAAAAGCTTCTCCGGCGGCTTATCGCAACCCCTATGAAAAAGTCACATTACCTTATCTCACTTATAGCGGTGAGGATAGCGATGAATTTTTTCGAGGCACTGGTACTCCTGGTTTTTGGTATAATTGCTTTCAAAATGACGATCCAGGGGAGCATTTCTGCCATGATCCTGATGTTCCTGGCAGGGAATATATCATTTGCCGGTATCGCTGTATTTGTCTCATCACATACTTCCAGTACCGAAGTCGGTAACGGTATCATTAATATTGTTGTTATGCCTATGATGATATTATCGGGGATCTTTTTCAGCTACTACAACTTTCCTGACTGGAGTATCAATGTAATTAAGATGTTCCCTCTTACCATGCTTACCGATGGGATCAGGAGCATTTTCAATGAAGGTGCAGGATTTCCTCAGGTCGCATTACCGATTTTGATACTTACAGCCATCGGTACGATCTTTTTTGCTGCCGGACTCAAAATCTTCAAATGGCACTAGCAGGCACTTCAGGCACGGATTACAATTCCGCACCAGCGATTCTGATGTGCTGGCGCCGATTTGCAATCGGTGCCCAAAATATCGATTAAATCTTCTTCAGGTTTCCATCAAATTTGAGAACCTGGCCTTTCTTTGTACGGGATGAAAATGATTTATCCCTATATCTGACAGAAAGCGGAGATCCTGCTCCTGAAATAACCTTTAGAGATGTGAGCTTCCCATTGTTCCAGGCAAATTCGAGTTCAAAACCACCCCTTGCACGGATACCACTTATGTGACCGGTTGGAATTGCTTTCGGAAGGGCAGGCAATATATCTATAGCATCAAGATGACTCTGAAGGAGCATTTCAGCAATACCTGCCGCTCCGCCGAAATTGCCATCGATCTGGAAAGGGGGATGGGCGTCGAACAGGTTAGGATAGGAACCTCCGCCTGAAGATCCTCCGCCGGTAGCCTTTGTACCAGGCTGGCCTGCAGGCCTTAACAACATCTGAACCATTTTCCAGGCATGATCTCCGTCGAGAAATCTGGCCCAGAAATTGATCTTCCATGCCAGGCTCCAGCCTGTACCCTCATCACCCCGGGCAACCAGAGATTTCTTTGCTGCTTCCATCAGGTCAGGGGTATCTTTCCAGTTGATCTCTTTT
>Ga0102851_10002047_pt1 | contig 11976 bp, 11 predicted proteins | sample Mud3Dept3metaG_FD_79558 | JGI IMG/M metagenome (GOLD analysis project Ga0102851, IMG submission 79558) | Freshwater wetland microbial communities from Ohio, USA, analyzing the effect of biotic and abiotic controls - Mud 3 Core 4 Depth 3... | ecosystem: Environmental > Aquatic > Freshwater >... | reverse complement strand
TTTGCACTTTATTTGCTCTTACTTGCGCTTTCCAGTTTTTCCTCAATCACTGCGGCGGGGATCATACCACCCACAATCGAACCATCCGCAAAAATCAGTGTCGGCGTACCCGATACTTTATTCTCACGGCCTGATTTTACCAATGCTTCCAACGGTGTCTCGCAATCTTTGCCTGATGGTGCAACACCCCTCAGCATAAAATCATCCCAGGCTTTGATTTGATTATCAGAACACCAGATTTTTTTCGAGACTTCCATCGAACCGTTAAGCACCGGATAAAGCAAGGTATAGATCGTAATATTGGTAACGTTTACCAGCTCTTTCTCCAACTGCTTGCAGTAAGGGCAATTTGGATCCGTAAAAATTGCCAATTGACGCTTACCATTACCTTTAACCGTCTTGATTGCAAATTCTAAAGGCAAAGAATCAAGAGGGACACGACGCGCAGCCTTGATTTCCTGTATCCGTTCATTCGTCATGCTTGTTCTGGTTTTGGCATCGACCACATGACCAAAGAAGAAATAATCTGCCTTATCATCCGTATAAAATACTTCATCGCCCACAACCACCTCATACAACCCAAAATAAGGTGTTTTCTTCAAACTTTCAATTTTATGACCCGCAAAATGTGGTTGAATGGCCTTTTTTAAAGCTTCCTCATCCGCCCAGACAACTCCAGAAAAAAAACTTAATACCAAGATTGAAATAAGAAGCTTCAAACGCATAACCATAATTACCCCAGTTTAAAAGATAAAATTTAATTCAAAGCGTGTTGCATCAGTTGATTTTTAATCAGTGGCAAACGATTAGTTATCTCAAGCCCTAAATTTCGTAAGCGGGCCAGTGTCGGATTTGTATTATTAAATAGTTTTTGCAAACCATCAGTCACTAACTCCAAAGCCAGAATATCTTCCTTACGTGCCAGCTCGTAACGCCGCAATAACATAAAATCACCACAATCTGTCTGCATGCCACGCGCATTGAGCACCTTCGCAAGTTCACGTGTATCACGCAACCCCAGATTGACACCTTGACCCGCAAGCGGATGAATGCCATGTGCTGCATCACCGATCAGTACCAAACGTGGCTTAACCAGTTTTTTTACATGCACATAATTTAATGGAAAACCTACTGGTGGTGTGATCAATTGCAGTGCACCCAAGGTATGAGAGGATGCTTCTTCTACCCGTCGACATAGTTCTTCCGCAGGTAAATTACATAGCAGATCCGCCTGTTCTTCATTGGTAGACCAAACCATGGATACTCGCTTGTCTGGCAGTGGCAGCAATGCCAATACACCATCCCGCCTGAACCACTGGTGGGCAATATGCCGATGCGATAACTCTGCACTAAAATTGGCTACCAAGCCAATCTGGTTATACGCATGCCGTGACACATCGATTTCTGCTTGTTTACGAACCCAGGAATTCACGCCATCCGCACCTACCACAAGCGAAGTCTGAAGCTGACTACCGTCTTCCAGCCGCACTTCAACATGCGATTCCTGCCAGACAATTGATGTGCATTTTGCCGGACAGAGTATTTTTATATTTTCGTTCGGGGATTTAAGTGCTTCCCAAACAGCCGTTTGCAGCTGGCGATTTTCAGCGATGAATGCCAATTCCGACAGACCAATCTCATAGGCACTAAAATTGATATGTGCGCTATTATCATCGCCAAATACCGCCATCTCATAGACCGGCGCCACTCGATCAGCTTCCAATAACTGCCATACCCCCAATCCTTCCAGAAAAGCTGCGCTACCTGGGCTAATCGCATAGACTCGACTATCCCAGCTCGCATCTCTCGGCAATGGCATTGATTCGTGTGGCTCTATCAGCGCTATTTTCAAGCCGCTGTCCTTGAGCGCAACCACAAGGCTTGCACCAACGAGTCCACCACCAATCACTATAATATCGAATTTCATAAGATTAATTATACAGCCGCTTTGTATCTGACGGATATACAAACTGCATCTTTGATGGATATAAGGTATTATTCATTATTCGATTCATCAGGTGATCTTGCATTTTTGATTGATAACTTTTAATCTCAAATCACTTATTTAAAGCACAAACGAATACATCTCAATCCTATGAAAACACGCATAAACCCTTGTCAAGTCACATTTTTGACCTTGACAAACCATCCCCCCAAGGGCAAAATGCTGCCTCTTGCGTCTATGCGCGTGGCGAATTAGCTCAGTGGTTAGAGCAGCGGAATCATAATCCGTTGGTCCGGGGTTCAAATCCCTGATTCGCCACCATCTGTCTTTTTATCTTTTATCCGACTATCGTCCAGTGAAACTATGAAAAAAACACAGGTGCTGCAATTGTTTTTTGTTATTGTTTTAACAATACTAGCGAATCCTGTTTTTAGCCAACTGCACAGAAATTTCCCCATCGATAGCAAACTGGGCAAACTGACCGCGGTTTCTTTCCCTCAGTTCACCATCAACGGCCAGCTCATGGTTATGGGCGTGGGCGGACAGATTCGGGGTGTTGATAATCTGATCATTTTGCCGAGTGTGGCGAACTATACCGGCCTTGTTCGCTACCAGATAGATATCACGGGAAATCTGCGTCGCGTCTGGTTTTTAACCCAGGAAGAAGCCAATCAGGCGGAACGGGAAGAATTGCACAAACCCAAATAACTCAAACTGTTTAATCCTTTTATCATCCCAAGAATTTATTCGTGAGTAACAAGCTTTATATTAAAACTTTTGGTTGCCAAATGAACGAGTATGACTCGGAAAAAATGGCTGATGTACTACATGCAGCCTATGGTATGGAATCCACCGATGATCCGGCAGAAGCCGATATCATTCTGTTTAATACCTGTTCAGTGCGTGAAAAAGCACAAGAAAAAGTATTTCATGATCTGGGACGTGTCAGACACCTGAAAGAAGGCAATCCAAATTTATTGATTGGTGTCGGTGGATGCGTTGCCAGCCAGGAAGGCAAAGCCATTGTCAGCCGCGCACCGTTTGTGGATATTGTTTTTGGACCGCAAACCTTACATCGATTGCCGCAATTAATCGCCACACGCAAAGCAACCGGCCTTTCACAAGTCGACATTTCATTTCCTGAAATTGAAAAATTTGACCACCTGCCTCCCGCCCGCACCGAAGGTGCCACGGCTTTTGTTTCGATTATGGAAGGTTGCAGTAAATATTGCAGTTTCTGCGTGGTGCCCTATACGCGCGGTGAAGAAGTCTCGCGCCCCTTGGATGATGTACTGACAGAAATTGCCATTCTGGCCGATCAGGGAATCAAAGAAATCACGCTGCTGGGGCAGAATGTCAACGCCTATCTGGGTGTGATGGATGATGGCGAGATCGCTGATTTTGCTTTGCTGCTGGAATATCTCCATGAGATACCGGGTATTGAGCGTATTCGTTATACCACCTCACATCCGAAAGAATTCACCACACGTTTGATTCAGGCCTATAGCTGTTTACCCAAACTGGTTAATCACTTGCACCTACCCGTACAATCAGGTTCTGACAGGGTGCTGGCCGCCATGAAACGGGGTTATAGTGTGTTGGAATATAAAGCCATTATTCGCAAACTACGAGCGATACGCCCTGATATTTCACTGTCTTCTGATTTTATCATCGGCTTCCCTGGAGAAACCGAAGCTGATTTTGAAGCAACAATCAAATTGGTTGAAGAAATGAATTTTGACGACTCCTATAGTTTTATCTACAGCGCACGTCCTGGCACACCTGCTGCTGACTTACCCGACGACACACCGCAGGAAATCAAACTGGAAAGATTACATCGCTTGCAGGCACAAATTAATCAGCAATCCAGGAAAATCAGTCAACAAATGGTCGGCTCCATACAACGAGTGCTACTGGAAGGTCTGTCTAAAAAAAATACTGCTGAATTTTGTGGGCGCACCGATAATAATCGCGTCGTCAATTTATCGAGCAATCCTGATCTGGTCGGTTGTTTTGTGAATGTACGCATTACTGAAGCACGATCACATACGTTACGTGGCGAAATTCTTCCTGAATAAAATAAAGTGTTTTACTTGCAAAGTATCCCGACCACTGAGAGAATCATATTATCGTAACAGCATCACCCAACATTGAAACCTAAACCCCTCGAAATTTCTTTCACTCCAGCGGACAACCAGCGACTGGCGAATTTGTGCGGAGCATTGGATGAAAACCTCAAACAGGTTGAAACAGCGCTGGATGTAGCCATTTCACGACGAGGCGAACATTTCAGTTTATCGGGTAAATCCGGTCAGACAAAACTAGCCGCACAGATTCTACGCAATTTTTATGACCAGTCACAACATCATCTGAGTCTAGAGCAAGTTCAACTCGGTTTGATCGAAGCCCTCAATCCACAGAATGCGCCTGATCAAACCGATGATCGTGAAGATGTCATAGTCAAACAGCCAACATCACCAGCGTTATTAACACGCCGCAGCAATTTATATGGTCGTACCCCGCGCCAGGCGCAGTATCTACAACAAATCCAGGAACACGATATCACTTTTGCCATTGGTCCTGCCGGCACGGGTAAAACTTATCTCGCAGTAGCCAGTGCGGTTGATGCACTGGAACGTGATCTGGCATCACGTTTGATACTGGTTCGGCCAGCTGTTGAAGCAGGTGAGCGTTTAGGTTTTCTGCCGGGCGATATGACACAGAAGGTTGATCCTTACTTACGTCCACTTTATGATGCATTGTATGATCTGATGGGATTTGACAAAACAAGCAAGCAATTTGAGCGCAATACGATTGAGATTGCACCACTGGCTTTTATGCGGGGACGCACATTGAATCAGTCATTTGTTATTCTTGATGAGGCACAAAACACTACACCAGAGCAAATGAAAATGTTCTTAACGCGCATTGGTCTGGGTTCTAAAGCGGTTATTACGGGCGACGTCACGCAGATTGATTTACCCAAACATCAGAAAAGCGGATTGGTGGAAGCCCAGGAAGTGCTAAAAGATATACGCGGTATTGCTTTTACCCATTTTCAATCTGCAGACGTCGTAAGACATCCTTTAGTCCAGCGTATTGTTAATGCCTATGAAAAACATGACAAACGAAAACAGAAATCCTGACATAATTTTTGCATGGAGAAATCATTCAAGCTAGTGGTGCAATATGCGACAGACAGTCCAGATATACCCACAAGATCACAGTTCCGTAGATGGGTTAAAGCGGCCCTGATACAGGATGCCGAAATTGTTTTACGTATTGTAGATGAACCGGAAGGATGTGAACTTAACAATCATTTTCGCAAAAAGAATTATGCTACTAACGTGCTAACTTTCGTTTATGACGATACTCAACTTCTAACGGGCGACATCGTGCTATGTGCAGCTATCATCAGAAAAGAAGCCCGGCAACAACATAAAAACTTGATGGCGCATTACGCGCATCTTACTGTTCATGGCATTTTGCATTTGCAAGGGTATGATCATATAGAAGATGCTGAAGCAGTTATTATGGAACAAATGGAAACACAAATACTTGCCCGGCTTGGCTATGACGATCCCTATAAAGAACATGGCGACGCAACTTCATCCCAATAATCATCTAAATGTCCTTTGCCTGTATGACCAGCGAGGGAAACTTTTAACCCCTTTTTCTTAAATTACCTATACAACATGGACGATCCCTCACCTAAAAGCAGTTGGCTAGAGCGATTAGGCACTTTGCTGATTCGCAAACCAGAAGACCGCGAACAACTCATCACCCTGCTCCACTCTGCCTTTGAGCGCAATTTACTGGACTCTGATGCGCTCAGTATGATCGAAGGTGTCATGCAGGTCTCTGAAATGCAAACGCGCGATATCATGGTGCCGCGTTCTCAAATGGATGTTGTTGATATCAGTGAGACGCCCGACAAGTTCATCCCCTTTGTGATTGAAACCGCACATTCACGTTTTCCGGTCACTGAAGGCAGTGAGGACAACATTATCGGCATTTTGCTGGCAAAAGACTTGCTGCGCTATTACGCCGGCGAGGAAGAATTCAATATCCGCGACATGTTACGGCCGGCCGTATTCATTCCAGAATCAAAACGACTAAATATTCTGCTGAAGGATTTCCGCAGCAATCGCAACCATATTGCCATTGTCGTCAACGAATATGGTGGTGTAGCTGGTTTGGTAACGATTGAAGATGTACTGGAACAGATCGTCGGAGAAATTGAAGATGAATACGATTTTGATGAAGATGAAGCTAATATCGTCATGGAATCTGACGGACTCTATCGTGTTAAAGCCATTACCGAGATTGATAACTTCAATGAAGCGCTCGGTGCCAACTTTAGTAATGATGACTACGACACCATCGGTGGTTTAGTACTCAACAAATTTGGCCGCTTACCGATCCGAAATGAATCGGTCATTATCGATAACTTTAAATTTACCGTACAACGCGCCGATAGCCGCCGATTGCATATGCTCAAGGTTGAGAGAATCACAGTAAAACCCGAAACTCTTCCAGAGTAAGACACTCGCTCGCGGTACAAAATCACCTGCCTATTGCCTGGTACATGCCTAAAATTACCGCCCGCTCTTATGATTCACGTACTTTCGAAACACTCAGTGGATATGGATTATCTCCTGTACTGGCGCGTATTTATGCAGCGCGAGGCATTGAAAATACTACCCAACTTGAAACAGAATTAGCGCAGCTGATTCCGTTCGAGCAATTCAAAAATATTGCCTTAATGGCAGCCTTACTCGCAGATGCCATCGCGGCCAAGAAACGCCTGTTGATTGTGGCTGATTATGATTCCGATGGCGCCACAGCGTGTGCTGTCGGCATACGTATTTTGCGAAAATTTGGCGCAACTGTTGACTATCTGGTACCTAATCGCTTTGAATTCGGTTATGGATTGACTCCGGAAATTGTGCATCTTGCGCATACCACCAAACAGCCTGACCTCCTGATTACCGTTGATAATGGCATAGCCAGCGTTGAAGGCGTATCTGAAGCCAATCGATTGGGTATGCAAGTGTTAATTACAGATCATCATCTGCCTGGCGATGAATTACCCACCGCAACCGCCATTATTAATCCCAATCAACCGGGTTGTTCTTTTCCCAGCAAGAGTATCGCAGGCGTGGGGGTTATTTTCTACCTGATGCTGGCACTGCGTGCTGAGTTACGTCAGCGTGGCGCCTTCACAACGACTGGCCGGGAACCTAATCTCGCCAGCTTTCTCGACCTGGTTGCATTGGGGACTGTCGCTGATGTGGTCAAGCTGGATAGCAACAATCGCATTCTGGTACAACAAGGGCTACAGCGTATCCGCAAAGGACGGGGCTGTGCGGGCATCAATGCGCTTTTGCAAGTGGCAAGACGGGATTATCAGCAAATATCCACTTATGAACTGGGTTTTATGCTGGGGCCTCGATTGAATGCAGCCGGACGTCTGGACGATATGTCACTGGGCATTGAGTGCCTTATTACCGATGATGAAGCTTATGCGACACAAATTGCCCAACAACTGGATGAGCTTAATCGACAGCGTCGTGAAATCGAATCCACCATGCAGGAAAGTGCATTACTTAAGCTGGAAGACATGCTTAAAAGTCAGCAACCGAAAATCCAGACTGCCTATAGCATATGCCTATATGATCACAACTGGCATCAGGGAGTCATTGGTATTCTTGCCTCGCGTATCAAGGATAAATATCACCGTCCGGTCATCATCTTTGCGGCAGGCAATAATGACGAAATAAAAGGTTCTGGGCGATCAATCAATGGCTTTCATTTGCGCGATGCACTGGATCTTGTTGCTAAGCGTCATCCTGAACTAATACTCAAATTTGGCGGTCACGCAGCCGCAGCCGGATTAACGATCAACGCTTATCATTTTGAAAAATTCTGCGATGCTTTCGAACAAGTTGCACAGACCTTGCTAACGCCTGCCGATTTGACGCGCGTTATTGAGACGGATGGCGATCTTGAATCATCTGAAATTAATATGGAATTGGCAGAATATCTCAATCAACAAGTGTGGGGGCAAGGTTTTCCTCAACCCGCATTCAATGCTCGATTTTATGTAGAAAGCCAGCGTATAGTGGGCGAGAAACACCTAAAGCTAAAATTAAGAAAACTTGATTCCAATATCAAAGACCAGACGCCTCAGAAATCAGAGGTTTCTTATGATGGCATATTATTTTTCCATAATGAGCCATTGCCCGATCTGATTGATGCGGTTTATCGATTGCAGGTCAATGAATATAACGGCAAAACAACTTTACAGTTCCTGCTTGAGCATTGGTCTCAACCAGATAGCCAGGCGATAACCGATGAACACTGAATTCATACTAAACGGAGAATTGGCTGCTTTACCCCATTTTGTTACCAGTCTTGCGATTGGACTGTTAATTGGGCTGGAACGCGAACGCAGTCCAGGTTCTCGAGCAGGGTTAAGAACATTTGCGCTGGTCGCACTATTTGGCACGCTGGCTGCAATGCTATCAGAAAAAGCAAATACGCCATGGTTGCTACTGGGTGGTCTGCTCATAGTAGGTCTTATGATGATTGCTGCTTATTTTCGTGTAAAAGATGACAGTGTAGATCCTGGCACGACCACTGTGGCCGCTATTCTTGTGTGCTATGGATTGGGAGCTGCAGTCTGGTATGGCAACGACACTCTGGCCATCATGCTGGCCATTATTACCACGGTATTACTGTACTTCAAGACGGAACTGCATGGCATTACCCAAAAGCTAAGTCGGCGGGATTTAATTTCCATGCTGCAGTTTGCCGTGCTGACTTTTATTATTCTTCCCATACTACCTGATAAAAATTTTGGACCTTATGAAGCGACCAATCCTTACCAAATCTGGTTAATGGTGGTACTGATTTCTGGTGTTAGTCTGGCGGGTTACGTGGCACTACAGCTCATCGGTCAGCGACATGGTGCTGTGCTGCTGGGCTTATTTGGTGGATTGGTTTCCAGCACCGCTACAACACTTGTGTACGCCCGTCGCAGCAATGATAGCCAAAACTTTACACAACTTGCCATAGTAGTCATCCTGATTGCCAATTTGACTGTACTGATCCGCTTGACTATCGTCAGTGCTATCGCTTCTCCCTCCATATTGCCACAGTTGTTACCCGTTTTAGGCAGTGGCTTTCTGCTTGGATTGGGTGTCACTGTTTATTGGTGGTATCAATTAAGTCAACAAAATGAATTACCTGTTCCAGAGATCAACAATCCAACTGAGATTCGCACGGCGGCGGCTTTCGGATTAATCTATGGAATCGTTCTATTTTTTGCAGCATGGCTATCTGACATTGCCGGCAGCGGCGGATTGTATGCAGTTGCCCTGATTTCCGGTCTGACGGATGTCGATGCCATTACACTATCGAGTTTGCGTTTATATGAACTGGGCAAATTGGAAGCAATTGAAACGGTGACGGCTATCTCTCTCGGGATACTATCCAATATAGGTTTCAAGCTGGGACTTATATTCTTCATCGGCAGCTCTTTACTGGCAAAACAATGCATCTCAGGCATGTTTGCAACAGCCGGCGGCATTGGTCTGGCACTACTATTTTTTATCTGAAAAAACGAGCCATAAACGCTGTCATTGATGGAGTGAATTTTTATTCTTCTTACTCATGATTCAGCTATATTAAAATTAAGAAACTTTTCTAACATCTCTATCTGACAAAATGAAAATGCAATTCAATGAGCAACTTCCAATCATCGGATGGAGAGAATGGCTGGTTTTGCCGGAGCTGGATATTCACAAAATTAAAGCCAAAGTGGATACTGGAGCCAGAACTTCAGCATTGCATGCCTTTTGGATTGATGCCTATAAAAAGAAGCATCAGGCATGGGTCAGATTTGCGCTGCATCCCCGTCAGAATAATACAGACATCGTCATTGAATGCGATGCACAAGTGAAAGATCGTCGTATCGTTACGGATTCAGGCGGACATAAACAGCGCCGCTATGTCATTGAAACATTAATATATCTAGGGACTTATCAATTTGTAGCAGAGCTCACGCTGACCCGTCGAGATAACATGAAATTTCGCTTGTTGCTTGGACGAACAGCCATTAATAGACGATTCCTGGTTAATTCTTGCGCCTCTTATTTGCATGGACGACTTTAAGATTCAAAATGCACCCAAATTATCCGTGTAGCCTGTTTAAATCACCAAGGAATAGCGTATGAGAATCGCAATATTGTCCCGTAATCCAAAGCTTTATTCCACGCGCAGACTCGTCGAGGCTGCCACAGGACGTGGCCATGAAGTGAAGGTATTGGACGTACTGCGCTGCTACATGAATATAACTTCGCATCATCCAAAAATCCATTATCGTGGAGAAATCTTGGAGGGCTTTGATGCCGTGATCCCCCGAATCGGTGCTTCCGTTACCTTTTACGGAACGGCCGTGTTACGCCAATTTGAAATGATGGATGTTTTTCCGCTCAATGAGTCCGTTGCTGTGACCCGTTCACGTGATAAGTTACGCTCCCTGCAATTACTGGCAAGAAAGGGAGTCGGCCTGCCTGTAACCGGATTTGCACATAATCCGGATGATATTGAAGACCTGATTTCAGAAGTAGGCGGCGCACCGCTTGTCATTAAACTGCTGGAAGGTACTCAGGGCATCGGTGTGGTGCTTGCCGAAACACATAAAGCGGCAGAAAGTGTGATTCAGGCTTTCATGGGCTTGAGTGCAAACATTATGGTGCAAGAATTTATCAAAGAAGCAGGTGGCAGCGATATTCGTTGCTTTGTCATTGGTGATAGAATCGTCGCTTCCATGAAACGACAAGCACAGGCGGGAGAATTCCGCTCCAATTTACATCGCGGTGGAGAAGCTTCCCTGGTTCGTTTAACCCCTGAAGAACGCTCAACAGCTGTCAGGGCTGCGAAAATCATGGGTCTCAATGTCTGCGGTGTTGATTTGCTACGCTCCAATCATGGCCCAGTGGTTATGGAAGTCAACTCATCTCCAGGATTGCAGGGAATCGAAGCAGCCAGCACTAAAGATATCGCCTCACTAATCATCCAATTTATTGAAAAGAAAGTTAAATCTCTAGAGCATACATCCGATCGTTCACGCACTCGTGGCAAAGGATAGTTGCATGAGCAGAGAACTGATTATCCATCAGCAATCTGTACAGCCCGGTTGTCAAGTCATGATTGACTTACCGTTACCACGGCTAACTACCCAAACCCAGATGACCATGCCCATCCATGTCATACGTGGCAAGAAGCCTGGCCCGAGATTATTTGTTTGTGCGGCAATTCATGGGGATGAATTAAACGGCATTGAAATTATTCGGCGGCTATTAAAACAATCCGCTTTGAATCAACTATGCGGTGATCTGATCGCAGTACCGATGGTCAATGTATATGGCATCATCCACAACACACGCAATTTACCCGATCGACGTGATTTAAACCGATCATTCCCCGGGTCAAAAAAAGGCGCATTGGCCGAGCGATTGGCTGAGTTATTTATGTCTGAAGTAGTGACAAAATGCACTCACGGCATTGACCTGCACACCGGTGCCATTCATCGAAGCAACCTGCCACAAATACGCGCTAATCTGGATAATCCTGAAACCCTGGCATTAGCAAAGTCCTTTAATGTTCCAGTATTACTTAATTCGGATTTACGTGATGGCTCCTTACGCGAAGCGGCTGCCGGGGCTGGCATCCCGATGCTGCTGTATGAAGGAGGCGAAGCCTTAAGATTTGATGAAATCCCAATTCGTGCCGGGCTTCAGGGAATTCTGGATGTCATGAGACACCTCGGCATGCTACCTCCCAGGAAAATCCGCAAGCCAACTTCTACAGAACCATTCATTGCATGCACCAGTCAATGGATCCGGGCATCTGGCAGCGGTGTTTTCAGTGCTGCAAAACTGTTAGGTGAACCGATAAAACGAAATGATGTCCTGGGTATCATCAACGATCCATTTTCCAACCGGGAAATCCCCATAATAGCG
>Ga0102851_10002046_pt1 | contig 11976 bp, 13 predicted proteins | sample Mud3Dept3metaG_FD_79558 | JGI IMG/M metagenome (GOLD analysis project Ga0102851, IMG submission 79558) | Freshwater wetland microbial communities from Ohio, USA, analyzing the effect of biotic and abiotic controls - Mud 3 Core 4 Depth 3... | ecosystem: Environmental > Aquatic > Freshwater >... | reverse complement strand
TTGGAAGAGGCTCTTTGGCCGAAATCTGGATCACGGCCAGGTCTGTCTTAGAATCGGTTCCTACTAATTTCGCAGGATATCTATTCCCGTCCGAGAGCAGCACTTCGATCTTAGTAGCGCCTCCTGCAACATGGTGATTTGTAAGAATGTGCCCTTGCGAATCGATGATCATACCTGTTCCCAAGCCTTTTAACTCCCTTTTGAATTTCCGGGGCATTTTGGGAATGTCGAAAAATCGCTTAAAGAAGGGGTCACCCTCAAAAGGCAACAGAGGATTCATGACCTCCTCCCTTTCAGTCACTTCAATGTGAACGACCGCTGGAATTGTCTGTTTTGCCACTCTTATGATGGCGGTACCCAAATCAATAACCCCTTTTGAACCTTCCGAAGGCTGCACCGTTACCGACTCTACAACCGGTTTCTTGGCTTGCTCCTCCTGTTTCGCACATGCGGTAATTGTCAAAAATGTGAATGCGGTCCCCAAAGTGAAAACCGCTAGAAATAGGATATAGCCCAAATGATACGATCTGCGAATACTGTTTAACATGATGTTCCTCCTTTCTTTTCATCTCACCGCCCCTTAAGCATTTTCTTTAACACCGCAGTAATTTCTGCAAAATCACTGTTGATATTAGTTAAAAACCGCGGCCTTAACTGATGCGCTAAAGCTACGGTTTCGGCCGTCTTATCTGAAAGAAGAAGAATGATGCGGATATTTTGGAAAAGATGACGAATAGAAAAAATATTCAGAAGGTCCCCCTGATTGGATACGAGAAGAACCGCAACACCCGAATCTTCTGCGGGGTGTCTTAAACTCTGTGACAGATCATCAATTGTTTTGTAAACCCCCATTTCAACCTCTGGAAGATGCGTTTTAATTATTTTTTCAACTATATCTCCAGACTGATCACCGACGTTAGAGTAGAGGAAAATTTTCATCTACAAAACCTATTAATTTGAGAAATTCACCCCAATTTCATTGATTACTTAAACAAGAAGCGTGCCAATACCTGAATTAATCGGATTTCCCCATAACTCTCATTGGTTAGAGTTTTCTTGCATCTTACTGTCGTAGAAAAAGCGGGGAGCTTGTCCTGTAAGACAGGAATAAATCCTTTCGAACAGGAAATTATCCATTACAGCAAGACTAAAAGATGTGAGAGAACGTAAAGGGTCTCAATAGATTAGCCATAGGGAAAAAAGAGAGGGTTGAGGTGAGTGAGAATCGTTTTTAAAAGAGAGGGTTATTCTTCAAAAAATCTCATTCAAAAAATCCTTGTTTAATTTCATCACATTGTATATCTTATTTTTTATGGGTTGGTTTGATCAGGTCTTAAACCAGTTAATCTCCTTTAGAATTTTTTTACCTTTTATTCCACTCTTTGTGGCCTTCAATGCCTTGGGTATTCTTCCCATTTTTGCCTCCCTCACCACGGAGATGTTGGAGCCCGATCAAAAAAGAGTGATCCATCAATCCATCTTGACGGCGTTCTTAGTTAGCATTGGGTTCCTCGCAATTGGAAAGACCATCTTTGCCCTATTGGGGATCTTGGTTTCTGATTTTCAGATTGCAGGGGGAATCCTCCTTTTTATTATTTCAATTATTGATTTAATCTTTCCAGAGAGGACCCGAACATTTCCAAAAGAAACCCTGGGGATTGTACCTATTGGAATTCCCTTGATCGTGGGACCGGCAGTCCTTACCCTCCTTCTTATTATCATCCATACCTATGGCTATTTCTCTACACTTCTCTGTCTTATCCTTAACTTACTTGTAGTTTGGTTGGTTTTCGGTCAATCCCGTCGAATCATGAAGCTAATGAAAGAGGGAGGAGCCAAGGGGATCGGAAAGGTCTTTTCGCTGTTGCTGGCTGCCTTCGCTATGATGATGATCCGAAAAGGATTGGAGGGGTGGATGGGCCTCATTCATGAATAACCGCCCATTAAGCTAATTCAAAATGCTATATCCCCGGACATAAAATACGGATTCAACCCATTTATCATTCCTTTATACCGTGAAATAATTTCTTTGGCGACCTCCACTTCTGCTGTTTCCTATTCTACTTGATTCCCAACTCAGCCATGGTGAAATGGGATCAATTCCCTGAAAAGGAGCGGTGGGGACTTGTCCACTTTGTGATGGAGTTTGCAACGAGAGTGCCTCACCAAAAAAGAATGAGTAATAAGCCTTCAAGCCCAACCCTTTAAGTAGGCCCTCTGGTGGTCACCCGGATAGGTAGGATTACCGTTGTAATCCCTTCCCATTCAAGTCGCCGTTGAATAGCGAAGGCGGTTTCATTGTGAAGTAACTTGTGGAGCAAACGCACACGCTGAAATATCAACTGCCCTGTAAAGACCGTGGATTTAGGAAATCCTTGTGCAACCGATTCGCATAAAAGGGTCGCACTTTCCACAACGTCCGTACCGATATCGAATCGATAGTCCGCCGCAAAGCCAAGCCTCCTCGCAAGATCGACATATTTCAGCAAAGAAGCCTGAACAGAATCTCTTAAAGCCTCTAACTCCTTTATGCCCTTGAAGGAACCGGAATCGACCACACCTATGGCGACAAAGATAAAGTTCTTATAGAGGCCTGGGAAATTTTGATTGATCGAAAGCAGCGTATGAACTCCGAAGCCATCAAAGTCTCTCACAAGCAGCACTGCGGTCATCTTTTCCGGATCAACACGATCCGTGTTCATTGGACCGGAGGTCGGTGTGTTTAACAGCATATCATCAAGTGCTCGGGCACTCCTTTTGACTTTTGTGTAATGATCTCGAACCAGATAACAGGTTCCTATCACCCCTGAGGTAATAAGCAGTGTAATCCACCCCCCTCCCTCAAACTTCTCAAACAATGTAACGGTAAATATGGTTAAACAAAGAATCAGACCTGTCAGATGGACGGGCAGATGTTTTTTCCACTGTTTTTCCTCTTTACGATGTTTGATGAAGAATCGGGACATACCGAGTTCGGAAAGAGAAAATGTGGCGAAGACATTGATGGCGTACATAACAACAAGATGGGAAACAGAGCCGGAGGTGTAAAGCAGAAGCAGAAGAGCCGCTCCTCCCATTAGAAGGACACCATTCTGCATGGTCAGCCGTTCAGAGAGTGCCGAGAAACGATGAGGAAACCAGGAATCGACGGCCATGTTAGCCATTACCCTTGGGCCATCGATGAACCCTGTCTGCGAGGCTACAAATAACAATGCGCCTTCTGACAAGATAGTAATCAGTGCAAGCCAATGGCCATAGTGCCATCGGTTAAAAAGATCTCCAGCGAGCACTGCATTAAGGGTTCGACCCTCAACAGGGCGAATCTTCAAAAGAAGATAGCACACAAGAATGCCACCGGCTGTCAAGGCTAATGATGTTGACATATAAAGCATGGTGCGTTTCCCAGTTTGGACCTTCGGTTCCCTCATAATCTGCAGGCCGTTTGATACGGCTTCTATTCCTGTATAAGTGCCACCGCCGATGGAATAAGCTCGAAGGAAAAGGAGAACCAAACCCCATCCGCCCAATATTGAGACACCATGACTGAGGTCGGTCCTAAATTCGTGGGCGATGGGGACAATGTCATCAACATGCGTTAAGATGCCATAGCCCAGCATGAAGGCATGAGTTACAATAAAAGTGAGGAAAATAGGGGCAAGGATGGCAACCGATTCTTTAACCCCTCTGAGGTTCAAAACAATCAGTATGCCGATAAAAAAGACCTCGCAGGGTAATTTGAATTGATGAAATCCTGAAGGCAAGAAGCTGAAGAGCGCGTCACCGCAGGAGGCAATAGAGATCGTGATGGTCAACATATAATCCACTAACAATGCACACCCGGAAATGACCCCAGCCTTTTCTCCGAGTGTATGGGTGGCAACAACATATCCACCTCCCCCGTGAGGGAAGTACTCGATGATACGAGAATAGGCGTAAGAGATGATAAATACCGTCAGCGCGGTCGCTAAGGCCAGAAAAATGGCCAGATAGGTATGTTCCCCAATTGCTCTGAATGCCTCTTCAGGTCCGTAAGCCGAAGAGGAAAGGCCATCAGCTCCAAGGCCAATCCATGCAAGGATCGGAACCAACGATATTTTGCGGAAAATGGATGCGTCCCAGATATCCCGGGGAGCCCCAATTAGCTTTCGAAAGACTGTGTCGATTAATGAACGTTTATCTTCCGAATTGTTGGAAGACATTTTTAATCCTCTCTGGAAAGCTTTCAGCTTTTGTTTTCCTGAAGGCTGTTGCCACCCCAATACTCCATCCCAATCATCAAAGTGACGGTCACTATGGCCAAAGCTCCGTCAGCGATGAGGAGCCTAGTAGCGGACATTTTCGTTACCTCTGCAGCAATAAAGACCTGGGCCCGGACTCCAAGAAAATGCCTCCCCACGAATACGACGAAGATGCCCCATTTCTTGAACTTCTCTTCAAGGGTCGACAGCCTTTCAGGTGATAGAATTCTTCGGAATCTTCTGTGTTCGACCACTTTTCTTTCATATTTCTTGCCTACCCAGTAAAGGAAAAAGTCCGTGATCAGCAGTCCTGCATAAACCACAAGGAGTGTCGGTAATGGTCTCGTCACTCCATGGGCAATCAGAAAACCGCTGAGCAGGAGTGTTGCGTCCCCCGGAATGGGGAGCCTTATATCCCCTAAAACAAGGAGGAGGAAGATTCCCACATAAGGGGAATGCCTTATGAAAGGAGTGGTCGCAAATATTTCGTAGAAGGCCTAATCGACAGCACAGAACGACCCTGGCGCTTTATTTCTTTAAAACAATTATACTTTCGTAAAAGGAAATGAACAAGTAAAATGGTCAGGACCTAATTACATGGTGACGCCGTATCTTAAAAACGATTATAAGTAGGGGATGAGATAAAATGAAACAGGAAATAACCTGGGGTAATACCTCTCATGATCCATTCCTTACTAACAGAAAGAAGCGAAGGAAATAATTCCCTCGCTTCTTTCTGGGACTTCTAAGGCCAACTGGACGTGGTTTTACTCCTGAGACCCTAAAAATCTTTAGCCTCTCCTCCCCACCTATAGGGGTCCATACCTCCAGTCTGTCCTCCTTCTGTCCAGTAGGGCCGCTGGCCAAAGAACCTGTAATCATTTCTAGTCCATTTCAAATTGTTCATATCCACATACGCATTAAAGCTGGGGGCAGATCCCAGTCGATCTCGGGTGGTATTGACAACAAAAGCATTACCACTCATGGACAGTTTACCGAACCAATCATCTTTTCTTTATGGGACTGCACAAGAACGTCTTTGGTAGCCCCATTGGCTCCAAGAACAAGAACAAGTACTTTATCCTGGACAAGGTTTTGGTAGAGTCGAGAGCTTTTCCCTTCAGAGAGGATCGTGGCTATTACTTCCAGCACATAGCTATCTGGTTCACGGAGAGTTGGAACATGATATCCCATGACGAGAAATGGAAGTTGATCTTCCTTCTTTACAATAATTCTTCGCTCCCCTACCTGTGGAGGTTCTTTATCTTTTTCCTGAACGGGTGGCACCCCTTTCAGGTATGAACCAAAAGCTTTTTCAATCCTGGGCAGAAGTTCCTCTTTCTTGAAATCTCCGACAACGACAAGAAATGCATTGACAGGGTTATAGTAAGCCCGGTAATACGCCTTTAAATCTTCGAGTGTAAATCGGGCAATATCCTCCATCCATCCGACAGTGGGCCAGTGATAGGGATGTATTTGAAACGCAGTTGCCTCCAGCTGTTCCAGAAGATAGGCTTGGGGATTATCGTCTGTCCGAAGTCTTCGCTCCTCCGTAACGACCATTCGCTCTGTTCGGAAGTCCCCCTCTCGAAGAAGCAAGTTATGCATCCGGTCGGATTCCAAATCGACGGAAATCTGGACCCGATCTGAACTTAAATTCTCAAAATAGGCCGTAAAATCACACGAGGTGAAGGCATTGTCATTCCCCCCATTCTCCTGAACGATTCTCGAGAAGTCTTCGGGACCAATTCTTTTTGTTCCTTTAAACATCATATGTTCAAGCATGTGGGAAAGACCAGTCTTGGCCGACTCTTCATTCCTTGATCCGACCCGATACCAAACCTGGAATGTGACAAGGGGGGCTTTATGATTTTCTAGGAAAATCACTTTCAGACCGTTGGGCAGAATCGTTTCGAAAACATGCTCATTTAGACTAGCCCGGGCATTGGGGATCAATAGAAGAAAAAAAAGGAGTAAAAGAATTATCGCTCTTATCCTTGATTTTAAATTCATTGTTCTCTCCGCTATACCTTGTTTGCGCTTATTTGCTGTTGTTCTCAAATAATTCGATTTGTGGAACACCCTATTCCATCACTTAGCAAAGATCATCTTCAGTGCAATCAGAAGCAATGCTACTCCAAACACCCTTTCTAAAACGACATTGGAAAGTTTGGTTGCAAACTTGGCACCCAGCAACCCACCGATAAAGAAACCCACGCAGATCAAGGCTGCTATCCTAAGATCCACATAGCCCTGTTTATAATATGTCCAGGCAGCAAGCAAGCCAATGGGAGGAACTAGCAATGCCAGTGTGGTGCCTTGGGCCTGATGTTGTGATAAACCAAATAGAAAGACGAGAGCAGGCACAATGATTGTTCCACCACCAATTCCGATCAACCCACTGAAAAATCCAGCAGTCAATCCTAAAACAGCATAAAGTGAGATATGAGTCACTTTATCATTCCTCTTCTATCTGAGATTTAAATTACTTACTCTTAATAATAAACTTGGCTGGTGGCGGTTGAAGATTTGGTATGCTGCCAATTTTACCCAGTCGTTAGACAGAAACCAGATCAAAGCATAGCCCCATACCAGCAATGCCCAGCCCCAGCCAATTGGGGTCATGAAGAGACCATAGACAGTTATTAATGTTGCTATCAATTAGGTTCCTATTACAGCCCAAACGAGGACCGGTGCCGACCGGGAAGACCAGAAAGAACCCTTCGTCCGGGCAACAAATATTGTTAGATGTCCAGCCACAGAGAGCCTAAGATAAATCAGAGATTGAATTATATCCATCCGGTTATTAGATCGTAGGCCCCTATTCGTTCTGGGTTCATCTGCACTTTATTTTCGGTACCCCTGAGTTTTCATCTTACCTGTCCCTCATTCTGACCGTTGCGGATATCATCTGGTGAACTTTTGTGTTGAGGCTCTGATTTTGAGAAACAGGATTAAACTTTCTTGTTTTTCTCCAGCATATCCAAGGCATTGGAGGCTGCTTGGGGAACCTGCACTGCTGGTTCGATATCTTCGAGTGCGACCTTCAGTGGAAGAAGATATTTTCTTAAGGCACCTTTGGCCAGATCATGAATGACATGGTGTGCACCTTCTCGGAGAAGTGTTGAATCTCCTTTTTTAATTAAAGCTTGAAGAAGCGGTTTTAGACCCTTAATATTCGTTCCAATCAACCCTATCGCAGCCAGCCAGCGAACGTCGAATTCGTCATCCTCCAGAGCCTCTGTAAGAGCGGGTGCGGCCTTCGGATCCCCTATTTCACCAAGGGCTTTTGCAGCTTCCCATCTTACCCAATGTTGTGGATGTTTTAATGCCTCGATCAACTGAGGAACGGCCCGATTCCCCGTTCTCACAAGGGACTCCCGTGAATGAACCCGGACAGTATCATCACTACTGGAGAGGCCCATGATAAGGCTTTGAATGGCTGGATCGATTTTGTAGGTCCCCACCCGTCGACTCGCAGCAATCCTTTCGAGTACCCTCTTCAATTTCTCTGATACTTCCAAAGCAATTGTTTTTAGCTCCTCGTTCTTGACCACTGCCAAAGCAGAGACAGGATTAAGAGCGGACACATACGCTTTCTTATCGTCAGTCTCATAAATAATAACGTTGCAGGGGAGGAGTAACCCGACATCGAGATCAGCCTGAAGTGTTCGGTGGGCATAGGGTGGATTGCAAGCTCCAAGAATTACATATTTCCTGAAATCAACGTTCAACTTTTTCTTCAAGGTTGACTTAACATCAATCTCCGTCAGAACCCCAAAGCCCTCTTCTTTTAAAGCCTCAATGACTCTGGAAACCGCTTCCTCGTATGAGATGTCTAACAAAGTGCTAAAAGCATACTCTTTAACTTTTTCCATAACCATCACCTCATTCTAATTTTAATAGCTGATTTATAGACTTATACTTCTACTCATTTCCTTTTTTAACTTCTTCAGCGCCTCGCTTTCAATCTGCCTCACACGCTCTCTCGATAACTTGAGGTGGTCTCCAATCTCCTGGAGGGTGAGCGGTTCATCCCCCATGATTCGATTCTTAATCACATACATCTCCTTCTCACTTAATCGCTTCATGGCGGTTTGAACTTTCTCCTGCTGAATCCTTCTCTCTTCTTCTTGAGCGAATAACTCCTCTTGATTGAGTCTATCATCCCGGAGAAGGTCAAGATGTGTGAGCTCATGATTTTCACCAAAGGTAGAATCCAAGGAGAGGTCCCTTGAAGACATCCTCTGTTCCATCTCAACGATGTCTGCTTTCGGGACATGTAAATCTTTAGCTAAAAGCTCATATTGTTTTTCATTTTCCTGATCTGACTCCAATGCCTTTTTTACCTTTCCAATCTTGTAAAAGAGCTTCTTTTGTGCCTGTGTCGTCCCGATTTTAACCAAGCTCCATGTTTTTATTATGTAATTTTGAATATAAGCCCTGATCCACCAAACGGCATAAGAGATGAACCGATATCCTTTATAAGGATTAAACTTTTTGATGGCCATCATGAGGCCAATATTGCCTTCTTGGATAAGATCGGCAAGTTTAACGCCGTAGGTTCTATATTCTAAAGCAACTTTCACAACAAACCTTAGATTCGATGTGACTAATTTATGGGCAGCCTCTATATCATTATGCTTTCGATATCTTACAGCCAACTGAAATTCTTCTTTCCTAGTAAGAAGAGGTATCTGATTGATCTTAATAAGATAGGATTCCAAGGAATCTTTAACAACGGGCAGGTCTGACATAAATGCACCATCCTCACATTTTTTCTTCGATGTACTCCCTCAATGCGATGGCATTGTTATATTTCACATCTTTTGGACTATGCAGGAGAGTAATCGTTTGGCCTTTCGGCTTTTCCTTGGGCCGTTTGATCAAATCGCTCTTTCGTTTGAGTTATTAGGAATATCGCCTCTTAAACTCCTGCCATTTTTCTGGGTCATGAGAAAACCATTTTCTCAAACCACCGCATTAATCGGTTTTGGCTCCCTCTCTCTCTTCTTTCACCTTCCAATGGAGCATCATCCCATCCAATCCCCAGTCAAGTCCCTAAAAGGAAAGACCGAGATATTTCTTGCACTGCTCTTTAACAGTTAAAATAGTTCCTTAGATGCCATCCCAGTCAATAGCGGTCTTTTCAGAAGGCACCGGTATGATGAAAACTGGCTTCCGAGTCCGGTGTAATACTGCACTGGAGACACTCCCAAGAAATGTATGGGCCAAAAATCCCTTTCCGTGGGTCCCAAGGACGATTGCATCGCATCCTTCTTTGTCCGCTACCTTCAATATTTCTTCCACTGGATGACCCACAGGAACGAGGATTTTGGATACAAGCTCGACGCATGGGGCACCAATTTGAGCCTCCGCTCTTTCGCAGAATCCCTGCAAATGTTTCTTGATCTCTTCAAAGTCCGTTTTCTGTTCATTCTCTATTTCTCTTTCTAATTGGTTATAAACTCCAATACCCCCTTCAGAATACAGATAAGGGCGAATGGGTTCAACGACATGCAAAATGATGATACTTGTGTTATGTCTCTTTGCCATATCGATCGCATACAAGAAGGCATAAGAAGAGTTTTTGCTGAGATCGGTGGCATAAAGAATCTTCTTGATTTGTGGAATCATTGCTGTTAGCCTCCTCCTTTACCTATCGTTTAATATTAACTTGCAGCTTCCGTTCTTCATGGATGCTGAAATTATTTTGAGGCACTGGTGCGGTATGGATCACCCTTTTTCTTCTGGTTCCCATTTACTGTAATCTCCCCTCAGCTCAGCGATCTTCTGGGATTGGTCATCATTCAATCTTCCATCGCCTGTAGGGCGTTTCCTCACTTAAATCCGGATTACGAAGCTCAGTGCTGATATATCCCAATCTTGGAATACCCGCTTGGTTAAATGGGGCTGGAGGTGCGACAGTACTTGCGCCCAAGGTGAACTCAAAAGGAAGCACGATCTGATTGCTTTGGTTGCCCCGTCGGTCGAATACAGAAATATTGATCCTAATCTGCGTCCACTCAGGTAAGGGGTCATTGCTAGCTGTATTCCACTGAAGGTATCCAACGAAACGCTGTCTATTTTCAGCTCCGAGATAGGTCCAATCGGTGGGGTAGACTCCATAACCCACCTGGGTTATTTGAGTTCCAATGTCCCGCATATCTCCATCAGGGTCCTCAGCCGCAAGATAGATTTTTATGGTGTCCCTTTGTATCCCTGTCTCGGGAGCAAAATAGCTGGTGATGACAGGCGGTTTTGAGCCTGAGGGAGGCGTACCCGCTCTTGTCATGGCCTGATTGCTTGCACATCCTGCATAAAGAAAAAACGCCACCAGCACGAACAAAAGAGCCACATGCTTTTTTAGATCGTCCATGTCATTCAGCCTCCTATCTGATAATATTTTTAAAGTCTACGGAAACGCTGCCATTGGCCTCCTAGATTAAGTTAAATCCCTCTTCTTTTCTTCGAACTCCTCTCTGTTGATCTCTCCTCTGGCATACCTTTTCTTCAGAATCTCCAGAGCAGTTTCCTCCGGTTTTTGGCCATGGCTCCCCACACGACTTGATACCACTAACCACCGGATCAGAAAGATAATGGCCACAATGATAAGGATCCAAAACACCCCCATCATATTGAAACCAAACCAGCCCATTCCAAATCCCCAGTCCATCATCCCCGGGCCGTGTCCCCATCCATAGTCACGCCATTGGGTAAGAGTGTTTGCAAGAAAACTTGCCTCCATTTTATTCCCCCTTTTTGAGTTCTATAGAAGAGACCTTCTTGTAAAACAAACTAAAATTTTCTTTCGGTGTCAGAACTTGATTCAATCCATTCAAGACTGTAAACTTAACGTCTGATCTGAAATCCTTCTTACCCCAAATACCTTCCCTTTTAAACTGTTCCTAAATTTTTCTCCTATCCCTGGGTGGTCACAGAACTAACCTCCTCACATATCTCCCATTTCTTATCCATCTTCTCTGCATGGTCAACTTTCCAAAACCGTTCCGATTTTCCAGAATGACTGGATCAAACACTTCACCACAATTAATACACTTCCACCCCCAGAAAGGTTCGTTCCCATAGAACTTTTCATGGGCCATTATTCCACCACAGCGATGACATTTCATGGGAACCCTCCCGATATCTTCGTTACATTCTTCAAATGTCTTAAAACAAGAAATATGCCAAATCCGAATCAAAAATATTTTCTCTTTGATTCTCATTACTTAATAATTTTGAGAGAATTCTGAATGGAGAAATAATTTAATAATTTGTCCTGTGTGAAGGGACTAAGTCCTGTCTGACAAGATTTTGTCGTTTCTGGCAGGACTTGGAGGCGAATTTAATAATAGAAAATTGGACGTGGAGGTTTAGTGCGGTTGGCTATATATCGTTCTTTTTCTATTTAACGATCATAGGAAAGACTTTTTTGTTTTCATGGACAAAAAATATTCTGATTGAGCGAAGTATATTTTTCTGATTTTAATAAGTTAACAAAATAGCCTAAGAATTTAATATTCTTAAATTCGGCCTATTCGTACACTCTCGAAGAATCTGAAGTCAAAGATTTATTTTAGGAACCACCCCTTCACCTTATCCCGGGCCAATTCCAGATAAATATAAATCACTGGAGTAATGTAAAGTGTCAGGAGTTGAGAAAATATCAGACCTCCCACTACAGCAAGACCCAAAGGCCGGCGCGATTCTGCCCCGGCTCCGAATCCGATGGCGA
>Ga0102851_10002045_pt1 | contig 11982 bp, 12 predicted proteins | sample Mud3Dept3metaG_FD_79558 | JGI IMG/M metagenome (GOLD analysis project Ga0102851, IMG submission 79558) | Freshwater wetland microbial communities from Ohio, USA, analyzing the effect of biotic and abiotic controls - Mud 3 Core 4 Depth 3... | ecosystem: Environmental > Aquatic > Freshwater >... | reverse complement strand
GCTACGTACTTCTCGTTCGACTTGCATGTGTTAGGCACGCCGCCAGCGTTCGTTCTGAGCCAGGATCAAACTCTCCAAAAAAATCTGATCCTTTATATCAAAGTTACTCAAGGTAACTTGACGTATTACTCATAAAACCCGCCATTCCAAAAGCTAAAAAAGCCGTTTGGAATTTATGCACCTATTTAGTTTTCAAAGACCATGCTTGGATCGCAGAATAGCAATATTAGCGATTTGCGCTCTATTTGTCAAGAACTTTTATTGAGTTGTGAAAGAATTATTTGCTGCTTGCTGCTGCTCGTTTGGTATTTCAGAACTTCGAGGTTTTGCCCGAGGTTTATTGCCGAACGAGGGCGCAATGTAACAGAAACCCTATCACCTGTCAACACTTTTTTCGCAAAGCATGCATTTTTTTATTTCTTCGGCACGATCTTCACAAATCGCTTCTTTCCTACCTTTACTACATGCTCGCTCGGTGAGAGTTCGCTGTCAACATCTTTCACCGGCGTTTGATTCACCTCAACCGCCCCCTGCTGGATGAGCCTGCGCGCCTCGGAGTTGCTCTTTGCCACTCCGGCCAGCGCCATGATCTTCGCAAGCTTCATGGACCCGCCTTCCCAGGCGATCTCGACTGCCGGAATGTCGTCGGGAAGGTCCTTTTTGCTGAAAACGCTCTCGAACTCTGCACGGGCCTTTGCTCCCTCGCCTGTACCACTGAACCGGTCGGCCAACTCGGCCGCAAGACGCTTCTTCGCCTCCATGGGGTGCAGTGCGCCGGAAACAATGTCCTTCTTTATCTGCTCAAGGCCGGTCAAGGGCACAGAACTCACCAATTCATAGTAGCGGAGCATCAGAGTATCGGACACCGACATGACCTTGCCGAAGATCTCCTTCGCAGGTTCGTTGATGCCGATGTAGTTCCCCAGGCTCTTGCTCATCTTGTTCACGCCGTCGAGGCCTTCCAGGAGCGGCATCATGACGATGCACTGCGGCTCCTGCCCGTACTCCTTCTGGAGTTCCCGGCCCACGAGCAGATTGAACTTCTGGTCCGTGCCGCCGAGCTCCACATCCGATTTCATCATGACGGAATCGTACCCCTGGATAAGCGGGTACAGGAACTCGTGAATACTGATGGGAAGTTCCGACTGGTAGCGTTTCTTGAAATCCTCGCGCTCCAGCATGCGGGCCACGGTGTGCCTGGCCGCAAGCTGGATCATGCCCTCAGCGGTCATCGTCGACATCCATTCGCTGTTGAAGGCGATCTTGGTCTTAAGGGGATCGAGGACCTTGAATATCTGGGCCTGGTAGGTCTTCGCGTTCTCGGCGACCTCTTCTTTCGTGAGATGCTTCCGGGTCTCGGACTTGCCCGTCGGATCGCCGATCATACCCGTGAAATCGCCGATCAGGAACGTCACCTCGTGGCCCAGTTCCTGGAACTGGCGCATCTTGTTCAGGAGCACCGTGTGGCCGATGTGGATGTCCGGCGCCGTGGGATCGAAGCCCGCCTTGATGCGCAGGGGTTTGCCCGTCGAGACGGATCGCTCCAGCTTCTTGAGCAGGTCCGCCTCGACAATGACCTCGGCTGCGCCGCGCTTGATGATCTCCAGTTGCTCTTTTGCTGACAACATAGTCATACGATAATGATTAACCATAGATGAACACAGATAACGACGAATAGAGCGCTAGGAATCCTTTTGCTTTTCCACTCCGCACTCCGCGCTCCGCACTCCGCAATTGCTTTTTCCCGCCAGTTCTTTCACGATCTTCGCCATCAGCGGATGTGCACCGACATAGTCGGTCACGATGATCTCGATACCAGGGTAGGCCTTCTGAGCTTCGTCGATCAGTTCCGGAATGTCCCTGGTCACATGGGCGCCTGCCTGAAGAAAGAACGGAACAATCACGATCCGGTCCACGTTCTGCCCGGCGCAGCGCGCCAGGACTTCCTGCAGCGAGGGAGGGACGTACTGCAGGAAGGCGTGTTCGACAACAGCGAATTCGCCCGCCTTCATGACCCCTTGAACAACCGCCTGGATGGCCGAATCGGCGTCCGTGCTCCTGCTGCCATGCCCCAGGATAATGACCGCGGTCCTCACGAAGGTTCCCTCCCGTGCAAGAGTGACGTTTTTATCATAGCAGGTCGAAAAAGTCAAATTAATATTGACAGATAGGGGCTCCCCCGGTACAGTGGGTTGCAGGATCCGGGGTTGTCTGTCTGTCCGGTTCCTTTCCCTGCACACAGGAGGAGTTGCTCATGGCCGAGGAAGAAGGATTTACCGTACGCGACCTCCGGACCGGAGCATCGGAAGCCGGGGCGGGGCAGCAACACGTTCCCCGGACAGATGCGCAGAGGTCTCCGGACGAGGGCACCCCTGAAGCCTCGCAGAAGGCGCGGTCCGCTGACGATCTGGATTTTTCCACTTTTGTCATTTCCCTCGCCACCAGCGCACAGGTCGGCCTCGGGGTGGTCCCGCACCCCGAAACGCACCATGCCGTACAAAACTTCCCTGCCGCGAAACAGATGATCGATATCCTTGCCCTGCTGAAGGAAAAGACCAAAGGGAACCTGACCGATGACGAATCGACGCTCCTGGAACAGGTCCTGTATAATCTGCGCATCCACTATGTACGGGCACTGGAAGGGCAAAAAAAATCCGGCGGATAGAAAATTTCCGCCGGACCGCCTGTTTTTCTATTTTTTCTTTGCCGCCTTCTTCTTGGTCGCCTTCTTCACGGCCTTCTTCTTGGCCGTGCCGCCGCATCTCGTCCCGCAAGCCATCGTCCCTCACCCCCTTTCAAGCAAGCTGTAGGGAATCTATTCCAGGTTCAAGCATTTGATGTATCAGATGTTATCCGCAAGAATCCGCGTCCAAATGCTTTTCTCAGATTCATGGATAAGTTTTTTTATTAACAATGGCGCGTCCCGGGGCACGACACCTTGAACAGACCTATTTCGCCGCTGAAAGGACTTCCTTTGCCACCGCCACATCCTTGTGCATCTGGCGCACAAGGGCGTCCGCGTCGGGGAACTTCTGCTCGCCCCGCAGCCTTTTGATGAAGGCCAGTTCCAGGTGCTTGCCGTACAGGTTCCCGTCGTAGTCGAACAGAAATGCCTCGATCGAGACCGGCCCCTCGCCGAAGGTGGGCCGGACGCCGATCGCGGCAACGCCGCTGTAGTGCACACTGCCGACCAGCACGCGCACGGCATAGACGCCGTGGGCCGGCAGGAGTTCGTTGGCCGTATGTATGTTCGCCGTCGGGAACCCCAGCGTGTGCCCGCGGCTGTCGCCGTGAATGACGTTCCCCTCGATGGAATAGTGCCGCGCCAGGTATCTCGAGACCTCGTCCACGCGGCCGCCTGACACGAGGTCCCGGACAAGGGAACTGCTCACCACGGTCCCGTCCACCTGCACGGCGTCCACCGCGCCGACGACAAAGCCAAGCTCCTCGCCTATCGCCCTGAGCGAGTCGATGCTCCCCTCCCGGCCTTTGCCGAAGGCGTAATCGTAGCCCACATACACCTCTTTTACGCCGATCTTCTCCGCCAGGATGCGGCGGGCGAAGTCGCCGGGGTTCTGCCCGGCGAACTCCCGCGTGAAATCGGCGCAAATGACGACCTGGATGCCGGCCGCCTCGAAGAGCTTCATTTTCCCATGGAAGGTGTTCAGGAGGAGCGGGGAGCGCTCCGGGGCAAGGACCTTGAGGGGATGGGGCTCGAAGGTGAATGCAATGGCGGTGCCGGCGATCTCCTTCGCCCGTTCGGCGACCTTTTTAAAGATGGCCTGGTGGCCAAGGTGCACGCCGTCGAAATTCCCGAGGGTGAGCACAGGATTGGGAAACTTCTCGGTGGTGTTCTTAATGCCCCGGATGATCCTCATTGCGCAGGGATAATCGCACACTGACGCCCTTTTGTCAACGGTGCGGAGCCGAAAAGTTATTGACAATAAAACTGGGCCTATGCTATAACGTGAAGTCTTTTCCGGTCCATTTTTTCTCACGCTAAGGATTCGATCCATGGCAACTATCGCCCCCTTCCGGGGATTCGTTTTCAACGAGGCGCGCGCGGGCGGGATCAAGGACCTCGTCTGCCCTCCCTACGACATCATCTCGCCGCTGGAACAGCAGGAGCTGTACCGGAAGAGCCCCTACAACATTGTCCGGCTCGAGTTCGGCCTGTCGAGCCCCGGCGACACTGACGGCGACAACCGGTACACGAGGGCGGCGGCGCTCCTGGACGAGTGGCTCCGAAAGGACATCCTGCGCCAGAGCCCGGAGCCTGCCTTCTATATATACGAAATGGAGTACAAAACCGGCGGCCGCGTCCGGAAGGTGCGGGGCTTCATCTGCCTGGTCAGGATCGAGGACTATGAATCCGGGATCGTGAAACCCCACGAGACCACGCTTTCGGGCCCCAAGACGGACCGGCTCAACCTGCTGCGCGCCTGCAGGGCTGGCTTCAGCCAGATCTACTCCCTGATCTCGGACCCGCAGGGAACGGTCGGCGGCGTCCTCGCCGCCGCTCCGAAACGGCCCGACATGGAAATACCGAGCGCCGACGGCGTGGTGCACCGCGTCTGGACATACACCGACCAGGCAGGCATCGACGCGATCGTGCGGCACATGGCGGACCAGCCGATCTTCATTGCCGACGGACACCACCGGTACGACACGGCCATCAATTACCGGAACGAGCGGCGCAAGATCGCCGGCTCGTTCACCGGCGGCGAAGGGTTCAACTATGTTCCCATGTTCCTGGCGCGGATCGAGGACCCCGGCCTCACCGTCCTGCCGGCCCACCGCGCGCTCTTCAACCTCACGGACTTCCATCCCCGGAAGTTCGAGGAGGACCTGAACCGGTACTTCAACATCGAGCGGATCGATTTCACGAAAAAGTCCGAACCAGCGGACCGCAAAACGGTCCTGGAAACCATGGCGCGCCGGGCAGACCACGCCCATGTGTTCGGCATGCGGGTCAAGGACGAGCACAGCTACTATCTCCTGACCCTTCGGAACGAGGCGGACATGGATGCCGTCATCCCGGGCAGATCAGCGGCCTATCGGCATCTTGACGTCTCGATCCTCCATCATCTCATCATCGACCGGCTGCTCGGGATCAAGATGGAGACCCACAAGCTCGGGCTGAACATCGAGTATATAAAGGACGCGGACGATGCGGTGAAGCGCGTTGCCGAAGGGTCCGTTGAGGTCATATTTCTGATGAACCCCACCAAGGTCGCCGAGGTGCGGGACGTGGCTGCGGCTGGCGAGCGGATGCCCCAGAAGGCCACCTATTTCTACCCCAAGCTCCTCTCGGGGCTGGTGGTGAATAAAATTGACTAGGAACAAGTTCAGAGTTCTCAGTTCACAGTTCAGAGTGTCGATACACAAGGCTGTGGATGCTGACTTTGAACTTTGAACTCTGCACTCTGAACTTTAATTCTTAAGGAGGCTACCATGGCGGTAAGAGTTGCTATCAACGGATTCGGACGTATCGGCAGGAACGTGTTCCGCGCTTCGCAGAACAACAAGGACATCGAGATCGTCGCGATAAACGACCTTACGGACACAAAGACGCTTGCCCACCTGCTGAAATGGGACTCCACGTTCGGCGAATTCCCGCATGACGTCAAGGCCGGCGACGGCAAGATCCTCGTGGACGGCAAAGAGATCGCGGTCCTTGCCAAGAAGGACCCGGCTGAACTGCCGTGGAAGGACCTCAAGGTCGATATCGTCCTGGAGTGCACCGGCCTGTTCCTGGACAAGGCGGGCGCGGGCAAGCACATCACCGCGGGCGCCAAGAAGGTCCTGATCTCGGCTCCCGCCAAGGACCCGGATGCGACCTTCGTGATCGGCGTGAACGAACATACCTACGATCCCAAGGCGCACCACATCATCTCGAACGCGTCCTGCACCACGAACTGCCTGGCACCCATGACCAAGGTGGTCCATGAGACCTTCGGCATCGTGCACGGCCTCATGAACACGATCCACTCCTACACCAACGACCAGAGGCTCCTCGACCTGCCGCACAAGGACCTGCGACGCGCACGAGCAGCGGCAGTGTCCATCATCCCGACCTCGACCGGCGCTGCCAAGGCAGTGTCCCTCGTGCTGCCGGAGCTGAAGGGCAAGCTCGACGGCATGTCCCTCCGCGTGCCCACGCCGAATGTGTCGGTCGTGGATGTCGTGTTCGAGGTCTCGAAGAAGACCACCAAGGAAGAGGTGAACGCCGCGCTCAAGTCCGCAGCCGAAGGCAAGCTCAAGGGCATCCTGCAGTTCGAAGAAGCTCCCCTCGTCTCCATCGATTTCAAGGGCAACCCGCATTCCTCCATCGTGGACGCTGCGCTCACCAGCGTCATGGAAGGCACCATGGTGAAGGTCGTATCGTGGTATGACAACGAATGGGGCTATTCCAACCGGCTCCGCGACCTGGCGATCCTGGTGGCGAAAAAAGGACTCTAACTGCCGAAGGTACGACGGTGGGAAGGTAAGAAGGTAGGCGGGATTTTCTCGCATCTTCGCAACTTCCCCTCTTCCCAACTTCGTGGTTCATCGAGGTGACCATGGACAAGAAAACCATCGAAAAGGTCGATATGAAGGGCAAGCGGGTGTTCATCCGGGCCGACTTCAACGTTCCCATCGACGAGAACGGCAACATCACCGATGACACGCGCATCCGCTCCACGCTCCCGACGATCAACTACGCCCTCGACGCCGGCGCCAAGGTCATCCTGGCCTCGCACCTGGGCAGGCCCAAGGGCAAGCCATCGCCCAAGTTCAGCCTGGCGCCGGTCGCAACGCGCCTTGGCCGCCTCTTGAGCAAGGAGGTGCAGTTCGCCAAGGACTGCGTCGGGCCCGATGTGGAGCATCTGGTGCAGGGCATGCGGCCCGGCGACGTGCTGCTGCTCGAGAACCTCCGGTTCCATGCCGAGGAGGAGAAGAACGACGAGGGGTTCTCCAAGGCCCTTGCCGCCTTCACCGACGTATACGTGAACGACGCCTTCGGCACGGCGCACCGGGCCCATGCGTCGACCTACGGCATCACCAAACACGTAAAAATATCGGTCGCCGGCTTCCTGATGAAGAAGGAGATCGAATATCTTCAGAAGACCGTTGCGAACCCGGTGCGGCCCTTCGTGGCCATCCTGGGCGGCGCCAAGGTGTCGGGCAAGATCGGCGTGATCGAGAACCTCAAGAACAAGGCGGACAAGATCATCGTGGGCGGCGCCATGGCCTTCACGTTCAGCAAGGCCCGCGGCCAGGAAGTGGGCAACTCCCTCGTGGAGCCCGAAATGCTTGAAGTGGCCCAGCGCACCCGCAAGAGCCTCCGGGAGAGCAACGTCAAGTTCTACCTGCCCGTAGACTTCGTGGTCGCCGAGAACATGAATGACGGCGCGGAGACCAAGATCGTGACCTCCCAGGAGATCCCGAAAGGCTGGGTGGGCCTCGACATCGGCCCGGCAACAACGCGACTCTTTACCGAGGCCATCCAGAACGCCAAGACCATCATCTGGAACGGACCCATGGGCATGTTCGAGAAGGACGCCTATTCCCGCGGCACCTTCGCCATCGCGCGCGCCGTGGCGGACGCCTATGCGACGACCATTGTCGGCGGCGGGGACACGGACGTGGCGGTCCACAAAGCCGGTGTTGCCGACAGCATCACGTTCATCTCCACCGGCGGCGGCGCGTCGCTTGAACTGCTTGAGGGCAAAGAGCTGCCCGGCCTGGCCGCGCTGACGGATGATAAGGATTGAACCATGATGGTAGGAACGTAGGTAAGGTAAGAAGGTACGAAGTTGTTTTGTAGGATCCTGCTTCCCCTCCTACCTTCTCACCCTCTTACCTTCAGACTATTAGATAATCAACGACCAGAATGACTGAAAAGAGGCATGTCCCATGAACAAGAAACGTGTGCCGATCATCGCCGGCAACTGGAAGATGAACATGACCGCGACCCAGGCGCGTGAGCTGACATCGAAGCTCATACCGCTGGTAGCGAACGTCAAGGACCGGGACATCGTGCTCAGCCCGCCGTTCACCTCGATCGCCGCGGTGGCCGAAACGATCAAGGGCACGAATATCGGCCTGGCGGCCCAGAACCTCCACTGGGAGGACAAGGGCGCCTTCACCGGCGAGATATCCGCAGATATGCTGTTGGATTCGGGCTGCAAATATGTTATTATCGGTCACAGTGAGCGTCGGCAGTATTTCGGCGAAACCGAAGAAACGGTCAACAGGAAGGTCAAACAGGCGCTCAAGAAGGGCCTGCTGCCCATCCTGTGCGTGGGTGAGACCCTGGCCGAGCGCGAAGCAGGCAGGCTGAACGAGATCATCAGCCGCCAGGTGACGGGCGGATTGAAGGACATCTCCACGGACGACATGAAGAAGGTCGTCATCGCCTATGAGCCGGTCTGGGCCATCGGGACCGGGAAAACGGCGACGCCGGAGCAGGCGAACGAGGTCCATGCCCTCATCCGGCAAAAGGTCAAGGCACTGTATAGCACGGACATTGCCGAGGGCCTCCGCATCCAGTACGGCGGGAGCGTGACCCCGGAGAACGTATCGACGCTCATGGCCATGCCGGACATCGACGGCGCCCTGGTGGGCGGCGCGAGCTTGAAGCCGGAGTCGTTCGCGGCGCTGGTGAGGTTCACGTAAGGCGTTTTTATCGCAGATATTCAGCGTTCAAAGAACGGATAGCAGTCATTAATTCAATGGAGGTAGTTAGTATGCGTGGTTTATTGGTAGCACTTCATGTCCTCGTTTCGGCCATCCTGATCGGGATGGTGCTGCTGCAGAAAGGCAAGGGCGCGGACATCGGCGCGGCCTTCGGCGGCGCGTCGAACACGGTGTTCGGCCCCCGGGGAGCCCAGAGCTTCATGGCGAAGCTTACGACATCTGCGGCCGTCATCTTCATGATCACGTCCCTCTTCCTGGCGATCACCTCTGTCAAGAAGAGCTCCATCATGGAGAGTGTCAAGCCCGAACCGGTCCAGCAGCAGGTACCGGCGCCGGTAGCGCCGCCCTCAGCTCCCGCTGTGCCTGCACAGAAGTAATTACCGTCTGTCCGGACGCAGAGCACGGTGTTTTTCTGAAAGAGAACTTCGACCAGGGGTAGGCCTAGCCTACCCTTTCTTTTTCTTCATGGAGATCATGAGCAGAAAAAAAGCATATACCCTTTTTTCACCGCAGCGGTCGCAGAGGGAATCCAAGGAGGGGTCTTGCCTTATTGAGATCCCCTGCCTTTCCCCGCGTCATCCGCAGGTCATGGTCCTCGGCCTGCTCCTTCTCTTCCCGCTGCTCCTCTCCGCCTGCGTCCAGAAAGGCGAGCGGAACCCGAACACCTTTGTGGTAAGCTCCATCGGCGACGCGCGGCGGCTGAACCCGGTCATCTCGAACGATTCCGCCTCCGGCACGATCAACGATCAGATATTCAACGGACTGGTGAAATATGACAAGGACATCACGCTCGTCGGCGACCTCGCCGAACGCTGGGACGTCTCGCCTGACGGAAAGACCATCACCTTCCACCTGCGGAAGGGCGTGGAGTGGCACGACGGCGCAACCTTCACGGCCGATGACTGCCTCTTCACTTATCAGAAGCTGATGGACCCCAAGGTAGCCACGCCCTACAGCAGTTCCTATATGGACGTCGCGAAGGCTGAGGTGGTGGATCAGCGCACCTTCCGCGTAACCTACAAGGAACCCTTCTCTCCCGCCCTGGAGAGCTGGAGCATGGGCGTCATCCCCAGGCATCTCCTGGAGGGAAAGGACCTCAATACCGACGAGTTCAACCGCAGGCCTGTCGGGACCGGTCCCTATAAATTGAAGGAATGGATCGCGGGCCAGAAGATCGTGCTCGAGGCGAATGACCGTTACTTCGAAGGCAGGCCGAAGATCGACCAGTACATCTACCGCATCATCCCGGATTCGTCCACCATGTTCCAGGAGCTGCTCTCGGGCGGCGTGGACATGATGGGGCTTAACCCGCTCCAGTATCTCCGCAAGAGCGAGACCCGCAGGATCAAGGAAAACTACCGCAAGTTCAGGTATCCGGCAAACGCATACACGTACCTGGGGTACAACCTTTCCAGCCCGCTCTTCGGCGATAAGAAGGTCCGCCAGGCGCTCTCCTATGCCATCGACCGCCAGAGCATCATCGACGGCGTGCTCATGGGCATAGGCCGGCCCTGCACCGGTCCCTTCTCCTATGTGTCGTGGGCCTACAACCCGAAAGTGACGCCCTACCCCTTCGACCCCGAGCGTGCACGCCGCATGCTCGAGGAGGCCGGCTGGAGGGACGTGAACGGCGACGGCATCGTGGAAAAGGACGGACGGCCTTTCCAGTTCACCATCCTGACGAACCAGGGGAACAACGAGCGCATCAAGGCCAGTGAGATCATTCAGCAGAGCTTCCGGAAGGCCGGCATCGACGCCAAGATACGGGTAATGGAGTGGCAGGCCTTCCTGGAGCAGATCGACAAGCGCACCTTCGACGCCATCGTCCTCGGCTGGAGCATGAGCCGCGACCCGGACCTCTACGATATCTGGCACTCCAGCAAGACGAAGAAGGGCGAATACAACTTCGTTGGTTTCAAGAACGCAGAAGTGGACCGGCTGCTTGTCAGGGGCCGCAGGACCTTCAACGTCGAGCAGCGGAAGAAGATCTACTACCGGATCCACGAGGTCCTGGCCGACGAGCAGCCGTACGCCTTCCTCTACGTCCCCGACGCGACGCCCATCGTGCACAAGCGGTTCAAGGGCATCGAGGTCGCGCCGCTCGGCATCATGTATAACTTCCGGGAGTGGTATGTGCCGAAGGACCGGATGGAATGGTGAACTTCTGGAAGGTGAGAGGGTAAGAAGTTGGGAAGTTGAGAAAAACCGGAATTTAATCCTACCTTCTCATCCTCCCACCCTCCCAACTTCGCGGTTTTAATATGCCCATCATCACTGTCAACAATCTTTCCAAGAAGTTCAAGTCCCTCACCGCCGTCGACGACATCTCCGTTTCGGTGAACGAAGGCGAGGTCTTCGGGTTCCTGGGCCCCAACGGCGCGGGCAAGACCACGACCATCAACATCCTCTGCACCCTGCTCTCGCCCACGAGCGGGGCCGCGGCGATCGCGGGCCATGACTGCGTCGGGGAGCCGGAGCCGGTCCGCTCCGCCATCGGCCTCATCTTCCAGGACACGACGCTCGATAGCGGCCTCACGGCGTACGAGAACCTGAAGTTCCACGCCTATCTCTACAACCTCGACCGCAAACTGACCGAGCAACGCATCGACGAGATGCTCGGCGTCGTCGAGCTCACTGCGCGAAAGAACGACCTCATCAAGAATTTTTCCGGGGGCATGAAGCGCAGGCTCGAGATCGCCCGCGGCCTCCTGCACTACCCGCGCGTCCTGTTCCTCGACGAGCCGACCCTGGGACTCGACCCACAGACGCGGAACACCATCTGGGAGTTCATCAACACCCTTCGCCAGCGCGAGAAGATCACCGTCTTCATGACAACCCATTACATGGAGGAGGCGGAGAACTGCGGCCGCATCGCCATCATCGACCACGGAAAGATCATCGCCGAAGGCACGCCGGCAAAGCTCAAGGAAATGGTGCGGGGAGACATCGTCCGCGTCTCGACCGATGACGACCGGAAGGCCATCGCCGAGATCAAGGACCTGTTCGATATTGCCGCACGGGAGGAGAACGGCGGCCTGTTCCTGGAGACCGAGCGGGGCGAGGAGTTTATCCCGAAGCTGATCCATTCGCTTACGATGAAGACCCGCTCCGTGAGCCTCGAGAAACCGACCTTGAACGATGTGTTCCTGAAGCTCACCGGCAGGACCATCCGCGACGACGTCCTGACGGGCGACAAGGAAGTCACCCGCGAGTTCGTCCGGAGCCACCGGAGGGCCCAGCGATGATCCAGCTCCGGCCCATCTACGTCATCTGCCTCCGGGAGTTCATCAAGTTCTTCCG
>Ga0102851_10002044_pt1 | contig 11983 bp, 7 predicted proteins | sample Mud3Dept3metaG_FD_79558 | JGI IMG/M metagenome (GOLD analysis project Ga0102851, IMG submission 79558) | Freshwater wetland microbial communities from Ohio, USA, analyzing the effect of biotic and abiotic controls - Mud 3 Core 4 Depth 3... | ecosystem: Environmental > Aquatic > Freshwater >... | reverse complement strand
GGGGCGCGGCGGCCGCGCCGCCGCCGCCGCCGTGCTCGATGAAGACGACCATGGCAATCTCCGGGACGTCGCGGCTGGCGAAGCCAGCAAACCAGGCGTGGTTCTCGAACGCGGACAGATCCGACTTGAGGGTCCTTTTTCGCTCCGCACCGATGATCTGAACGGTCCCGGTCTTGCCGCAGATGTCGAATCCGGGGATCGCCGTGCCGTGTGATGTGCCGGAGCTGTTGACGCTCGCCCACATGCCGGCGCGGATCCTCTGAAGGCTCTCGGGTTGGATCGGAATCTGCTGCACCGGCCAGGATCCGGCGCCGTCGCTTCCGCGTTCCGCGCGCAGGAGGAGATGCGGTGTGACCACTGTCCCTCCGGTAGCGAGCGCGCTTACGGCGCGAAGGACCTGCAGCGGTGTGGCACTGATCTGCCCCTGGCCGATCGAGACCGATATGGTTTCTCCGGGATACCACGGGGCGCCTCCGGGCAGGACGCCCGCAGTTTCTCCCGGAAGGTCTACGCCGGTTCGTTCCCCGAATCCGAGCGCCTTGGCATGCTGCACGATTTTTTCGATCCCCAGCCTCTGCCCCAGCGTGTAGAAGAATACATTGCACGACTGTGCAATGGCGTTCTCCAGATTTACGTAGCCGTGGCCCGAGGGCTTCCAGCAATGGAACAGGTTGTTGTAGAAGACGGCGGAACCCCTGCAGACCACACTGGTGTTCTCGTCGACCATGTCCTCACCGAGGCCGGCTTCTGCAATCACCAGCTTGAAAATCGACCCCGGGGGATAGCTGTTCTGGATTGCGCGGTTCTGCAGGGGGTGGTCCGGGTCGTTGAGGATGGCATTCCATTCTTCGGCCGTAATTCGCGTCGAAAGTGAGTTCGGATTGAAGGACGGCGCTCCCGCCATCGCCAGGATCTCGCCGTTGCGGGGGTCCATCGCGACAATCGCACCGACCTTTCCGGCCAGCAAGGTTTCAGCTGTAACCTGGAGGTCGTAATCCAGGGTCAGCTGCAGGTCGCCGCCGATCACAGCCTCCTTTTCGGCGACTGTCCCCAATTCCCGTCCGAGGCTGTCGACGAGAACCTCGCGGGCACCATCGAGACCGGTCAGGCACTGGTTATATGCGCGCTCCACGCCGAATTTGCCCACCAGATCGCCTCTCTTCGCACCCGGAAAGGTATTGCTCTCCAGATCCCCCTCGGAAACCTCGCGGACATAGCCCAGAACATGAGACGCCAGGTTTCCGTAGTGGTAGAGCCGGCGAGGGACGCGTGTCAGGAGTATTTCCGGGTATTCCCGTTTGTGAGCCTCGACGATGGAGACATCCCGGATGTCGGCGTCCTCCCGGATGACGATCGGCTGATAGGCCCCCGTGCGCCGGCTGCGGCGCAATTTGTCCGCGAACTCTTCCGGGGGTATGCCCAACATGCCTGTCACGAAGGCAGCAGTAGCGTCCGGATTCTTCATCACCTCCCGGTCGAGCGCAATGTTGATCGACGGGCGGTTCTCTGCGAGCGGCAGGCGGTTGCGATCCAGGATGGGGCCGCGCGGCGCCACGACCTGGATGCTGCGGATGCGGTTTTTCTCCGCCAGGCGTGTGTATTCCGGTCCCTGGAGAATCTGCAGCCACCAGAGACGCATCCCGAGGAGCACGAAGATGAGGACGAGAGGGGCTACCAGCCAGTTCAGCCTTCGCTGCATCAGTTGGCGGCTCGACTCCAGCTGCAGATCAAGCATCCTGTCACTCTCTTGAAGAGTAGGCGTGCGTATAAGTGTCCAGTGCCGCGAACAGGAGCGTGCCCACAGCGGCTGTGATCAGCGCCTGAATGAGTGAAGCACCCAGGAAAACCGCGCTGGAAGACCGCTGCAGCAGCAGGAAGAGGGCGTAAATACTCAGAGAGCTCATGCAGGAAGAGAGCGCGAGCAGGAGAAACCTCATCCCGTTCCCCTCCAGTACGAATCTTCGGGAAGCCTCCGCAAAAACGAAGGCGGCCAGGGTTTTGCCGAACCCGTTGTACCCCAGTGGCCAGCCCAGGACCGCATCCAGGAGGATTCCCGTCAGGGAGCCGACGAATAGAGCCTGGGTACGGCTGCGATACAAGGCCCAATATGCGATCAGGATCAGGGACAGATCGACAAAATTGAAAAGAAAGAAATTATTCCCAGCGATCATCTGCGCCATGATCGCCAGGAATGATGAACCTGCAAGAAACAGGTATTTCATAGTCCACCGCAAGCTATCTGCCTGGGAGGGGCGCCGGCACAGCCGCGCCCGGCTTCAGGGTACCGAACAAAACCAGCACTTCTTCGATCCGCATCATGTCGGCGCTGGGTTCGACCTTGACAGTCCGGAAGCCGGCCTTCCCTTTTTCAGAATCCACGACCCTTCCGACCGGAAGTCCTTTGGGGTAAATCCCGTCGAGTCCCGATGTGACAATGATGTCGCCGGGATTGACATCTTCCGTGTTGTTTATGTAATTCAGGTCCAGCAGCGGATTTTCGGTGCCCCTTGCGACTCCCGGGGAGCGTGTACGTTCCACTATCACGCCGGCGGAAGCATCCGCATTAGTAATAAGCTGGACCTGGCAGTTGTGGAGAGTGACCAGGATGGTACGGCCGACGATGCCGGAGTCCGAGACCACCGGCAAGTCGGCCCGGACACCATCCGACGAACCGCGGTCGAGGTAGAGGGTGCCCGCCAGGAAATTGGGAGCGCGGCCTATCACGCGGGCGCCCAGTGTCTGATAGGGGAGGACCGCTTCGAAGGCCAGCAGTTTCTGCAGCCGGCTATTTTCTTCGCGCATCTGCTCCAGGCTGCTGTTGCGCAGCGAGAGTTGCCGGACCGCCTGCTGCAGGCGCTCGTTTTCCTCGCGTGCGCCGCGGAGCCAGACGTAGCCGGTCCAGAGATTGGCGGCGCCGCGAGACAGACGCGCGGTGCTGTTGAGGATCGGTGCGCTCACCGTCAGACTCCACCGTTTGAGCAGAAGCGTCCCGGAAGTGTCTTCCACCTGAATGGAGATCAGCGTGAGGTGCAGAAGGAGCAGGGCCCCGACCACATAGAGGATGCGCCCTTCACGCCTCGAAGCATACTCAATGGACACAGATCCTCCGGAGCAGCTTGAAATCGGTAAGCATCTTGCTGGTTCCCAGCACCACCGACGAAAGCGGGTCTTCCGCAATGAATACCGGCAGCCCGGTTTCATCGGCGATTCTCTTGTCGAAGCGTTTCAACAGGGCGCCGCCGCCCGTAAGCACGATGCCCCGGTCCATGATGTCGGCGGAAAGTTCGGGAGGAGTGCGCTCGAGCGCCACTTTCAGGGCGTTGATGATGATGCCGATGCTGTCGCTCAGGGATTCCCGGATTTCCTCGTCCGTGACCGTCACGGTTTTGGGGACACCTTCGATCAGGTTCCGCCCCTTGATCTCCATCGTCAGGGGGCGCTCGAGTTCTGCCGCCGAGCCGATCTGTATCTTTATTGATTCGGCGGTGCGTTCCCCAATCAACAGATTGTGTTTGCGCTTGATGTACTGGATGATCGCCTCATCCATCTCGTTGCCCGCCACCCGCACCGAGCGGCTGTACACGATCCCGGAAAGCGAAATCACGGCGATGTCCGTGGTCCCCCCGCCGATGTCCACAATCATGTTCCCGCAGGCTTCCGTGATCGGCAGGCCGGCGCCCATCGCCGCCACCATGGCCTGCTCGACCAGATACACCTCGCTGGCTTTGGCGCGCAGCGCCGATTCCTGCACCGCGCGCTTCTCCACCTGCGTGATCTCGGAAGGAATTCCGATGATGATGCGGGGGTGGATCAGGTGATTGCGGCGATGTGCCTGCTTGATGAAATATTTCAGCATGACCTCGGTGACGTCGAAATCGGCAATCACCCCGTCTTTCATGGGTTTCACCGCGATAATATCCGCCGGGGTCCGCCCGAGCATTTCTTTTGCCTCTCGCCCGACTGCCAGGGCTTTCTTGCTGTTTTTATCCAGCGCGACAATGGACGGCTCGTTCACGACAATCCCGCGCCCTTTTGCGTAGACCAGAGTATTGGCGGTACCCAAATCGATGGCCAGGTCGCTGGAGAAAAAACCGAAAACTGATCTGAAATTCATACCTTCCTATACAGCCACTTTGATGCTGTTCTTTGAAAGTTCCTTGGCCCGATACATCGCGGCATCGGCCTTCTTGATCAACCCTTCGGCAGTCAGGGTGTGCTTCGGACAGTTGGCGACGCCGAGGCTGATGGTCAGATGAACGCTCCGGTCCTTCGCGACGAACGTGTAATCATCGACTTTCCTGCGGATGCGTTCCGCTATGACCAGGGCACCGTTGAGCGGGGTCTCCGGCAGCACCACGACGAATTCATCCCCCCCGTACCTTCCCACCACATCGGTTTCCCGGACGATCTTGCGCAGGACCTGCCCCATTTCGGCCAGGACCTGGCTGCCGATCAGGTGCCCGTATTTATCGTTAACCTGCTTGAACCCGTCCATGTCGATGAAGAGCAGAGACGCCTTCTTTTTATAGCGCAGGCAGCGCTTCACCTCGGCCTCAAGATACTGCATCAGGTATCGGAAATTGTAGAGCTTCGTCAGGTCGTCCGTGATGGTCAGGCGTTCCGCGCCGTCATACATCTGGATGGAATGAATCGCCACCGACAGCGGCCGCGACAGCATTTCCATCAGGCTCCGGTCCTCCTCTGTAAAGGTGCCTCCGGCCTTGTTGAGGATCTCCATGACTCCCATTCTCTGCCCGCGCTGCACAAGCGGAATGCAGAGAATGGAACGGATGAAACACCCCTGCGCCCCGAACGGGGCCCGGATTTCGAAGCGGAAATCGTTGTCGAGGTATGCCGTCCCGGATCGCATCACCCGGTCGACGATTGCGCTGTTGCATTGCTCTTCAAACAGTTCGATGTCCTGAATGTTGTTGGTCCCGAATGCCCTGTGCAGCGCCGCACCGCCCTCCTCGCGCAGGTAAATCAGGCATTCCTCGGCGCGCACCCGGCGCAAAATGCGGCCCAGCAGGGAGATCATTGCCGGAAGGCGTTCGGCGCTCATCCAGGTGGACTCCACAATGCTGATGAAGGAATCGAAAAAGGCCTGGAGATCCTCCCCTTGGCCGCGCGGCAACGACTCATTCCTCCTTCCGGCACGAACGGATGCGATACCATCCAGCAGCTGGGACGCCCTGGACAGGCTCAGCGGTATGGGAACCACCATCAGGCCGTCGTGCATCCCCGCCGACTCGGCCGTGGCGCCGGACGGCACGTATCCGATCACTTGAGATCCGGGAAAGACCCGCGGCACGTGAGCACGCAAACCGGAGGATCCGGCGGATGGAATAAAGACCACCAGAAAGTCCCTGCGCGGAGCCGCCGGCGCGTGAAGCAACGCGTCCTCCGGAAAGAACTCGATCTGCCAGGGCGATCCTGCGGGCAACGGCTCATCGAGAATCTCGGGCGTCTGATTCCTGAAAACGACGCCGATTTTGTAGACCTCTGACATACATCTCTTTCGAGGACATGACCTCTCGTGGCTGGCGCCTGCCCGCTCCGGCTAAAACCGCAAGCACGCACTCCGCCGACAACGGGCTTCAGACCTTTGCATCGGACGCTCGGACTGAGCCTGCGTGAGATGCAATCTCCCGCCAGGCCGCGCAATGAATCTGATCGGCGGCAGATGCACTCCCTATAACGAAAGAATCCTGCCGGCGCCAGGACACTTCCGGCTGAAACTGCGCGGATCTATGAGCAGTTTTGCCGGAAGGCCGGATCAATCGGCCGGGAACACTTCTCTTGTTGTCTCCTAAACCTCTTCACCAAATACTTTTAGAGCAGGCATTATAACCAATTACAGGACAAGAAAAAATAACGGAAAGCACATTTTTCCCATTTTCGGTCAGTGTGCGGGCTGCGGCACAAAGCCCGGATCCGGGCTGCGGAACAAAACGATCCGCAAAGCCGGCCCGCTTTTGCGGAATGCAGCCGCGTGGAAAGAGGAGGTTGCGCCAAATGCCGCATGGTCCTGGCCGCGAACAGCGAGGAGCGGTTGTTATATGGTCTCCGGTCCAACAAGCCGAAGGGCCGCCCATGCGCAGGCCGGAAAGACAGGCTGGCATACCGGAAAAGCAAAGCGGATCGCGTGCTGAGGCTGCGGCGTTGCATCCAGGTGGGAGAAGGGTGTGCCGTCCTGGTGCGGGAGAAAACGTGGAACTCGGGCTTGCCGCGGGTCCCGCTATGTTATAATTATTGGATTGTGCCATTTTAAATTGGAGGCTATAGCCAAGCATGCTTGATCTCATGCGCCGCAAAAAGCGTTTGAAGCTCGTTCTGTGGCTGGTCATCATCAGCCTTGGCCTGGGGATGTTGCTTTTTTTCGTGCCGGGGCAGAACATCGAGGTTGCCGGCTTTGATTCCTCGGTGGCAACGGTGGCCGGTGAGCCCATCACGATAAAGCAGTACTATGATACATATCGCCGCTTCGTGGAAAACTACAGTGCGGGCGGGAGAAACAAGACCGATCCCCAAACCCTGAAACAGCTTGGTGTTGACCGGCAGGCGCTGCAGGCGCTCATCGAGGTGCGCGTCGTGTCGTATGCTGCTGAGCGCCTCGGCTTGAAAGTTACGCCGGAGGAGGTGCGCCGGGCGATCGAACGCAATCCGAATCTGAGAAACGAGGCCGGTTTCGTTGGGGTTGATGCTTACAAAGCTTTGCTGGCAGCCAACAACATCGACGTTGGAGAGTTTGAAGACGGCATCCGCTTCACGCTGCTGTCGAAAAAACTCAACTACCTGATCGCGGACTCACTCACAGCGCCCGAACAGCAGTTGCGGGACGATTTTGCCCGTCAGAACCAGGAAGCGCAGGTCCAGTACGTCCTGCTGGACAAGGAAGCCGCCAAGAAAAAAATCACCCCTGCCGAGGCTGACCTGAGGGCATATTTCGACGCCAACAAGGACAAGTACCACATCAAGGAGGAGCGGAGCGCCCAATACCTTGTGCTGCCTCTGGTAGATATCGCCTCCACGATCCAGGTTTCCGAACGCGACATCGATGAGGAATGGGCGAGGCGGGACCAGCGTGAAACGGTCGATGCCAGCCACATTCTTTTCAAGGTGGCCGACCCGTCCAAGGATGCCGAGGTAAAAGCCAAAGCAGAGGAAATCCTGAAGCGAGCTCAGGCCGGAGAGGATTTCGCCAATCTGGCCAAGAGATATTCCGAGGATGAGGGCTCACAACCGCAAGGGGGAAATCTGGGGGCATTCCCGCGCGGGGCCATGGAGAAGCCATTCGAGGACGCAGCATTCTCCCTCCCGCCGGGCCAGATCTCCGGCCTGGTGCGCACGGCCTATGGGTATCACATCATCAAGGTGCTGAGCCACGAGATCCCGGACAAGGAGAAGAACCGGCCTTCCCTGCTCCGTTCCGTCCAGCTTGAGAAAGCGGCAGAGGTGGTGAAAGCAAAAGCTGCGGAGGCGGAGAAACTGGCGGCATCTCAGAAAGACCTTTCCGTCATCGCCAAAGAACTGAAGGTCCCATTCCAGATCAAGGAAACCGGTCCCCTCAATCGCAGCATGGATGCCTATAAAGCCGGCCTTTCCCAGGAATTCATCGATGGGGTGTTCGCTTTGAAAGAGGTGAACGCGATCGGCAAGCCGGTCGAGATTGTTGCCGGATCTGCAATCCCCAAGCTGCTCCAGATCGACCTGCCCAAGCCGCCGGAGTTCAAGGAATCGCTGGAAGCCGTCAAGTCCGACTACGTCGAGGCAAAGGCGGCCGAGCTGTTGCAAGCGCAGGCTCAGAGACTGGCCGACGAGGCCAGGAATATCAAGGATCTGACAAAGGCGGCACAGAAAGAGGGGGTGCCGGCGAAGACCAGCCAGGCTTTCAAGAGGGACGGCACGCCGGCCGAGGAAATCGGCTCGGCGCCTGAATTCACCGCCGCTGCTTTCAATCTGCCTGTCGGCGGAGTGAGCGGCCCCATCACCATTTCGGGGGGCAAACAGGTGGCTGTGCTGCAAGTCCAGTCCCGGACTCCTTTCAACGAAGAAGAATTTCTGAAGCAGAAGGCACAGCTGCGCGAGATGGCGCTGAACGTCGCAAGGGAAGCCTACTTGAGCGAATACATTCGCAAGATCACGGATGGGCTTGAGAAGGCGGGCAAGATACGCATCAACACCCAAGCCATCGAGCAGGCGACCGGCTCCCGTTACTGAGAGGGTTCGGCTGGAGCCGCGCGCTGCGACAACAGAAACTCACCTCCGGGTCAGCATTCCCATGACAGCCGCTGCAACCTGACCAGGGGTGAGCCGATCCGTATTGAAGACTGCGTGGTAGTATTTCAGCTCTTCGAGGTCATGCTTGAAGTGCTGATGAATGAAGCTGCGCCGCTCGGCATCAATCTGCTGCATTCGAATCCGTGCCTCTTCAGCCGTAACCCGCCATCTCTCGGCGAGGCGACCGACGCGCACATCCGGGGACGCGACCACGCGAACGTGAAAGCCGGGCTCACCCTGCAGCGCGAATGCGCTTCCGCGCCCTATAATGATGGCCTTGCCGCGCGCCGCTATATAGGCCAGGGTACGGATCAGGGCGTGGCGATACTCTTCGCTGCCGAATGAGATCCCGGATACCATAAGCAGGAAACGTTCCACAGTATCATGGATCAGGCTCCGGGCCCGTTCATCCAATTCACGGACCAGATCTTCCCGCACACGGTTATCCTGCGCGATGAAGTTGACAATCTCCTTGTCGAAAACATGCCACTGCAGGTGCTGCGACAGCTCGCTCGCGATGGCATCGCCAAGAGCGCCGACATTGCGGGTGATTGTAATGAAGCGGTATCCTGCTGTGGGTTCCAGGGCGGCGGGGTGCGGAGCTCCCACTTCCTGAACCCGGCGGAGTAACATTTGCCGCTCAACAAGATGCATGGTAGAGGAGGACTCGGCGGAACCTTTTCTTGGCATGCAGGCCTCATGAGAAAGGACAATTTCTCTTATGATATCACCGGCGCTCGATCTTCACAATCGCCCGATCCGGCCCAGTCCACTGACAAAAAGACCCTGTCGCCGCCACCTCAGATCGGCATTGGAATCGGGATCAGGGACCGCGTCAAGAACTGCAGGATCGAGTACTCGATTCCGATGCCGGCGCGATGGCAAGTATTGACCCCCGTCATCCCTCGGCGGGACCGGCTCGTTGTGCGCGCGATGTTGACTTGAACGGGTCACTTGCCTAGCATGTGCCGAGGAGGCAAACATGACAGGGGATGGGCAGGACCCCCCGTCGGTCGAAACCGATGGGGCCACGGCAGGATCGACAGCATCCGAAGCCTCCGAGCCGCCGGGTGAAACCGCCGCAAAACCGCCCTCGCACCGTTATCTCTCCCGTCTGGCCTGGGGTGCGGGCGGACTGATGATCGGGGCCCTGGCGATGGGTCTGGCCTGGCATCTCAGCCTGCGGCCGACCATCCCGCCGCTCGTGCGGTTCGCTGCCGACCTGCCGGAGATCGCCCCGCTTGCGCTGAGCCCCAATCCCATGGCTCTCTCGCCGGACGGGAGGCTTCTTGCCTACACCGCTCAGGTGGAAAACGAAACAGAGCTGTATCTCAGGCCGCTGGATCAGATGAACGCCCGGCCCGTGCCCGGCACCAAAAATGGCTGCAGCCCGTTCTTCGCGCCCGACGGCACATGGATCGGGTACTTTGACATCCGGAACGCAAAATTGAAGAAGCTGGCTGTGTCCGGGGGGGATCCCGTTGTGTTGGGAGAAGCCAGATCCGCGATGGGAGCCTCCTGGGGACCTGACGGCTCCATTATCTATGCCCCCGATATCTTCTCCGGCCTCTGGCGCATTGTGCCGGGCGCAGGCAAGCCTGAGCAGCTCACGGAACTTGGAAAGGGGGAGTCTTCTCACCGCTGGCCTGAGATTCTGCCGGACGGCAAGGCGGTGATCTTCACCGTTTGTGCCCCCGGAGCCGATGGCAAGATGCGCCTGGCAGCCCTGTCGTTGCGGAACAGGCAGAAGAAAATGCTGCTCGAGGGCGCGTCCGAAGCCCGCTACTCTGTCACCGGCCATCTGCTGTTCCTGCGCGGAGCGGATCTCATGGCTGTGAGTTTCGATCCGGGCCGGCTCGAGGTGAGGGGAAAACCGTTCCTGCTGAAGCAGGGGATCGAGGCCGACCAGACCTCGGGGGCCGGACACTTCGCATTCTCGCGTACCGGGGTGCTCGCATTTTCCCATGCCAGTGAGGATGCGGATCTGCGCACCCTCGCCTGGGCGGATCGCCAGGGGGGATTTGAAAAACTCACCGTGACCCGTGGCGCGTTCTCTTATCCCAGAATCTCGCCGGACGGGCGCCGGCTGGCCGTCGTGATCCACTCACTCGAAGGAAAATCGGACATCTGGACGGTGGAGATCGCGACGGGCAGTTTTTCGCGCTTGACCGTCGAGGGGAACAATTCCTATCCCGTTTGGACTCCGGACAATCTCCGTGTGACATTCGCATCAGACCGCAGCGGACCATGGAATCTCTACTGGGCCCCTGTGGACGGCAGCAGACAGGAAGAGCTGATCCAGAAAAGCGATCTCCCGCAGATCCCCAGCTCCTGGTCCCACGACGGCCGTTCCCTGGTTTACACCGAGTACTCTCCCGCCACCGGCCCGGACATCTGGTCCCTGTCTTTCGGCGAGGGCCGGAGCGCGGAACCGTTTCTGAAAAGTGTTCACGCAGAATGGGGGGGCGTCTTCTCCAGGGACGGCACCTGGCTCGCCTATACCTCGGATGATTCGGGTCCCGACCAGGTCTATGTGCGTCCGTTCCCGGGTCCCGGAGAAAAAGTGCAGATATCAACGGCAGAAGGGCGTGGGCCGGTGTGGGGGCCAGGCGACGGGGAGCTTTTTTTCCGATCCTGGAAAGGGCTGATGGGGGTTGCGTTTTCAAGCCAGTCGGAATTCAATGCCGGACCGCCGCGCATCCTCGTCCCCGGTGACTTTGAAGCCGGCGATATTCCTGCTTTCGCCAACTACGACGTCTCCCCCGACGGGCAGCGATTCGTATTGGTGCCTCGCAGGCGCAGAGAGAAAACGCGGATATTCATCGACTTGAATTGCTTTGCTGAAATCCGTCAGTTTTAGCACGCTGAAAAAGCTGCGTCGACGCGCGATGGATTATGTTATCCCGAGCGTTGAAAACGGCTCGGACGAAGAACAGAAGCGGAAGCGGCGGGGCCGGATGGCCCTATTGCCGAAGCCTACGGCGAGGAGAACGGCATGGCGAGCGGAGCGCGCAGGTACCAGTGGTTCGCCCTCGGCGACATCAACGGCTTCTTCGGGCTGATGTTTGACAACATCACCGTGCTGTCGTTTCTTGCCGGCGCCCTCGTCTTTGCGTTCGGCTTCCCGGCCGACATTGTCTACACGCGCATGTTCCCCGGAACCGCGTTTGGCGTGCTGTTCGGAGACCTGGTCTACTCCTGGATGGCATTTCGGCTTTCCCGGCGCACCGGAAATCAGAGGGTGACGGCAATGCCATTAGGGCTGGACACCCCGTCCACCATCGGCCTGGCGCTTGTGGTTCTGGGGCCGGCATTCACCTCTCTCAAGGCCGCCGGCATGGAAGTGCGGGAGGCCGCCATGATGACCTGGCACATCGGCATGGCCACCATGGTAATGATGGGATTGATCAAGCTGGGGCTATCGTTCTGCGGCGGCTGGATTCAGAAGGTGGTGCCGCAGGCCGGATTGCTGGGGTCGCTTGCCGGCATCGGGCTCGCTCTCATCGGCTTTACCCCTCTGATCGATATTTTCGGGCTCCCGCTCGTCGGCATGGTGTCGATGGGCCTGATCCTCTACAGCCTCGTCGCGAAGGCCCGGCTCCCGTGGAACATCCCCGGTGTGCTGGCAGCCATCGCGCTCGGCACTGCCCTGTATCATCTGCTGGGGCCATCCGGGATGGTCGGCTCTTCGTACGCGCCGCCG
>Ga0102851_10002043_pt1 | contig 11983 bp, 12 predicted proteins | sample Mud3Dept3metaG_FD_79558 | JGI IMG/M metagenome (GOLD analysis project Ga0102851, IMG submission 79558) | Freshwater wetland microbial communities from Ohio, USA, analyzing the effect of biotic and abiotic controls - Mud 3 Core 4 Depth 3... | ecosystem: Environmental > Aquatic > Freshwater >... | reverse complement strand
TCTATCTCCCGAACCGGCTCCGGTATAAACGTGTCCACCGCATCCAATAACTTCCAGATCCCACTACACCACTGACAATCCACCTTCCCACACCCACACTCCAACGCCTTCAACGCACTCCCTCGAATCACCGGCGTACTCTCCCCAGGAAAATCATACCCCGATAACAACTCCCGCACCTCCAACTCCACCAAATCCAATAACTCCGGATCCTCCACCATATCCACCTTGTTCAAAAATACCACGATATACGGCACCCGCACCTGCTTGGCCAACAATACATGCTCCCGCGTCTGCGGCATCGGCCCATCGGCCGCCGATACCACCAAAATCGTCCCATCCATCTGCGCCGCACCCGTGATCATATTCTTGATATAATCCGCATGCCCCGGACAATCGATGTGCGCATAATGTCGCTTCGCCGTCTCATACTCCACATGCGCAATCGCTATCGTCAACCCACGCTCCTTCTCCTCCGGCGCCTTGTCAATCTGGTCAAACGCCATATAGGAAGCCAACCCCTTGTTCGCCAACACCTTCGTGATCGCTGAGGTCAACGTCGTCTTCCCATGATCCACATGCCCGATCGTCCCAATGTTCACATGCGGCTTTGTCCTCTCAAACTTCGGCTTCGACATGGCTCAATCCCTCCTTTAGGTTTTGGGGTGCACTCAGGCGACCCTTTTCAGTTGAGAAAGGATCTCCTCACTCACGGATGTTGGCACCGGACTATAATGAGAGAATTGTAGAGTAAAGGTTGCCCTTCCCTGGGTGAGAGACCGAAGGTCGGTTGCATATCCGAACATATTCGCCAGGGGGACCTCCCCGACAATGACATTTGTCCCCCCGCGATATTCCACTTTTGTTGTTTTCCCTCTCCTGGCAGTCAGGTCACCGATGACCTGCCCCATAAACTCCTCCGGAATAATAATCTCGATCGACATCAAAGGTTCAAGAAGGATAGGGTGGGCTTGGCGCGCCCCTTCCTTGAAGCCCAAAGAACCGGCGATTCGAAAAGCCATTTCAGAGGAGTCCACTTCGTGGTACGAACCATCGATCAGGGTCACTTTGATATCGACCATGGGGTAACCTGCCACTGCTCCTCTCTCCATGGCTTCCACAACACCCTTCTGGACGGCTGGAATATATTCGCGAGGGATGGCTCCTCCCACGATTCGATTGACAAATTCAAAGCCCTTGCCTGGCACCTGAGGTTCGAGAATCAACCAGACATGACCGTACTGGCCTCTTCCGCCAGACTGACGCACAAATCGGCCTTCCGACTTGATCATTTTTGTAATCGTCTCCCGGTAGGCCACCTGAGGCTGTCCCACACTGGCCTCCACATTGAATTCCCTCAGGAGTCGATCGACGATAATCTCCAGATGGAGTTCGCCCATGCCGGAAAGTATCGTCTGCCCTGTTTCTTCATCGGTCTTCACTTTGAAAGAAGGGTCTTCTAAAGTCAATCTCTGAAGGGCCATTCCCAGCTTTTCAAAATCGGCCTTTGTCTTCGGCTCAACGGCGATGGAGATCACCGGGTCTGGAAAGTTCATCGATTCAAGGATGATTGGTTGCTTTTCACTGCAGATGGTATCGCCGGTCGTAGTGTATTTGAGGCCTACCGCCGCAAAGATATCACCCGCGAAGACTTCGTGAATCTCCTCCCGCTTGTTGGCATGCATCTTAACCAGACGCCCAATCCGTTCTCTTTTTCCCTTGATGGAATTAAAGACAGAGTCTCCGGATTTGAGTGATCCAGAATAGATTCTGAAGAACGTCAACTGTCCCGTATAGGGGTCATTCATGATTTTGAAGGCTAATGCTGAAAGGGGGTGTCCATTGTTGGCACAGAAGGTGAGTTCCTGACCCCTGAGGTCTACCCCTCTTACCGGTGGGGTATCCAACGGGGAAGGGAGATAGTCGATGATGGCGTCGAGAAGTGGTTGAACTCCTTTATTCCTGAAGGCGGCACCGCAAAGCACAGGGATTCCTTTTAGTTGGAGAGTCACCTCCCTGAGGGCGTGCCTCAACTCCGGCTCTGAAATTTCCTGGCCATCGATAAACTTCTCCATGAGAAAGTCATTTCTCTCGGCCAGTTTTTCGATAAGATATTCTCTTGAGATGGCGGCTTCCTTGAGATAGGCCTCCGGAATATCCACCACCTCGTATTTTGTTCCAAGGCTAAGGGGATCATAGAGGATGGCCTTCATCGCGATGAGGTCGATGACGCCTTTGAAATCCTCCTCCTTGCCAATTGGAAGCTGAACCGGGAGGGGTGTTGTTTTAAGCCGATCGACCATCATCTGGACGCAGCCTTGGAAGTCTGCACCCATTCGGTCCATCTTATTGATGAAGGCAATCCTTGGAATCCGGTATTTATCTGCCTGTCTCCAAACCGTTTCAGATTGGGGCTCGACTCCTCCCACCGAACAGAAGACCGCAACCGCCCCATCCAGAACCCTGAGAGATCGCTCCACCTCTATCGTGAAATCAACGTGGCCAGGGGTATCGATGATATTGATCCGGTGATCTTTCCAGAAACAGGTGGTCGCCGCAGAGGTGATGGTGATCCCTCTTTCCTTTTCTTGCTCCATCCAATCCATGGTCGCCGAACCTTCATCGACCTCTCCGATCCTGTGGGTGACGCCGGTATAATATAGAATTCGTTCCGTCGTCGTCGTCTTCCCGGCGTCGATATGAGCCATAATTCCTATGTTGCGTGTATGTTCTTTTAACACTGCGTTCGACACAATCAACCTCTAATTAAACCCAGGAACGGTGGAATAGTGGAATAATGGAATTTTGGAAAATCAAAACAAATTTTCTCTTTTTTTCTCAATCCATCATTCCAATATTCCAGTTTTCCAATATTCCGGCAGTTTTTTACCAGCGATAATGGGCGAAGGCTTTATTTGCCTCGGCCATTTTATGCGTATCTTCTTTCTTTTTAATGGCAGCCCCCCGGTTATTGGCTGCGTCGATCAATTCCGCTGAAAGCTTTTCCTCCATCGTCTTTTCGGATCGCTGCTTTGCAAAGCCGATGATCCACCGAATGGCCAGAGCAATCTTTCTTTCCGGCCTCACCTCTACCGGAACTTGATAAGTCGCCCCTCCCACTCTCCTCGGTCTCACCTCAATGAGAGGTTTCACGTTACTCATCGCCTGGCTAAAAACCTTAAGCGGGTCTGAGTGGGTTTTCTCTTTGACGATGTCAAGGGCACCATAAAAAATTCCTTCTCCCGTGCTCTTCTTTCCGCGGCGCATGATACCATTGATAAATTTTGCAGTTAGCAAATCGTGATACTTGGGGTCCGGAAGTATCTCCCTTTTTTTGACTTCTCTTTTTCTGGGCATAAAAGCTCCTTCTTCCTTTTCTATGAATGGGTTTGGAAGAGAAGTTCAGTTATTTTGGCTTTTTGGCCCCGTATTTGGAGCGGCTCTGTTTACGGTCCTGGACGCCTACGGAGTCTAAGGTACCACGGATGATATGATACCGAACTCCTGGAAGGTCTTTCACCCTTCCTCCTCGAATGAGGACAACGGAGTGTTCCTGGAGGTTGTGACCAACTCCTGGGATATAAGTGGTTACCTCGATTCCATTGGTTAATCTCACTCGTGCAACTTTTCGAAGAGCGGAATTGGGTTTCTTAGGAGTGGTCGTATAGACTCGGATACAGACTCCCCTTTTCTGAGGGGATCCAGTGAGGGCAGGCGCAGAAGTCTTGCTCTTGACGCCTTTCCTTCCTTCTCGAACCAGTTGACTAATAGTAGGCATTACTTACCCCTAATCAAAAATTAATCATTTCAGCAAGTTAAAAATCAATGGGTTGAAAGAGAGAATTAAGCAAAAAACTTTATAAGATTATCAGATTTCTTTTGTTTTGTCAATATTTTTTTGCGGTTTTTTCGAAAATTCAGAATCTTTCCACGGAAGGAAGAAAGGGAGGGAAAATATGAAATTGAACCCCGTTTTCCACGAACTGGGGGGCGACGAAAAACGTTCTAAATTATGTTAACCTTTTGAAATAGTTATTAATTTTAAATGGTATTAGAATTGAATTCGAATTCCCAAGAGCTACTTAAGCCAAAATCGCTCTCTAATCACTTGGGCGTAGACCTATTACCTCTCTTGGCAGTTCTTAATTTTTCAAGCAAAAGAGTCTTCGCCTTCTCCCGAGAGCCTGCTTTCACAAGTCTCGTCAAGAGATCTATATCAAGGATACCCTGCCAGGTTTCTGCGTCAACAATATATCCTTCTCTCTTAATTCCTGATCGGACTTCTCCAATTAGAGATAATAACGAGGCGTACTCCACTCCAAAGCTTTTTTCGAGTTTCGCACGGATTTTTTTAGCCAGGGCCGGACTCACCCCGGAGGTGGAAACAGCCAGGGTCAGGTTTCCTCTGCGGAAGAAAGAGGGGATGATAAAATCCGATCGGTCAGGATCGTCTGCCACATTAACTAAAGCTCCTGCCTTCCTCGCCTCATCAGCTGCTTTGCGATTGACCTTTTTTGCATCTGTACATACAATGGCAATCACCGCATCCTTTAGGTCGCTTGCTTTATAGTCCCGTTCCATTAATCGAATCGTTCTCTCTTCCGACAACTTCGATATTTCCGGATGGGGCTTTGGACTGATCACCGTAATGTCTGCCCGACATTCTAAAAGGCTTTTGATCTTTCGAAGAGCAACGTTTCCTCCTCCGATGACCACGCATTTTTTGCCCTGGATATTGGAGAAAATCGGATAATAGACAATAGCCTTTTGGTTTTTTTTATTCATACAAAGAAGTCGATTAAAGTCTCCCCCGGCACCCACGAAAATTTCCTTTTTACTGATCGAACCAACGGAGATATTTTCGGAGTTGAACCACTTCACCCACGATGATGACAGAGGGCGGCTTTAAATTTTCCAGTTTAACTTTTGCTACAATATCTTCGAGCGTGCCCACCAAACACTTTTGCCGGGGGGTTGTTCCCTGGGTGACCACTGCAATAGGAGCGGAAGGAGATCGGCCGTGCTTGATGAGCTGGTCAACGATTTCGGGCAGATTCCGCATTCCCATAAGGATAATGAGCGTGTCCGCTCCGGTGGCCAGTTTGTCCCAGGAGATTCTGGGTTCACCCGTGTCAGAAGCCTTGTGCCCGGTGATGACAGCAAAGGAAGAAGCAACTCCACGATGCGTAAGGGGAATGCCCGCGTAGGCAGGAACGGCAGACGCCGAAGTCACTCCAGGCACAACTTCAAACAAAATTCCGTGCCTGGTCAAAATCCCAGCTTCTTCACCGCCCCGTCCCAGCACAAAAGGATCGCCGCCTTTCAGTCTCACCACGACCTTGCCCTCCCGAGCCTTCTCCAAGAGCAATTGGTTGATGGAGTCCTGTTCAAGCATATGTACCCCGTCCGCCTTTCCCACGTATATCTTTTCAGCCTCAGGCCTGGCTTCGTTGAGAAGGCTCTCATCAACCAGGCGATCATAAATGATGACATCAGCGTGTCGAAGGCAATCCAGTCCCTTGACGGTCATTAAGCCGCGATCTCCCGGACCCGCACCCACCAAGTAAACTTTTCCCTGTTTCATTTCTTTCTTATCTAAATGATCAATCGGATGCAGTGGGGAATAATCATCATTCTTCGTTGTCTTACGTACCTTGCTCCGGCAGGTAGGACTTGATCCTATCCGAGACTGCTGTCACTGCTTTCTCCCTGCCTTCTCTAATCTCCCATACAGGAACAATGGGAAAGAGTTTTGTAAAGAGCGTGTAGAGGAGTATGAACAAAGAGATGCAGCCTGCCAGAATGGACCACTCCACCCATGTAGGAATGTAAAAGGCGCCTTCTACCGGCATCCTCTGTCTGGTTAATGTAGGAACGATGATGACAAACCGCTCCAACCACATTCCTAAGATGATGGAGATCGAAGCAATAACTGTTCCTCGGATCGTCCGAAATCTTTTCGTGGCGAGAATCGGTAAAGGGATGACAAAACATAAGACGAAATGGAGCCAGAAAAGAGGAGCAAATTTTCCGGATATCTTAGACCAGAAGATCGCCATATGAACCGGTTCGTTCCCGTAGACGACAGTGATATACTCCGCAAAGGTAAAGTAGAACCACAAAAGGGTCATGGCCATTAAAAAGATACCGATGTTGTTAAAATGAATCGGCTTGATGTAGCTTTCAAGGTGATAGGCCCTTCGGAGCACGGCCATCACGACAATCACGCTCGCCACCCCGGAGAAAATAGCGCCCACCACGAAATAAGGACCGAAGATGCCACTGTGCCACAAGGGCTGGATGGTCATGGCAAAGACAAACGAGACAACGGTATGGACAGTGATCATTACCGGAATCACGAGGATAGACATGAAATTGATCGCCTTCTCCAACCGGCGGTGTTGATTCTCCATCCCCGTCCAACCCAAAGATAAGATCCGGTAGAACCATTCCCTTCTTCCCCCCAAATCTCTGAGGAGAGCAATATCTGGAATCAGAGCAAGATAAAGACAGATAGAACTGACGGTAAGGTAGAGTGAAATACTACATACATCCCAAAGCAGTGGAGAACGAAAATGTGCATAACGGATGGCATACAACATCCGATCCGGTCTTCCGAGATCGATCAGGACGCTCCCCACACCGAATAGGAGGATAAAGACGGTGGTGAGTTCTGAGAGCCGGCTGATGGGCCTCCGCCATTCTGCCTTGAGAACTCGGAGGACGGCTGAGATAAATGTCCCGGCATGGCTGATCCCGATGAAGAAAACAAAGTTCGTAATATAGACTCCCCAGAAGATCTGTCTGGAGAGTCCGGTAACGGTCAACCCGTTTCGGTATTGTGTGATATACGCATACAATCCCAAGAGGACGAGGGCAGCCAGGATGGAAACCGTGATGTAAAAACCCTTTCCGGTCTTCCACATGTGTTCAAAGAGAATGGGATCCTCTCCAATGATCTTATGTCTTTTATCCACCATCTCCTCTTTCTGTTGGACCCGTCTGTTGCCTTCTATTTCATAGGACGTAAAAAACTTTAGGCTTCGTGCCCAGTTCAGGCTGCCGTTGATAGATTATCCTATTCTGAAGGACCTTCCTGACCTTTGACTCAGGATCTTTTAAGTCACCAAATATCAGCGCCTTTTCTTTGCATGCCTCTACACAAGCAGGAATAAGACCCCGGTTCAGCCTTTCCTCACAGAAATTGCATTTTTCAACAACCCCCCTGGTCCTGGTTGGAAACTCTAAATTGACTTTCTTGATAAAAGGCCGGGGGTCTCTCCAATTGAAGCTTCTCGACCCATAGGGACAACCCGCCATACAGTATCGGCATCCAATGCAGCGGTGAAAATCCATCATCACGATTCCATCTTCTCTCTTCCACGTCGCCCGTGTGGGGCAGTACCTCACACAAGGTGGATCATCGCAATGATTACAGAGGATGGGAACAAGTTTGTGTTGATGTTCTTCCCCCGCATACTCAAACTCATGTTCCGGAAAGATCTTGTCATAGGGAGACGTCCAGATCCACTTGATCTCTTCCTTAAGGGTTCCCAAATCAGGGACATTATGGATGCGATGGCAGGCATCGATGCAATCCTTACATCCCTCCTCGAGCCAGCACTTTTTGAGTTCGATTGCCATGCCCCATTTTTTCTTAGCAAACGGTTCAGGAGTCGGCAAGGGTTCGGAGCTTTCAATCTTCGAAAACACATCCCATCCCGGCTTTGCCACAAGTCCCAGCGCTGTAAGCCCAGCAATCTTTAGGAATCCTCTTCTATCGAATTGCATCCATTCATTCCTTCGCCATTTGTTTTGGATAAATATGGCAATCCCAGCATTTATTGGTGACGCCCATGTAGGTATGGCACTGGTCACAGAATTTAGTCTTGTCGGTGTGGCAATTCATACAGGTGCGATTCAAACTGATGGTATATACCTTTTTGTTACTCGCCTGGTAGGTTCTAATCCCATTCCGTACGACGGAGAATTTCCAGTCCTCCAAAAGCGTTTTATGATTGACCCTGATGAAGGTCTTCGGTTCAACGCACTCTTTCTTAGCCTTATCTGTGGGAAGCTCGGGTTTGGGAACATAGCTGGTCTTTCCGCTCACCGTGTTGTGCCAGATCGGATAGGTCAATAATCCAAGAAAAAGGATCAACCCCGGAATAATCTTCTTCCCATCATACATGGAGTTCCTCCTCCTCACCCTTAATAGGTTCACCACGGAGATTGGTCGTTCTTTCCTTTTCCCCTTTCAGCACCAATGCGTTTCCAACCAGTTCATGGACACCCGCCACCTCAACTCCTGGCACCCAGTATTCCAGGAGTGGTGGAAGGGTGGCCCGATCAATCGCACAGATACAGGTCAACAGGTTCACCCCATATTGCTCCTTGACATACTTGACGGCGTTTGCTCTTGGCAAACCTCCTCTCAGACGTATCTCCATGTTCTCGTCGGAACCCAATCCAGCCCCGCTTCCGCAGCAAAAGGTCCGTTCCCTGATGGTGTTCTCGGGCATTTCGTAGAATTCATTGCACACGTTTCTGAGAATATAGCGCGGTTCCTCAAGGAGTCCTACCCCCCGGGAGATGTTGCAGGAATCATGATAGGTCACTTTCCATTTATCGTTTCGGCTTGGATCCAATTTTAATCTTCTATTCTGTATGAGGTCAGCCGTGAATTCACAGATGTGAACCATCTTCGTCGACTTTGCATTCTCAAAGGGGGTCCCAGTGACGGGAGACACAGGCTCTTCCAGGAAATCCGCCGGACCATTTAAAGTGTCCATATACTGGTGGATGACTCTCCACATATGACCGCATTCTCCTCCTAAAACCCATTTCACTCCAAGTCTTTTTGCTTCACTATAAATCTTGGCGTTCAGTCTCTTTGCCAAGTCTGCGGAGTGAAAGAGACCAAAATTCCCGCCTTCAGAAGCATAGGTACTCCAGGTATAGTCGAGGCCAATTTCATGAAAGAGAAGGAGGTAACCCAGAAACGTATACCAGTGAGGGCTTGCAAAATAATCAGCCGACGGAGAGACGAAGAGGATCTCGGCACCTTTCCGGTTGATAGGAACTTCCACGTCGATACCGGTGATCTCTTTAAGTTCGTCGATTGCAAAATCCACCGTCGATTTGAAGGCATGGGGAGGAATGCCCAGATGGTTTCCCGTCCGAAAACAATTCGAAGCCGGCTCTATCACCCAGTTGATATTGCAACCAACGAGATTCAGCAGTTCCCTTCCCATCATCGTCATTTCGCAGGTATCGATACCATAAGGACAGAAGACAGAACAACGGCGGCATTCGGTGCACTGGTAGAAATAATAGAACCATTCTTTCAGGACGTCCTTGGTGAGTTCCCTGGCTCCAGCGAGCTTTCCAAAGATCTTCCCGGGGAGGGTGAAATATCTCCGATAGACTGAGCGGAGAAGCTCGGTCCTCAGGACGGGCATATTCTTCGGATCTCCGGAGCCGATGAAGAAGTGGCATTTATCGGCGCACGCCCCGCATCTTACGCAGATGTCCAGAAAGAGGCGAAAGGACCGGTACCGGTCCAAACGATCCTCCATCCCCTTCAGGATGATCTCCTTCCAGTCTTCCGGGAGCTTCCAATCTTCTTCATTGGGTTGCCACTCTCTCGGGTTCGGGAGCTCGAGATACTTCTCGTGTTTGGATGCCGCAGGGTAGCCATAGGTCCCCTTCCTGAATTCAACCCTTGGCTCCATCCAACGCTCTCGAGGTGGCGTATAGTCGATCTTTAAAGGTTTATCTTTTGAAATTTCCTCTGACATTCTTATTCCCTGTCTAAGGGTAAGCCAACTTCTTTCATGGATTGCCGGAATTCGTCCTCATACTCTTCGTAAGTGTGAACCTTCACCGGAAGATTCCATGGGTTGACGTGTCTGCGATGACGACTCACATTCAATAAGTTTCTCGTGGGACTCAAAAAAATCCCTGGCATATGCATCAGCTTGCTGAGAGGGAAATATGCAATGAACAGGCTCACAAAAAAGAGATGAATATAAAAAAGCAGGTTTACTCCTTTAGGAGGCATGGGGCGGAAACTCAACATGGCCATGACCCATTCTTTCACCTGAACCAAATCAACCTTGTAGATGAGCCGCATCAGCACCCCAGAAATGGCAATCCCGCCAATTGCAAGAAGCACGAAGTAGTCCGAGGGAAGCGAAATATACCTCACCTGTGGATAGATGATCCGCCGGATGAAGAGATAGCCAAGGGCGATCACAATAATGAGATCGCTAATATAAAGGATCGGTAAAAGATTCTGAAAGATCGAATCGACTCTTTGGAGGATCACCACCACAGAGGGAACGGGTTCGAGAAAGAATCTCAAGTGCCTCAGAATAATGATAAGAAAGGACCAGTGGAAAGCCAGTGCCCCCAGCCAGAGAAGGGTACTGGTCCTGAAGAGAAGTCTGTGGGGGGCCTCCAGATCGACCTTTTCGTTCTTGAGCAGGGAGCGGAAGAGAAAAATATCAAGCGCCAATCTTTTCACCACACCTCCCGTGGTATAAGGGCTATCAATGTTGTCGGGTTTTATCCAGGGAAGTGATTTCTGCTGCCCGCAGACCGTCGGGATGTGAAAGGGGACAGGGGAGCTCGCCCATTTCAGGACACGGTAAATAAAACCAACAACGAAGAGGAGAACGGCCGCATAAGGAATAAAAATGGTAAAGAAAGAATACAAACCTATTCCTTCGATGCCAATCACAACAAAAAAGACAAGCAAAAGAATTCCCGAAATTGAATACCAGAGGCCCATATCTTACCCAAAAATGTCAAATGTCAAAGCTCAAAGTTCAAACGAAATCCAAAGTTCAAATGACAAGATTTATTAAAATAGAAGTTTTTATATTCACTCACTTTTAGATTCATTTGACATTTGGCATTTGAAATTTGAACTTGGAATCTTAATCGTCTTTATCTATTCTTTCTCTTTCGAATGAGACACTCTTTCCATCATCTTAAAAGCCATTTCCTTCTCAGCTCTTGCCTGGTTGACCCGGATCTCGCAAATCTTGTCCCGGCAATCCATGTAGATATCAAAAGCTTGAAGGGCAAGGTCGTCAATTCTTGATTGAAATTTCATCCATTCGTCCATGACCGATTCTTTACAAATTTCATTCTTCAGCGTCTCCCCAATGGCTCTCTTCAGCAGGAAAATAAACCCCACGGCTTTTGAAGGAGAGAAATCTTGGACCGACCTGATTTTAAGAATTGAATCTAAAGAAGCCTGGCACTTTTCATCCTGGTTGCCTTCGCAAAGGTTTTTGAAGAGGACGTCTATCTCCCGGGAGAGAGTAGAGCCCACAGGATTCGTAAACTGATTTTTATCTTTTCTCATCATGGCCGCAGTATTGGCAGAATAGGTTTCCAAGATGAGATCAAACCACTTTTTTAAAATGGCCTTTTCATTTCGTGATAAGATATCGCCCAATACCATCGGGTCGCCTAATCCATTTGAATCGTATTCAGTCTCTTAAAGATTGACCACTTCGTTATGGAGGATAAGATCCAAGATTTCCTCCATCGTGGCTTCTTTGCCGACGGCTATTTTCCCGTTCAGCTCACATTCTCCGACGCACAACTTTCCCAAAAGGATGTTGACACCCTTCTCCTCCAGACGCTTAAAATGCGGGACCAGAGGAGATCCTTCGGCCACCAGCTTGACGGCGGTATTCCAACAAATGATGGCAGCCGGCCTATCGGGACGTTTTTCTAAGCTTTCGAGCATCGTCGCCAGGATCTGATCCCAAGCATATCCTCTCCGTATCCGATGCCTTCTGAACTGAGTAAAAAAACTTTTCCCTTAGGTCCGCTCATAGCTTTTTACTCCCGTGGAAATGGACCATTATCCCTCCCACTCGATGAATGGTTTCTCAATATCGACCATGGCATTCACGACCAGGTCTACTAAACCGCCGTACCTTATCCCGTACTTTTCGGTCAG
>Ga0102851_10002041_pt1 | contig 11991 bp, 10 predicted proteins | sample Mud3Dept3metaG_FD_79558 | JGI IMG/M metagenome (GOLD analysis project Ga0102851, IMG submission 79558) | Freshwater wetland microbial communities from Ohio, USA, analyzing the effect of biotic and abiotic controls - Mud 3 Core 4 Depth 3... | ecosystem: Environmental > Aquatic > Freshwater >... | reverse complement strand
GTTCCATAGATTTTCTCCGGGAGGAATCATAACAGGTTGGAAGGGCGGGGTGGAAGGTTTTTTTGAGGGTTCGGGGGCGCAAGACCTTGCGCCCCATGTGGGTTTATGGGTCCCCGAGTAATGGCCATTGGGGGACAACCGGATGGATAGGCGACCCCGGATTCCAAGAGGAAAGCCTGGAGATGTTATTTCTTTTCGGTAAAGAGCTTCAGATACTGCCCATACCCTTCCTTCTCCAGATCCTCTTTGGGAATGAAGCGCAGGGCCGCCGAGTTCATGCAGTAACGAAGGCCCGTAGGGGCGGGTCCATCGGGGAAGACATGGCCCAAGTGCGAATCCCCGTGTTTGCTTCGGACTTCGGTTCGCTTCGTGAAGAGCTTATGATCGTCTTTCTCCACGATGTTCCCGGGCTCCAGCGGTTTGGTGAAGCTGGGCCAGCCGGTGCCGGAGTCGTATTTATCCTTCGAACTGAACAAAGGTTCGCCGGATACGATATCCACGTAAAGGCCTTCCTTTTTGTTATTCCAATATTCATTCCGGAAGGCCGGCTCGGTGCCCTCATGCTGGGCGACTTCGATCTGCAGGGGATTCAGTTTCTTGCGAAGCGTCGCGTCATCGGGTTTTTTATACCGGCCCTCGGCCGCTGATTTGGTTTCCATCCTTTCCTTTCCCCAAACTTTCTCGATGAATTGATCCCGCCCGGACCCGTGCCGGTAGTAGGTATACCGGAGCGGATTTTTCTTGTAGTAGTCTTGATGGTATTCCTCAGCTTCGTAATATCGGTCGAATTTCAGGATCGGGGTCACGATGGGTTTGGAAAATTTCCCAGATTTTCCCAGTTCTTCCTTGGATTTTTCGGCCATTCTTTTCTGCTCTTCATCGTGGTAAAAAATGGCGCTGGCGTACTGAGTCCCCCGGTCCACAAACTGCCCTCCGCCGTCGGTCGGGTCGATATGCCGCCAGAAAACATCCAGGAGCTTCTCGTAACTGACCTTTTCCGGGTCATAATAAACCTGGATCGCTTCCACATGCCCAGTTGTTCCCGCAGAGACTTCTTCGTAAGTCGGATTTTCCTTTTTCCCGCCTGTATATCCCGATATCACCTTGACCACACCGGAGATTTTCTCGAAATCAGACTCACTGCACCAGAAGCATCCACCGGCAAAAGTAGCGATTTTCAAATTTTTGACTTCCGTGGTATTTGCCGCCATCGCACTTTTCCCCTCCTTAGCCTGGTCCGATTTTTGGCATCCGTAACCGAACAGAATACTCATCATCGCCATGATTATCGAAAAACGAAATAGTTTATTCATCTCGATTCCCTACCTTTTCTTAAAAATTTCAAAAGTCAATTAATTCCAAAGACATACTTAAAGGCATGGGAAATATGTTTCGGCATCATAATAACTATGATGCAAAATATGAGTCGGCGGTTCGATGGAAGGCTCGATTTAACCCAGATTCGGGCAGGGGATTCGACCCGGATGGAGGTAGGGGAACCCGCGTTTTTCTGCTGACGTGGGATCAAACGCCCGGTATATTAAAAGAAAACAGTTGGGTTTTAAAAAAGACCGAAAATATCCAAGTGAATTCTATTGCGGGAATCCCCGGTTTCGGCCAGAGAGTGGGATTCCGGTCCATGGAGAGACGGCAATGAGGGACTATTTGGTGCGGGCCATCAGCGACAAAGCCAACGTGATTGGGCTAGCCTCCGTAACAACCGGCCTTGCGGAAGAGGCGAGGCGGATTCATGGAACCTCGCGGACCGCTTCGGCGGCGCTGGGGAGGGCCCTGACCGGCGGCCTGTTGATGGGCGCCCTGCTGAAGAAAGGGCAGCGACTGGCCCTGAAATTCGAGGGAAATGGGCCGTTGAAAAAGATCATCGTGGAAGCGGACTACGACGGCACCGTCCGGGGCTTTGTGGGCGCCCCCGCGGCAGAGGTTCCCTTCAAGGACGACAAGCTGAACGTCTCCGGAGCGCTGGGGAGCCAAGGATTGCTCACGGTGATCAAGGACCTGCGACTCAAGGAGCCCTATCAGGGAGTGGTCAATCTCCTTTCCGGCGAAATCGGGGAGGATATCGCGTTCTATTATTCAGAATCCGAACAGATTCCTTCGGCGGTCGGGCTGGGAGTTTTCGTGGAGCCCGATGGAAAAGTGTCGGCTGCCGGCGGATTTCTGATTCAGACCCTTCCTCCCACGGATGCAAAGATGGTGGATCGGCTGATCGAAAACATCCGGAAGATTCCCACAGTAACGGAATTCCTCCGCGACGGCAAAACACCGGAAGCTCTCCTGGCCGATCTTTTTTCCGGCACGACTTACCACCTGCTTGGGGAAACGCCGCTTTTTTTCCGCTGCAGATGCACCCAGGAAAGGGTGGAAAAGATCCTCGTGGCCCTGGGGAAGGTGGAACTGAGGAAAATGATCGAGGAGCAGGGGAGGTCCGAGGTGACCTGCGAATTCTGCCGAACCGGTTATCATTTTAGCCGGGAGGAATTGGAAAATCTGCTCCTGGAAGCAGGCCGGCCCGCCGAAGCATAAGATTCTCCAACCGTCCCGCTATCCCTTCCCGGCCCCGTATTTTTGAAGGGCCTGCCGAACCGAAGAGAAGGCGAGCCTCCGCAGATCGATTTCCCCCGGCATCCGGATGGAAATCCCCGAAACCTCCTCTCTGGGCATCATGGCACGGAGGCTGGACGCCTTGCAGGTGAAAATGGCATCGACGGTAAAGTAAGTTACTCCATTGTAGTCATACCGATTGGGAAACGATCCAAAATAGCGAAGGTTTTTAACTACCAGGTTCAACTCCTCCTGAGTTTCCCTCTGCAGGGCCTCTTCCAGCGTTTCCCCATGCCCGACAAACCCCCCGGGAAGGTCCAGGTACCCGCGCCTGGGCGCATGCTTTCGCCCGATCAGGATGATTCCCCGCTGTGTTTTGATGATCGCCGAGACCGCGGAGGCTGCATTGTGAAAATACTGATACCCGCAGTCTTCGCAGCGCATTCCATACTCCTGGAAACTTCCGATCTTCCTCCCGCCGCAGCTCGGGCAGAATTTAAAATGGGTATATCGAATCAATTTATCTATTCCTCCGGTTGAAATTTATTAGAATCCGCAAACTCCCTTTCCGCCTATCGGCCAAAGCTTTGGCGAAGAGGGTCAACCGCTTTTTTAAACCTTGGTATTTGCGGGGATCTTGATCCATTCCCTCGGAGGCATTATAACAAATTTTGATTGCCCCCAGACCAACGATTCCCCATTTCCCGATACCGTAAAAAAATTCATAAATACGGGTTTTTCCCCATATACGGTTGCCTCCAACATCTTTAAAATATCAATAAGCGTCTTCTACCCGAAAATTTTCAAAGAATGGGAAAATTCAGGCTCGTTCCATCATTGAAGTATCAGGGAGCTGAAAGCTCGAGTGCAGTTTGAACCGATGGTCGGATCATCCGGGGAATTTCGGGAGAAGGTTCTGGGGCTTTTGGGAAAAGGAGGTTTCCATGATTTCCATGAACGTGAATGGGAAAAAATATGACCTTGCGGTGAGCCCGGATACCCCCCTCCTTTGGGTCCTCCGGGAAACGCTCGGGCTGACCGGGACCAAATACGGATGCGGGATTTCCGGCTGCGGCTCTTGTACCGTTCATGTGGAGGGGGAGGCCGTCCGCTCCTGCGGCGTTTCGATTTCTTCGGTGGAGGGAAAAAAGATTACCACGATCGAGGGAATCGGCGCCACCCGGATCGGAAAAGCCCTCCAAAAAGCTTGGATTGCCGAGGAAGTACCCCAGTGCGGATACTGCCAGCCGGGATTCATCATGGCCGCCGCGGCCCTTTTGGCCCAAAAACCCAAACCCACGGACGAGCAGATCGATGGGGCGATAACCAACCTCTGTCGCTGCGGAACTTACAACCGGGTCCGCCGGGCGATTTACCGGGCCGCCGGGGAGATGGCCAAGGGAGGAAAACGATGAGCGGGGTCTTAAATCTAAGCCGCCGGAATTTTCTCAAGACGGGTCTGCTGGCGGGTGGCGGGCTTCTTCTCGGGGTCTCCATCCCCGCGCACGGGGCCCAAGGAGCCGCTGCCAGCCCGTCGACCGAAACTTTCGTCCCCAATGCCTTCCTCCGTATCGGGGAAGACGGGAAGGTAACCATCGTCGTCAACAAATCCGAGATGGGCCAGGGGGTGTATACTTCCCTGCCCATGCTTGTGGCGGAAGAACTGGAAGCGGATTGGAGTAAGATCTCTGTAAAGGCAGCCCCGGTCGATCCGGCCTATAACCATGCGTTATGGGGAGCCATCCAGGGAACCGGCGGAAGCACGAGCGTGCGGAGCGAATGGGAAAGATTGAGTAAAGCCGGCGCCGCGGCCAGGATGATGCTCGTGGCTGCGGCAGCGGATGTCTGGAAGGTGAAGCCAGAGACGTGCCGCGCCGAGAAGGGCTTTGTCGTCCACGGCCCCACGAAGAGACGGCTCTCCTACGGGCAGCTTGCCCAAGGGGCTGGCCGGATGAAAGTGCCGGAAGAGATTTCGCTGAAGAACCGGGAAGATTTGAAAATCATCGGAAAACCGATGAAAAGATTGGACACCCCGGAGAAGATTAACGGCCGGGCCATATTCGGGTTGGACGTTAAGATTCCAGGGCTGCTGACCGCGGTTGTAGCGCGCCCGCCCATCTTCGGCGGCAAGGTGAAGAATGTCAATACCGAGAAAGCAAAAGCAGTCCCTGGGGTAAAGACCGTGGAGGTGATCGGTGCGGGCGTGGTCGTCGCTGCGGAAGATTTCTGGGCCGCTAGTCTCGGAAGGGATGCGCTGGAGATCAGCTGGGACGAAGGGGAAGGGGGAAGGATCTCGACGGAGTCCTTGCGCAAAGAGTATGCCGGTCTGGCAAAGACGCCCGGAGCGGTGGCCCGGAAGGAGGGTAACCCGCAGCAGGCCCTTTCCGAAGCGGCCAGGAGGATTACCGCTGAGTACGAGGTCCCCTACCTCGCCCATGCCTGCATGGAACCTTTAAATTGTGTCGTTGATTTGCGCGCCGACGACTGCGAGATCTGGACCGGCACCCAGTTCCAGACCGTCGATCGCAACACGGCGGCCCAGGTCGCCGGGCTCAAGCCGGAACAGGTCCAAATCCATACGACTTTTCTGGGCGGTGGATTCGGACGGCGGGCCAACCCGAAGTCGGACTTTGTGGCCGAGGCCGTTCAGGTGGCCAAGGCGGTGAAAAAACCCGTGAAAGTAATCTGGACGCGGGAAGATGACCTCAAGGGCGGATTCTACCGGCCCATGTGGCACAGCCGAATGACTGCCGGTCTGGATGAGCAAGCCAACCTGACTGCCTGGCATCACACCGTCGTGGGGCAGTCGATTTTGGCAGGGACGGCTTTTGCGGGCATGATCAAAGACGGAATTGACGCCACCTCGGTCGAGGGGGCGCACAACCTTCCTTACGACATTCCCAACCTTCTTGTGGATTTGCATACCCCGAAGGTGGGAGTGCCGGTTCTGTGGTGGCGCTCGGTGGGCCATTCACACACGGCTTTTGTGGTCGAGAGTTTCCTGGATGAGGTAGCCCAGGCCGCCGGGAAGGATCCCTACGAATTCCGACGCAAACTGCTGGCCAAGCATCCGCGCGACCTTGCGGTTTTGGAAGCGGCCGCACAAAAGGCCGGTTGGGGTAAACCTCAGGCTAAAGGCCGGGCCATGGGAATCGCAGCGCACGAATCCTTCGGCAGTTTTGTGGCCCAAGTGGCGGAGGTTTCAGTAGACCCGAAGGGCAAAGTCCGGGTGCACAAGGTGGTCTGTGCCATCGATTGCGGGAGGATTGTGAATCCCGATACCATCAAGGCGCAGATGGAATCCGGAATCGCCTTCGGTCTTTCAGCCGCTCTTTATGGGGAAATTACCCTCAAGGACGGCAGGGTCGAGCAGAGCAATTTCAATGACTATCCGCTTCTGCCCATGAGTGAAATGCCCGCTGTGGAAGTTCATATTATTGCCAGCAAAGAAAAGCCCGGCGGAGTTGGCGAACCGGGTGTTCCCCCTATCGCCCCGGCTGTCGGAAACGCCGTCTTTGCCCTGACCGGCAAGCGCATCCGCCGCTTGCCCTTCGGCGCCGATGAACTGAAAAGATCATAAAGTCTCTGAAAATTCGATTGAGCCGAATGGTTGAACAAAGGGGAAAGACCCTCCGGGGAAGGATTGTTTCACTTCAACAATTCGGGAAATTGGAAGAGAATCCCAATCCATTTTTCCGCCGGCACGCCGCGCCGCCCTCCATTCCGGAGAATAATCAAATTTTGTTCCTCCGGACCGTCTGGGAGGAAGATTTTTTTTCAAAACCACTTTTTCCGGCCCTGGACGTAGGTGGCATAAAAATCCTCGTCCGATTTCACCAGGTACAAGATTCCTTCGATGAGTCCGATGGTTCCGATGATGACCGGGCCGATCCAGGTCCAGGAGGTTAGGATGGATACCAGGAGCATGATAAGTCCCGGCTTCGTATAGCCCAGATAGAATTTGTGAACTCCCAGCCACCCCAGAAGGATTCCCAGGACACCGGCGACGATCCGGTTTTTACCGCCCACTCCCGTGCCGCTCTTGCCCAGACTGACGCCGCACTTGACGCACATGATTTGATTCGGCTGGGTGGCGGTCCCGCAATGGCAACAGAACTTTTTCTCCAACAACGGAGGGACCCCGCACTGGGGACAGGCGATTGCCTTTTCGTCCACCGACTGGCCGCAGTTTCTGCAGTACATGGGTTCTCCTTTCTGGATTGAGGAGAGAGAAGGTTACCCAAAGGCTCCCTGTGAAAACTTTCTCTTGCGGTTATTTTATCTTTACCGATCGGACAATTCAATAACCGGTTAAGGGAAGAATGGAGGGGAAAAGAAATTTCCACTTTACGAGGGCGATGCAGGGGCGATTCATGAATCGCCCCTACGGATTGGGGGCTCGGCTGCTGGAGTCGCTTTTCCTGTCCAACATCGCGGAAGAAAGGCAGGCCCTCAGGCTATCCTTTGGATTCCGCCTTGGTGAAATTCAGCAATCCTCCGGCGCGGACGATCGCACGCTGGCGGACTTTCAGGTTGCATTGAACGGTGTACTCCGTTCCCTGGGTCAGGTTTCGCACGCGGACGGAGTCAACCGTCTTGGTCAACACCCCCTGAAGGTCGTCAACGATCAGCGTGTCGCCGTCCTTGATACTTTCATAATCGCCGGGATTGACGAAGGTCAATGGGACGATGCCGAAATTGACCAGGTTGGCCAGGTGAATCCGCTCTATGCTTTTGGCGATGACCGCGCGGACGCCCAGGTACATGGGGCAGAGGGCGGCATGCTCCCGTGAGGAGCTTTGTCCGTAGCTCTGACCGGCCACGATGGCCGAGGCCAGCCCCTCTTTCCGGTTTGCCGCGCACTTTTCGGCAAAGCGGGGTTCCACGTCCCGAAAGATAAAGGTGCTGTACTTGGGGATATTCGATCGGTACTTGTTGATCGCACCCGAGGGGGCGATGTGGTCGGTGGTGATCTTGTCCCCCACTTTAACGGCCACGCGGGCCTTGAGTTCGGCCGGCATGGCGGTGTTGACCGGCGGGGTGCCGATGTTGGGGCCGCGCCGGATCTCTTTTTTCCCGGTAGGCTTGACGATCATGCTGTCGTCGACCGGGTAGGAGGCCGGCAGTTCAACCCTGGGATCGGGGAATCCCAGCGCAACCGGATCGGTCAACCGGCCGGTAAGGGCGGTAGCCACGGCCGTCTCGGGACTGGTGAGATAGACCTGCGCGTCCAAGGTACCGCTGCGGCAAGCACCCCTTGTAGGAAAGCTCGCCGGTGGATTCCCTCCTCTTCGGAATGGGGCTTGATCGAAATCCTTTTCAAGCCCTTTTCTTTTAGGCCCACGTTCTATTCTCCTTTACGATGGAATCCTCCCCAAACCGAACGCCCAGCAAGGGGTCAAATGCTTGCTGACCCTTTTCTTCTCCGGTCCTTACCGCCTTTTACGAACCCTCCAGGAATTCAATCTGCAATCAAAAGTCTGCAATCTATATAGCGCGTCTTTAAAAGATGCGCATATCAATGCCGGACATACCGGTTAAATTTGGTCTGTAGGGGCGGGTTTCAAACCCGCCCTTACCCGCATGCGCAATTAATTGTGTCGTCATGTAAAAAATCTATTTTTTAATCCCGGGGTCAGGGAAGCTCTTTCATCCATGAGGTCTCCGTCATCCATCGCTCCTGCAGCTTACCCAGATCCCCGGTGCCGCCAAGAATTTTTAGAAAATTTTCCAGCCAATTCATCCACAAAGCGTCTTCCCGGATACCGATGCCCAGCGGTTCAAAAGTCATGCGTCCTCCTCTGACGGCGAGTCCTTTGTCCGAATAACGGGCCATGCAGAAGAGGCAGAAGGGATAGTCTGCGACCAGGGCGTCAATTTTATCCTCGAACAGCAAACCAAGCGCCTCATCATAAGACGCTGCGGGCACCAGCTTGGCCTTTGGAGTAACCATTTCCACAAAAGCCTGGCTGGTTGAATTCTTCAGAGCGGCTATTTTAAAACTTGGGCTGTCCAAACCCTCCTTGTCCATAGCGGGAAGGGTCTTCGCCTTGGCCAAGACTCCCTTGCCGGAAACATAGTAAGGGCCGATAAAGGCAACTTTCGTATTTCGCTCCGGGGTCATGGTCATGCCGGAAATGATCATATCAACCTTACCGGTTTCCAATGCCGGGATTAATTCGGAAAACATCACCTTGACGAACCGGACCTTCACCCCCATCCCGGCGGAAATCGATCTGCCGATATCGGCGTCGAGCCCGATGATCTGACCGCCCTTGGCGGTAACGCTCAGCGGAGGTTGTGTGCCGGTGGTGCCAATGACCAGCTCTCCCTTTTTTAAGACCTGATCCAGAACAGTTCCCGCAAGTGCTGAACCGGGCAAAAAGAGAGCCAAGGTAAGCGCAAATGCCATGACCAACCATGTTTTCTTCATAGGTTCTCCCCTCTTTTATTGAGGCATGAATGAATTTTCCCAAGGTTCCCGCCGGCCAAATGGCTGCTGAAAATTTTTCCAAACGTGCCACTAAAGGGCTACTTCCCGCTGAATCTTAACGGTGTATTGTCCGCCAGATTGCTGAGCTGGAAGAGAGGGAAAATGTCCCGCAACAGGAGCCTCGCACTGAGAAGTCTAAGGGAAGTCAAGGGGAAGTGCAAGGGCAAAATCCTTCTGGCCCTTCAGTGAAGAGTCATCTTGACATCGCCCTCTGTTCTTTTTATAGTCAATACATCTCCGTGCCAGTTTCTATCTTTAAATTTACGGGTATTTATCCTTCCCTGTTTCGCAGGATAAGGGGAGGCCGACGATTACGGCGGTTGTGTTGGCGAACTGCGAGGTGGGGAAGGTCCACTCCGTTTCGGAGGCTCTCGCGGACTATGAAGCCTCTGGTGGGGGCCGCCAAAAAGAGGCTCCAGGCGTGCGGGGGTGAACCTCCGACGGGACTAGAAGAATGCACACCTATCACGACTATTTCGGAGAATTTGGCGGGAAGTATGTAGCCGAAACCCTGCGGGCGCCGCTCGAAGAACTGGAGACGGCCTTTAGGGCTTGCATGACCGACCCGGGGTTCCAGGACGAGCTGGGAATCCTCTACCGGGATTTCGCCGGGAGGCCGACGCCGCTGTATCATGCCGAGAACGTCTCCCGGAAGCTCGGGGGAGCCCAGGTCTACATCAAGCTCGAGGGCCTGGCGAATACGGGAGCCCACAAGATCAATAACGTCCTGGGCCAGGTTCTGCTGGCCAAGAGGATGGGCAAGACCCGAATCATCGCCGAGACGGGAGCGGGCCAGCATGGGATGGCCACTGCCGCGGTGTGCGCCAAACTGGGGCTGGATTGCTGTGTTTACATGGGGCAGGTAGATATCATCCGCCAGCATCCCAACGTCTTCTGGATGGAACAGTTCGGGGCGAAGGTCGTACCGGTTCTCACCGGCTCGCAAACCCTCAAGGACGCCATCAACGAGGCGCTCCGGGACTGGGCTTCCAGCTTCGAGCATACCCACTACCTGATCGGTTCGGCTCTAGGGCCTTCCCCTTACCCCGACATGGCCCGCGAATTCCAGTCCGTAGTGGGCCGGGAAGTGATGGAACAGGCTGCCTCGAGGAATTTGAAGGTGAAAGCTCTCGTCGCCTGCGTGGGAGGGGGCTCTAACGCCATCGGCTTCTTTGCTCCCTTGCTGGAGAAGCCTGTTCCGAGACTGGTGGGCGTCGAGGCCGGTGGAAGAGGATTCGCGCCGGGGGATCATGCCGCCCGCATGGGAGGCCGGGGAAGGAAGGGGATCGTACACGGGTACAAGTCCCTGTTCCTCCTGGATGACGATGGGCAGGTGCAGCCAACCCACTCGATCTCCGCCGGGCTCGACTACCCGGGAATCGGCCCTCAGCTTGCCTGCCTGGGGAGCAAGGGAAGGATCGAATTTACCACCGCGAGCGACGCGGAAGCGCTGGAGGCCGTGTGCTTCTTCGCCCGCATGGAGGGCCTGATCTTCGCCCTGGAGCCGGCGCACGCAGGCGCGGCGGTCCTCAGGATCGCGCCGAAATGCGAGAAGGACGAGGCGATGATCATCAATATGTCGGGAAGGGGGGATAAAGATCTTTTCATCCTGGCGCCCTCCTTGGACCGGGACAACTGGCTCACCTTCCTGGCCAATGAAGTAACCACCCACAGCGGGACGAAAAGGGAAAGGTAGAAGCGATGGCAGAATCGCTGATGACCCACATGGTTGCCTACTACCCCAACCGGGAGCGGTCGATGAAAGTAGCCAAAGCCCTCGTGGACGGCGGCGCAAGGTACCTGGAGATCCAGTTTCCTTTCTCCGACCCTTCGGCGGACGGCCCGGTGATCCAGTCGGCCTGCACCCGGGCGCTGGAAGCCGGGTTCCGCGTCGATGCCGGCATGGCCCTGGTCCGGGAGATCAGCCGCTTTGCCGGAAGGCCTATCTTTGTGATGAGCTATGCGAGCCTGGTTTACGCCCGGGGAGTCGAGCGCTTCGTCCAGGATGTCCGGAAGGCCGGGGCCTCGGGAGTGATCATTCCCGATCTCCCGGTAGGGTACGACGAAGGGCTCTTCGGATATGCCGAGGCCAGCGGGGTCGAGGTGGCCCCTGTGGTTTCCCCCACGGTACGGGAGGAGAGACTCGCTGCGATCTGCGCGCGCGGAGGAAGTTATATCTATGCCAGCCTCCGCACAGGGATCACCGGCGGGGTCACCACGATCGATGAGCAGAGCCTTTCCTTCCTGAAACGAATCGGCCCCTACGGGAAAAAGATTCTGGCGGGCTTCGGGGTGGCCACCCGTGAACAGGTCAAATTGCTGGCTCCGCACGTCCATGCAGTTGTGGTGGGCACAGCGCTGATCCGGTACATCGAGGAATCCGAAAGCGGCGACCTCTATGCCCGACTCAAGGCGAAGGTGGAAGAGCTGGCGGGGAAGTGAGAGAATTCCAACTCATATTTTTATCTTCGATCCATACCGAGTGATCGACCCAGCCGAACTCTTTCAGGGCGTGGGCCAGTCGAATGCCAAGCGTGCTCCGTTCTGCTCCGGTCCATCCAGCCTGAATCGGAACCGGGCCTTCAATTCATGCTGGGCTACTACGGAAGGCCGGATACGTCGGCTTTGGTCCAGCTTTTGGAGGTGGGGGGCCAGAAACTCGGGGCACTCGTTTTACTGGCTGAGGGGAGGAACAGATTTTCGGAGGAACATACCCGGCTGTTTTCGCTCCTCAAAGAGCCTTTCGCCATCGCTCTTTCCAATACCCTCAAAAATCATGAGGTCCTCAGGTTGAAGGACCTTCTGGCCGACGACAACCGATACCTGCAGCGAGAGCTTCTGCATATACCCGGGGACGAAATCGTGGGCGCGGAATTCGGTCTGAAGGGGGTCATGACCAAGGTCCGGCAGGTAGCCTCCCTCGACAGCCCGGTTTT
>Ga0102851_10002040_pt1 | contig 11992 bp, 10 predicted proteins | sample Mud3Dept3metaG_FD_79558 | JGI IMG/M metagenome (GOLD analysis project Ga0102851, IMG submission 79558) | Freshwater wetland microbial communities from Ohio, USA, analyzing the effect of biotic and abiotic controls - Mud 3 Core 4 Depth 3... | ecosystem: Environmental > Aquatic > Freshwater >... | reverse complement strand
GCGACCCGGCTGTCCTTCGCGTACAGCTCGACCCGCGCGAGCCGCTCGACGTTGACCACGAACGAGCGGTGGACGCGGACGAACCGCTGCGGGTCGAGCCGGGCGGCGAGCGCGGCGAGTGTCTGCTGTTTGCGCAGCGTGCGGCCGCCGGCGTGGAGCTCGACGTAGTCGTCGACCGCGCGCGCCCAGTCGAGGTCGGCCGCCGCGACGACGTGGACGTCGGCGCCGTCGCGCACGAGCACGCGCTCGGCGTGGCCGCGCCCCGGACGAGCGGCCTCCTGGAGCGTCGCCGGCGAGACCGCAGTGGCGCCGATCCGCTCGCGGGCGCGCCCGAGTGCGTGCGCCAGCCGCTCGGGCGCGAACGGCTTGAGCAGGTAGTCGACGGCGTGAACCTCGAAGGCGCGCAGGGCGTGCTCGTCGTACGCGGTGACGAAGACGACCGCGATCGGCCGCTCGATCAGCTCGAGCACCTCGAAGCCGTCGAGCTTCGGCATCTGGACGTCGAGCAGCAGCAGGTCGGGGTCGAGCTCGGCGACCGCCTTGACCGCCTCGAAGCCGTTGGCGCACTCGGCGACCACCTCGACGTCGGCGTGCGCGGCGAGGTACTCCCGCAGCAGCGCGCGGGCCGGCGCCTCGTCGTCGACGATCGCCACCCGCAACCGCTCACCCCGCGGCGCGGCGCCGCCGCTCACCCGCCCTCCGTCCGCGCGGGCAGCGTCAGAACGACGCGAAACCGCCCGCCCTCGTCGCGCACCGTCATCGCCGCCCGCTCGCCGTAGGCGGCGGCGAGGCGGGCGCGCACGTTGGCCAGCCCGACCCCCTCGCCGCCCCCGCCGGCCGCGGCGTCGTAGGGGTTGCTGATGTCGATCGTCAGCAGCCCGGCGCCGGCCCGGGCGCTGACGCCGACGGTGCCGCCGTCGACCAGGCCGGCGATGCCGCGGGTGACCGCGTTCTCGACCAGCGGCTGGAGGATGAGCGGCGGCACCGGCCAGACGGCGCTGCCCGGGTCGATCCGCCGCTCGACGCGCAGGCGCGGCCCGAACCGCACCTGCTCGATCTCCAGGTAGCGGTCGGCGAGCGCCAGCTCGCGCTCGAGCGGGATCCACGCCTCGCCGCCGAGGCGCAGCCCTTCGCGCAGCAGCTCGGCGAGCGACAGGCACATTTCGCGGGCCCTGGCGCCGTCGCCGGTCGCGAGTGCGGCGATCGAGTTGAGGGCGTTGAACAGGAAGTGAGGGTCGACCTGAGCGCGCAGCGCGCGCAACTCCGCCTCGCGCGCCAGCACTTCGAGCGAGAGCGCCTGGCGCTCGGCCCGGTTCGCCGCGTCGGCGGCGATGTAGAGATAGTGGAGCGCCGCCGAGACGACCCAGAGCAGCGTCGCAGCCGAGAGCAGCACCGGGACGACCTGCGGGAAGCGCTCGCCGAGGGCGGCCAGCCGGGGCACCTGCTCGAGCAGCGCGACCCAGGTCGAGGCGAGGAACAGCCAGAGCAGCAGCGAGAACGCCGCCGCCACCGCCTGGACCCCGAGCACCCGTGTGAGCGGCTGGCGACCGATCGGCGCGACCTGGCACGGGTAGTACGCGGCGAGGCAGATGAACGCGTAGACCAGAGCCAGCGGCACTGTCAGGGCGAGCGCCTGCACCCAGCTCAGGCCGGCGTAGAGCACGGCCAGCCCTGCGATCATGCCCGCCACCGGCGCCCACGCGGCGAGGTAGATCAGGAACCGCTCGCGGTTGGCGAGAACCGGGTGCATCGGTCAGTTCTTGACGCCGACGCCGCCCATGATCGCGACGCCCTTGATGACCAGCGTCGCGCGCTTCGGCACGCCGGTCGCGGTCGTCTCGTCCTCGATCGCGCCGAGGATCGGCACGCCGCGCAGCGCGACCTGCCAGTCGGGCGGCACCTTGATGTCGATCCCGCCCCAGAACGCGAACACGTCGAGCACCGCCTCGCCGGACGCGATCTTCGCCTCGCGCAGGTCAAGCTCGCAGCCGCCCATCACCGCGGTCGCGTCGCCGCCGCGGAAGTCGCGTGAGGCGTTGCGCCGCTTGACCCCGCCGAGCAGCGCCGCGGCGCGGATGTAGCGGTCGGCCTCACCGCCTGCCGCCGGCGCCGACGAGTCCGTGGACCCGCCGCCGTCGGCGGCCGGCACGACGACCGGCAGCTCCATCCCCGGCAGGCCGGGCGAGGGCGGCACCGGAGGCATCGCCTTCGCACCGGCGACGCGCTGACTCGCCGCGCGCCACAGGATCGACAGGCCGACGACGACGAAGATCAGCGGCCAGTAATCGAACAGCCAGATGTCGGTGAGGTCGAGGTTGTAGAGCAGCCACCAGCCGCCGACGAACACGAGGATCGCGCCGAAGCCGCGACCCGGCTCGCTGGCCGGCTGGACGAGCCGCGACACCCCGAGCAGGATCAGGAACACGGGCCACAGCCGGCCGATGCTGGCGACCTCGATCCAGCCCAGCTTGTCGAGCGTGAGCAGCACGCCGACCGTTAGGATCACGAACCCGAAGACGATCCGCGGCAAGCTCACCGCACTCTCGTTCCGTCCCATCGCCTGCCTCCCCGACCCGGCGCGTCGCCGGCTCCTGCCCTGAATCTACGGGGATTCTAGCCGTCCGGCCAGCGTTTTCCGGCGAACGGCGGCTGCGCACCGGCGAACGGCGGTCGCCCACCCGCCAACAAGCGGGGCTAGACTCCGACCATGATCGCCACGCTGCTCATCGCCGCCGCCTCGCTCGCCCCGGTCGAGCCGTGTGCCGCCTGCCATGCGACGCAACACGAGCAGTGGCGGACGTCGCGCCACGCCGACTCGCTCGGCTCGCCGCTCTACCGCGGGATGCGCGAGTGGGCGCGCGCCGACGCCGGCGAGGAGGTCGCCTCCCGCTGCGCGACGTGCCACTCGCTCGCCGACCCGGCCGGTGACGGCCGCACCGGCGCGGTGGTCTGCGAGGCGTGTCACCAGGCGCTCGCCGGCGCGGGCGGCTCGGCCTCGCTCGCGATCGACCGGGCGCTGCCGGTCGCGGCGGCCCGCGCCGTCGAGGCGCCGCACGCGCTCGTCGCCGACCCGTCGCTGCCCGCGGGCGGCCGGTGCCTGGCCTGCCACGCCGAGCTGAAGAACCCGGCCGGCGTGCCCGTCTGCACGACCGGGCCGGAGGTCGCCGGCCGCGCCGGCGGGCCCGGCTGCGTGACCTGCCACATGCCGGATGCCGGGCACGTCTTCGCGGGCGCGAGCCCGGCGATGCTCCGGCGCGCGGCACAGCTGGCCGTCGACCGGCGCGGCGGCGAGGTCGTCGTCAGCGTGATCAACCGCGGCGCGGGACACGCCCTGCCGACCGGCTCGGCGCTGCGCGCGGTCCGGCTCGAGGTCGAGTTCCGCGACGCGTCCGGCGCGCCGCTCGGCGGCAACCAGGCCGACGCGGCCGCGTCGTTCATGCGCGTGCTCCGCGACGCCGGCGGCAGCTCGCCGGTGCCGCCGTGGCGCGCCGCCGCGGTCGCCCGCGACTCGCGTCTCGCGCCCGGCGAGCGGCGGGAGTTCGTCTACGCAGTACCGCCCGGCGCCGCCGCGGTGACCGCCCGCCTCGTCTACCGGCGGGCGCCGGCGGCGATCCTCGCGCAGCTCGGCATCGCCGCCGAGGGGCCGTTCGCGCCGATCGAGATGGCGCGCTTCGAGCTGTCGCTGTAGGAGCCGCGGCCGGTCAGCCGGCCTCGGGCTCCGGCCGCGTCGCCGCGGAGCGGCCGTACAGCCAGACGAGGTCGGCGAGCCGGCGCTGCAGCCCCTCGCCGAGCATCCACCCGGTCAGGCGGAAGCGCCAGTTCCCGTCGGCGGTCGACGGCGTGTTCATCCGGCAGTCGCCGCCGAGGCCGGCGAGGTCCTGGTGCGGGACCACCGCGAGGTCGGCCACCGAGGCGAGCGCCGCGCGGATCAGGTCCCAGTGGACCTCGCGCGCGTCGGTGTCGAGGTAGCGGCGCAGGTACTCACGCTCGCCGTCGGTCGCCTCACCGAGGAACCAGCCGAGCGTCGTGTTGTTGTCGTGCGTGCCGGTGTAGACGACCAGGTTGGCACGGTGCCGGTAAGGCACGAACGAACTGCGCAGCGACGGCCAGAATGCGAACTGCAGGATCGCCATCCCGGGCAGGCCGAGGCCGTCGCGCAGCGCCTCGACGTCGGGTGTGATGACGCCGAGGTCTTCGGCGACCAGCGGCAGCGACCCGAGCGCCGCGGCGAGCGCGTCGAACAGCTCCCGCCCGGGCCCGGGCAGCCAGCGGCCGCCGACCGCGGTCTTCGCCCCCGCCGGGACCGCCCAGTAGCCGGCGAAGCCGCGGAAGTGGTCGATCCGCACCGCGTCGAAGAGGGTGAGCATCCGGCGCATGCGGGCGATCCACCAGGCGTAGCCGGTGCGCCGGTGCGCCGGCCAGTCGTAGAGCGGGTTGCCCCACAACTGGCCGGTCCTGCTGAAGTAGTCGGGCGGCACGCCGGCCACCGCGGTCGGCCGGCCGGCGGCGTCGAGCTGGAACAGTTCGCGCCGCGCCCAGACGTCGGCGCTGTTGTCGGCGACGTAGATCGGCAGGTCGCCGAGGATGCGGACGCCGCGCCCGGCGGCGTGGCGGCGCAGCGCCGCCCACTGCCGGCCGAACAGGAACTGCTTGAAGCGCTGGAAGCGCAGCTCGCCCTCGTGCTCGCGCCGCCACGCCTCGAGCGCCGGCGGCTCGCCGAGCGCCAACCGCTTCGGCCAGCTCCGCCAGTGCCGGCCGCCGTGCGCGTCGAGCAGCGCGGCGAACAGGGCGAAGTCGTCGAGCCAGTCGCGCTCGCCGGCGGCAAACGCTTCGAACTCCGCGGCGAGCCCCGGCGGCGGCGCCGCGGTGAAACGCGCCCACGCCGTCCGCAGCAGCGCCTCCTTGAACGGCACGGCCTGCTCGAGCGCGACCGCGGTGTCGGGGAACGCCGGGCGCGCCGCGAGGTCGGGCTGGCGCAGCAGGCCGTCGGCGACGAGCGCCTCCGGCGAGACCAGCAGGGCGGTGCCGGCGAACGACGAGATCGAGGCGTACGGCGAGAACCCCGACCCGGGCGGGTTGAGCGGCAGCACCTGCCACCACTCGACGCCGGCGTCGGCGAGCCAGTCGACGTAGCGGAACGCCGCCGGCCCGAGGTCGCCGATCCCCCACGGGCCGGGCAGGCAGGTCGGGTGCAGCAGGACCCCGCAGGAGCGCTCGAACTTCATCACCGGCATGGTAGCCGACGCGCCTCGCGACCGACGCGCGGCGGGCGGTCGCCGGCGTCCGCGACGCGGGGCCGGAACGGCCGCCACGGTGCCGACCGGCTCACGCCCCGAGGCGCCGCTCGGTCTCGGCGTCGAACAGGTGTAGCGCCTCCAGCTCCACGACCAGGTCGATGCGTTGGCCGAGCGCCGGCGCGTGGTGCGGGTCGACCGCGGCGACCAGCAGGTCGCCGCCGACCCGCCCGTGCACGATCACCTCGTGGCCGAGCGGCTCGGTGATCTCCGCCTCGGCCGACAGCTTGAGGCTCTCGCCGCGCGGTGCCTTGCCGCCCGACAGCAGGTTCTCCGGCCGTACCCCGACGACGACCGTGCAGCCGTCCTTGCCGGCGGTCACGGGGCGCAGCGAAGCCGGCACCGGCAGCTCGTACCCGGCGGCGGCAAGCCTCCCGCCGCCGTCCGCGATCATCGCGCGGATGAAGTTCATCGGCGGGGTGCCGAGGAAGCCGCCGACGAAGACGTTGGCCGGCCGCTCGTAGAGCTCGAGCGGCGTGCCGACCTGCATGAGGTCGCCGTCCTTGAGCACGGCGACCCGGTGCCCCATCGTCATCGCCTCGACCTGATCGTGCGTGACGTAGATCGTCGTCGTCTGCAGGCGTTGCTGGAGCTTGGAGATCTCGGCGCGCATCTGCACGCGCAGCTTGGCGTCGAGGTTGGAGAGCGGCTCGTCGAACAGGAACACCGCCGGCTTGCGGACGATCGCCCGGCCGACCGCGACCCGTTGGCGCTGGCCGCCCGACAGCTCCTTCGGCTTGCGCCCGAGCAGGTGGCCGATGTCGAGCATTTGCGCCGTCTCGTTGACGAGCGTGTCGATTTCGGCCTGCGGCAGCTTGCGGATCTTGAGGCCGAACTCGAGGTTTTCCCGCACCGTCATGTGCGGGTAGAGCGCGTAGCTCTGGAACACCATCGCGATGTCGCGGTCCTTGGGCGGCAGGTCGTTGACGACCCGGTCGCCGATCACGATCCGCCCGTCGCTGATCTCCTCGAGGCCGGCGACCATCCGCAGCGCCGTCGACTTGCCGCAGCCCGACGGTCCGACCAGGACCATGAACTCGCGGTCGCGGATCTCGAGGTCGAGCCCCCTGATCACGGCGGTCTTGCCGAACCGCTTGACCGCGCCTTCAAACCTCACTCCCGCCACGGCCCCTCCCCTGGTCGAGCCCGGGACGGCGACGACGGCCGCCGTGACGCCGGTAGAGCATCGGGGCGCGGCCACGTGCGCGGCGATCGGTCCAGGCACGCGATCGACTGCATGACCGGGGCAAACGTTAGCACACGGCGGGTGCCGCCCGGCGAGACCGGATCGCATCCGCGATGCGCCGCCGCCCGGGTCGAAGTGATTCGAGGTCATGAACTTGCCGACTTCTCGCGGACTTCACCGTCACCACTTGTAGTTTGCCGGGCGGCGCGTTATCGTGCGCCGTTCATGGTCGGCATGGCACACACCTCAAAACCCACATCGAAGGAGGGTCGCATGGAGGAGAGGAAGCGTGTATCCGGATTCACCGCAGTGGTCGTCGTGGCGCTTGCCGCGCTACTCGCCGGCACCGCCATGGCGCAGAGCGACTTCACCACGGCGCGCATCGCCGGCGTGGTGAAGGACGCCGCCGGCGTGGCGCTGCCCGGTGTCACCGTCGAGGCGAAGAACGCCGCGACCGGCCTGATCCAGTCCACCGTGACCGACGTGGACGGCGCCTACCGGCTGATCAACCTGCCGACCGGGACGTACTCCGTGACGGCGACGCTGGCCGGCTTCGCCACGGTGACGGCGGAGAACGTCAAGCTGGCCCTCGGCACGGCGCCGACCGTCAACATCACGATGCAGCAGGCGCAGTTCGCCGAGGCGGTGGTCGTGACCGCCGAGGTGCCGCTGGTCGAGGCGACCAACACCCAGACCAGCACGACGATCGGCACCGAGCAGCTGCGCAACCTGCCGATCTCAGGGCGCGACTTCACCAACCTCGCGCTGCTCAGCCCCGAGGCGCGGCGCGAGAGCCAGCGCGGCTACATCGCGCTTTCGGGGCAGCGCGGCGTCAACACGAGCTTCGTGGTCGACGGCGCCGACTACAACAACTCGTTCTTCGGCGGCACCACCGGCACCGCCGAGGGGCGCGCGCCGTTGTCGATCTCGCAGGAGACGATCAAGGAGTTCACGGTCATCACCAACGGCACCTCGGCCGAATACGGCCGCTCGGGCGGCGGCGTGGTGTCGGTCGTGACCAAGAGCGGAGGCAACGACTGGTCGGGCTCGCTGTTCTACTACACCCAGCCGCAGTCGACGATCTCCAACTTCCCGGACGGCCGCGAGCCGGCCGACCAGGAGAAGTCGCAGTGGGGCGGCTCGTTCGGCGGCCCGATTCTCAAGGACAATCTGTTCTTCTTCGCCTCGTACGACACCCAGGACAAGTCCGAGACGGTGCCGATCGACTCCCGCGTCCTCGACGCCGACATCTTCGCCAAGTGGCCGTCGCTCGAGACCGCCGACAACTACCTGTCGACGCAGGACGGCCAGGTGCTGTTCGGCCGCGTAGACTGGCTGCTCGGCACCGACCACCGCATCATGGCGCGCGCCAACTACGCCGACTACGAGGGCATCAACGGCACTTCGACGTCGCCAACCCGCGCCGACAGCTACAACGGCATCGAGGGGATGTTCTCGCGCAGCTACGTCGCCAACTGGTCGGCGGTGTTCGGCGACAACTTCACGAACGACCTGACGCTGCAGTACGTCCTCGAGGACACCCCGCGCGGCGACAAGGGCCTCGAGCTGCCCGACATCCAACTGCAGAGCCCGTCGGTCCGCTACGGCGAGGTGAGCTTCCTGCCGATCAAGATGACGCAGGACCGCGTCACGATCGCCGACTCGGTGTCGTGGCTGATCGGCAAGCACACGCTCAAGGCCGGCGGCGAGTACAACGACACCGAGATCGAGCAGATCTTCAAGGGCAACTGGCGCGGCGTCTTCATCTTCCCGAACAAGCAGGCGATCCTCGACGGCAAGTGGGTCGAGTACCGGCAGTTCGGCGGGCTCCAGGGACTCACCTCCGACGAGGCCGGATATTCGAACTTCGGCCAGACCGAGCTGGCGCTCTTCGCCCAGGACCAGTGGTTCCTGTCGCCGAACCTGACGCTCTCGCTCGGCCTGCGCTGGGAGAGCCTCGACAACCCCGACTTCGGCATCATCAACCCCGACGACATGAACGCCGACGGCTCGTACAACCTGACCCGCTACATCCCGGACCAGGACGACATGTACTCGCCGCGCTTCGGCGTGACCTGGTCGCCGGCGGCCAAGACTGCGCTGCGCTTCACCGCCGGCCGCTTCTACGCCCGCACGCCGTCGCTGCTGTTCGCCCAGAACAACACGTCGAACGGCTACAAGGGCACGCAGTACACGATCCGCACGAACGCGGGCGTCGCGCCGACCGACCCGCTTGCCAGCTTCCTCGGCTGGGGCTCGACCTGGGTCCCTGAGGGTGTCGAGCGCATCCCGTTCGATCAGCTCACCAAGATCCCGACCGGCGTTGGCGTCTACACCTTCCAGCCCGACTACAAGAACGCCTACACCGACCGCTTCACGGTCGAGTGGGAGCAGCAGATCTTCTCCAACACCGGCGTGACGTTCAACGCGACGTACGCCGAAGCCAAGGACCTCGAGTACCTGACCGACCTCAACCTCCAGTACCAGTGCGAGGGCGGCGGCGTCGGCACCGACTGCACGCCGGCGATCGGCGCGAACGGCCTGCCCCGCTACGCGACGGCCCGACCCAACACCTATTACGGCAACGTCTACTCGTACAACTCGGGCGCCCGCTCCGAGTACCTCGGCATCTCGATGGTCGTGCAGCAGCGGCTCACCGCCGGCCTCTCTGGCTGGCTGTCGGTCGGCTGGTCCGAGGACAAGGACAACGACTCGAACGAGCGTAACTTCTCCGGCCTGTTCCTCGAGGACAAGAATGACCTCGACAACAACTGGGGGTTCTCGGACCGCGACCAGACCTGGAAGGTCCGGGCCACCGGTCTGTGGGACACCGGTTTCTGGGGCCTGCTCTTCTCCGGCAACTTCTTCTACAACACCGGCCAGCCTTACTCGGCCTTCACCGGTTCCGACGGCAACAACGACAAGGACCGCTTCACCGACCGGCCGACGATCGACGGCGTCCACTTCGAACGCAACAGCTTCCGCCAGCCGGACTTCTGGCGGATCGACCTGCGCCTGCAGAAGAGCTTCAAGCTCGGCCCGGGTGCCGTCGCCGTGATCGCCGAGTGCTTCAACGTCACCGACGAGGCCGACTACACCGTGACCAACACGACCTGGGGCACGGCCCAGACTCCGAACGCGACGTTCGGCACCGAGAGCTACACCGGCACGCCGAGGACGTACCAGTTCGCGATTCGCTACGATTTCTAGGCCTTCCCTCCCGCAGTCACGACGGGGGCGCTCCGGCGCCCCCGTTTCTCTTCTGTTGCGTTTCGCCACGGGAGGGAGCGCGGCCCGTCCGGTCGTCCGGTCGGTCTGCCGCGAACCTTTCCGCCGCGCCGCCGTTTAACCCGGTGAGAACGCGGGAGGCGCGCGATGCGGAACCGGCCGATCATCCTCGGGGCAGCGGCAATGCTGGTGGCGGCCGCGGCGTTCGGCACCGAGCCGACCCGCTGGCTCAACGTCCACGTCAACGCGGTCGAGGACCAGACCGAGGTCGAGCTGCACCTGCCGTTCGCGCTGGTCGCGACCGCGCTCGAGTCGGTGCACGGCCACGGCCTCGAGGGCGGCAAGGTCAGCCTCGGCAACCACCACGTCGACGTCGACTGGCCGGCGATCCTCGCCGAGGTGCGGCGCTCGCCCGACGGCCTCGCCGTCAAGGTGCGCGAGACCGACGGCGCCGTCGTCGTGACCAAGCAGGGCGGCATGATTCTCGTCACCGCCGACGAGGTCGACGGCGAGAAGGCCCACGTCGAGGTGCGGGTCCCCGAGCTGCTGCTCGACGCCATCGTCGTCGACGACGACAACCGCCTCGACCTCAAGGCGCTGGTCGGCGCGCTCGAGCGCTTCGGCACCGGCGAGCTGGTTCGCGTGACGGCGCCGGACGCCAACGTCCGGATCTGGGTGGAGTGAGACCATGAGAGACCGACAACGCGGTGCTTCGACCCTCGACGTCGTGGTGTTGGCGGCGATGCTCGCCCTGCTCCTGGCGCCGCTGTTCATGGGCTGGATGGTCGTCGACGTCCGGACCCCGGCGCCCGACCGGGTCAACCTCAAGATCCCGGTGCCGCTCGGCCTGATCCGGCTCGGCCTGGCGCTCGCCCCCGATCGCGAGATGACGGTCGAGGCGCCCGCCGAGCTGCGCCGGCAGAAGGACGTCGCCCTCGCGGTGCTCAAGGCGCTCGACGACAGCCCCGACGGCACGACGTTCGTGCGCGTGACCTCGCCCGACGCGAAGATCCGGATCGCCAAGGAAGGCGGTCTGCTGGTCGTCGACGTCGACGCCGACGACGCCCGCGTGCGCTGCAACCTGCGGGCGGACGCCCTTCACCGGGCACTCGCGCGCTGGGACTGGCAGCACGTCGGGCCGGACCTCGCCCTCGACCTGCTGGCCGCGGCGGGACCGGGTCAGCTGGTGTCGGTCGACGCCGACGACGCGCAGGTCCGGCTCACCGTGTTCTAGGACCGTTCCAGCCCGTCGCTACGGGGAAACCGCGGCGCCGGCGCGGACGCGGGACGGGCGCGGCGCCTCGCTGCCACGGCGCCGCGCGCTGGAACGGCACGGGGCCGACGCTACTTCTTCTTATCGTCGTCCGGAATCACCGCCGACAGCACGACGGTGACGACGCTGACGATCAGCGCGCCCAGGAACGCGGGCCAGAACCCGGCAACGTGGAAGCCGACGCCGAGCGTCTGCGCGATCCACGACGCCAGCATCAGCATGAGGGCGTTGATGACCAGCGTGAACAGCCCGAGCGTCAGGATGATGAGCGGGCAGCTGAGCATCTTGAGCAGCGGGCGGACCAGCGCGTTGACCAGGCCGAGCACCACCGCCATCGCCGCGAACGCCACCCAGGCGTTGCCGCTCACCGTGATCCCGTCGATCAGCCGCTCGGCCACGAACAGCGCGAGCGCCGCGACCACCCAGCGCACGATCAGCTTCATCCCCGTTCCCTCCTCCTGAGCGATGTCACGGGAGGATAGCGCACCTCGTCCCCGGCGGTGGCCGGAGTCGGCGGTGCCCCCCGTGCGCCGATGCTCACGGTGGTGGTCGATCGACGCGGCGACGGGAGCGCGCCGCTGCTCACCGACGGCCGGCTGCGGCCGGTCGTCGACCGCGCCCTGCCGATCGCCGAGATCGCCGAGGCCCACCGCGTCGTCGCCGCCTCCGAGCACTTCGGCAAGGTCGTCCTGACGTTCTGAGCGCCCGCTCGCGCGGTTCCGGTGCGATGCCTTCGCGTGTCCAACCGGTGAGCGCGGGACAGCGCCCGACGCTCGGACCGGGAGGCCGCCATGTTCGAAACGCTCGCGTCAACGACACCGGGCCGCGGGGCGCGTGGTCGGCTCGCCACGCTGCCGGCAGCGATCGCCCTCCACGCAGCGGTACTCGGCGGCGTCGGTCTCGCCCAGCTGTGGGCGGTCGAGGAGCTGCCGGCGCCGGTCGAGGCGATCACACCCGTGTTCGTGGTCGAGCTGCCTCCGCCGCCGCCTCCCCCGCCGCCCCGCCGTTCCT
>Ga0102851_10002038_pt1 | contig 11997 bp, 29 predicted proteins | sample Mud3Dept3metaG_FD_79558 | JGI IMG/M metagenome (GOLD analysis project Ga0102851, IMG submission 79558) | Freshwater wetland microbial communities from Ohio, USA, analyzing the effect of biotic and abiotic controls - Mud 3 Core 4 Depth 3... | ecosystem: Environmental > Aquatic > Freshwater >... | reverse complement strand
ATGTACTAGCTGAATAATTGGAATGTATTGACAACACATAGCTAAGAATAATAAGCGGGAAAGGCTATTTTAGAACTTATGATGATAGTAACAGAGTTACAATATATTTATATAAAAGGAGGTGAAATATGTCAAACCAAATAACTGCTAAAGAAAGATACAAAGTACAAATAGCCGATTTATTAGAGGCTATAGAACTATTAAATGAATCCGATAATCTACTAGGATATGAGGATGATGGAAGCGGAGAAGAATATACTAGCATGATACACCAAAAAGGTAGAAATGCTAAAGAAAAAGCTCTTGATTGTATAGCTAAAGCTAACAACGTATTAATAAATGAAGAGGACTAAATAAAAATGTATGTAAGGAGTGATAAACATGGATAAAAGCTATGTAACTATGGAAGCCTGCCCGATATGCAAAAAAGAAACAGGCAATATCTTAATGGATAAGAGAACAGTATTTGAAAGAAAAACTATTAATCCTACTTCTCCATGTGCTGAGTGTAAAGAGAAATACCTATCTATAGGTGTAATGATAATAAACCCTAAAACGGGTAGCCTAGCTATCATTAAGGATGAGGCATATATAAGAATCTTCAATCCAGTATTACCAAAACACAAGATAGCATTTGCAGATGAGGCAATAATACAGAAACTAATATCAAGTCAGTAGGTGATATAATGAAAAAAATATCCATAGATGTAAATGGAGTACACGTAAGAACCCGATGGTTACACATCTTAGTAGATGCTAAAGATGTAGATGGAGAGTTCATAAAGATTATGGGAAAGGGTAAAATATCACCCATAACACCTAATTGGATAGATTATTATTGTGAACTTATTGTTATATCTGTAAACTACAATAACCAATAAGTGATAAAATGCCAATGACTAAAGATGAAGCAATTAAAGCTCTAATAGAATTAGCAGATGACACTATTAAACTTTGTAAAAGAGACATGCTATCGAAGGACGGATATGCAACTATGATGCATATTATGAGTAAACTTCCAGAAAAAGCACAAGAGAATTTCTTAAATGTATGTGTGATAAGAGGTTATCCAAAAGATACAGCCGATATAATAAAAAAAATCTATGGATGGGATTAAAATTTATGAATAAAATTGACTATCTTTTAAAATGGTCAATTTTGATATTTTTATCTTTACTATTATTACAATTTAGTCATGGATATTTATTTGTATGGTTGGATAAAAATATATTCAAGTAATAAATTAAACCGAAAGGTTTAATATCTTACAAAACAATATAAAAATAAGCGCAAATAGCGCAGGAGAAATATTATGGCAAAGAAAGAATTATCTAGAAAAGAGAAAGAACAGAAAGAAGCCGAACGAATAGAACAAATCAAAGAGAACTATTCAGACTATGTTAAGAACATTGAAGCTAGGATAGCAACAGGCGAAACACTTGAGATAGTACCTTATGAGAAATGGGTACGAAAGACCATAAAAGACGGGGTAGAAATAGAAGTATCTGGAGATTCTGGAGAAACAAAAAATCAGAGATTCAAGAGGCTAGGTAAAGCTAGAATGATTACAGCACTTGACAGCCTTGACCTACTGATAAATCTATCTGCACCACAGTATGAAGCTACACCCGATGAAGTTGCTAAAATGGTTACTGCTTTGAGGCTTAAAGTTCTGGATATTGAGAATAGCTTTAAGGCTAATGCGAAAGCAGAAACAAAATTCGACTTCTAAAAATGACGTTGGGATAAGATTCTTGATAGGTCTTTAATCTTATCCTACTTATCTTTTTTAAAGTGTAGTATAAAATGGGTAGAATAATAATAACTCAAAAAGAAAGACAACAATGTATTATAGTATTATATATAATTGCATGTTTTGTTGCAGTATTGATGTATTTTGTTCATCCGATATTTTATATCATTTACTATTTTGAATTTATTGCAATTATGATACTTATGTCTGCAAAAATATATCCAGATAGAATAGTACACATATTGAGAGGATGGTAAAGCATGTATCTTAAACTAATACTTTTTTAATTATCACGATTAATCATTTGTTATCAAGTTGGTTATCAAGTTGGGTTTATCCATTGTGATCGACTGATTTAAGCCTTTAGCAGTCATTATTGACTATGGAGGTTCACTATTGGTTGAGAGGCAAAATCGACTACTAAACTTATAGGAGGTAACAAGCCTTTTGTTTAGTTGAACCTTCATATATTAGTTATATTAGGATACTAATAAGAGGTGAATAAATATATATGGATAAAGCAGATAAGACAATAAACTTAACAGAAGAAAATAAAAAATGGATACTATCGTTAAAGAGTCATGAAAGAGAAACTCCTAATGATATTATAACACGTCTAAAGGAGAAACTAACAAGGAAAGATAGGATGATTATAGCATGAGTGAAATTAAACTATTAAGAGAATATTACGATAAAAAATTTTTAATGCAAGAACATAAGATAACAGAACTAGAGATAAAATTTAGAAGTGTTATCCTTCAATTTGATGAATTAAAAAAAGCCTATTATTCTCATGTTAATATGGAAATTGGGAACTATGACTAAAAGAAAAATAAGAATAAAGGAGTAAATAAATATGGAATATATAGTAGAATATAGCCAAGCTAGACTATGTAATTCTTGTGGTGGTATTGTTACAGAACGTACAGGATTCTATAAGTATGCTCATAATGGTAGGTGTACTAACTTAGAATGTCAAAAATTCTTTTGTATGAATAAGTTTAGGTTATTGGATTTAGTACCTTAAGGAGTAAATATGGCTAAAAAATATAGTATAAATTTAATATCTGATATTATGGATAAGCATGGATATATTCATATAGCTCTTAATAAATTACCTACTTGGTTAAATGAGAAAACTAAAGAAGGACTACAAATAAATGAAAAGAATGAGATAGTTACATTTGTAGCAGAAAAAGGAGAAAGAATATTTACTAAATCTGATTCTATTGAAATGCAAGCAATAAAAAAAGAAATACAGATTGCTCATGAACCTATTAAAGCACCAGAACCTAAATTATCAGAACCAAAAGATACTATAGTACAACCTATAGATACAAAATTTATAAATCAGATTGCTAAGGTATTAGAAGGTACTAGGATAATAGTTCCTCAAGATATGGAAGAATTAAAAGGTATGAAAACCTTTGATAGAATATTATTGTTCCAAAGAACTCCTACACAATTTATCAAATATCTTGATAAGAAGAAAGAAAGACCTTATGTAGAAGGTAATGTTATGAAAATGGAAGCTAATATAGCTTTTATGTTTAAAATAAGTTCTCATATAGATGGGTGGGAGATAAGAGAGAATGCAGTTGCCTGTTATGGTAGTATTAGAGTAGATATAGATGGTACACCTGTAACAGTATCAGGAGTAGGCGTAGATAAGCAAATCTATAAAGATAGTAATCCAGAAAGACCAATTATGACAATCCCAGAAATGATGAAAAATGCTTGTACAGATATGAAAAAGAAGTGTTTAGCGGATATGGGATTTAACAACGATGTATATCGTAACGACATAAGATCCGAAGAAATAATTTAAGGAGTAAAAAAATATGTATCAACAGAAATTCTATGAAGAAAAAACGCTTGAAGAGCTTAGAGAACTTAAGAAAACTACAGAGGATAGATTGGAAACTATATGCTTTGTAATATCTAAAAAAGAGCAGGAAAAACCTAAACAAACATAAATCTATGAATAGCCCACATTGTAATAAGATTCGCTGTACTACCTGTGTATTTAAAAATGAATGCGATGGTAAACCTAAAGGTAAACCAATAGGAGGAACAAAGAAATATGATTCCAACCAAACCTAATGTATGTAAACATCAACGTATAATATACAGATTAGTTGCAGTAAGGAACACAGCATACATCTGAATATGTATGCTGTAGTTGTAATGCAATAATGGATGTTAAAGTAAAGAATAAGGAGTAATAGATAAGGAGTATCCAGATGCTAAAATGTAATACCTGTCATGTTTTCTTTTTTGCTATAGAGGGATTAATTGAACATAGTAAATGGTGTATAGGTTATGTTCCAATAAATGAGGTGATGCATGGCAAAAGAAAGAAGCAGATTTTCGTGTAGTTTATTAGATACAGTAATTACTAGCATTAATAATATAGCTAGTAAAAAAGGGCAAACTGTTTCATATATAACAAATAAATATATGATAGATGGATTAAGGAACGAAAAGGAATTAACAGATGCAGAAAGATATATGTGGTCTATGACTAGAATCACCGAAACAATAGATAACCTATTAAGGATTGCTAAGATAAATCATTTCAATGGCAATATTAGAGAATCAATGCTATTATTATCTTCTATCTTAATACTAGATAAGGGTTATTTTGAATCAACCACTTCTTATACAAAATATAGATATTCATTTTTTGAAGTATTAGATGAATTAGCAAAAGTAGATAAACCACTTATAGACGAATTATCTGTTCTCCTTTCTGAAATTCAGAAGAAATTAAAAAGTTCCGAAAATTCAGAAGAACTTATACTATTCGGAAATTTCAGAATTTCAGAAGATACAGCGACAAAGAATACTATTAATAATGAGTGTGATATTTCAGAAAGTGAACACAACCAAGAACTAGAGGAATTATCGGATGAAGATAAAAACACAATACAAAGATATAAAAATCAAAATAGGAGAGAAAGTAACAAAAAATAATAATATAGGAGTAAAGTAAATATGAAATTTTCGCATATATATAATAAAATGCCTTTATTTACGAGTGTATAACTATGACAGCTACAAGCTATCCAGAGTTCAAAAAGCTTTTCGATAGAATACCTAAAGAACGATTACCTTTCGTACACTTTATACCTATTAGATGTGGTTCTAAAGTACCTATAGGTAATTGGAAAGGAAAAGCACATCTTACATTGTATGAATGCAAAGACGTACTTAAGACAGGAGGTAATATAGCAGTAGCAGGAATACCTAAAGGATTAATGTTTCTAGATATAGATATTAAAGAATATCCTAATGGAATACCTAAAGAGCTACAGGATAAAATACCTAATACATTTACAGTAAAGACTAGAAGTGGAGGATTACATTATTACTTTCTTAATAATGGTGATTGGGATAACCAGAAATTCAATATAGATGGTAAAGAAGTAGGAGAATTAAGAACTAATTGGCAATATATTATTGCTTGTGGTTCATGGGTAGAACCTGAAACATATAGATGTATTAATGATGTACCAATTAATCAGTTTATAGGAGATATAACAGTTTACTTTAGAAATGGAAATGTAAAGGATTTATCACCTAATAGACCAGCACCAACAGAAGGTAAAGTAGGAAAGCCATTATCTGATAAGCATAAAGAACTATTAGAACGGATGAAATCACAAAAAGAGGGAAAAATAGAATCAGATAAAATCTCTAATACTCAAAGAAAACAAGACCTATTATCTAAACTAGCTTCAAGAGGAATAAAAATATGACTAATATATATTGTGAAATATGTAAAAGGTTTCATAACAAAAAAAAATTACATACTTCAGTAGAAAAAGATATTAATTCAAGAGATGTTTTTAAAATGATAGAAATTATTTCTAAAGTACTCAGGTAATTAAAATGTCTTATGATTATGATGGTATGGAAGTAGAACTAGATGATGGTACATTTACTATTTTTATAGGGAGTGTAGAATATACCTATGAGATAGAAGAACACGGAGATTTATTAATAGGAGGTATAGAAAACGGAGTAGATGTTGAGTATATTGGTAAAGAATATGATATGGGTGAAGCATCTGTAGAAGATATGGATGAGTATTATAATAAGGAGTTAAATTATAATGAAGAAGAAGATGATAGGTACAATGAAGGATATGATTACAGATAAATATTTTTATTTATTATTTATTTTCCTTTTTTTAGGAGGTATTATTTTAAGTAACAAATAATCAATATCATCTTTAACTAATCCCTTATATATTTCGGATTGTACCATATATATTACTACTGAAAAGTATATTAAAGGAACTATAATATCTATTAATTTTATTAGTATATTTAGTATCATTTTTATGTCCTAATTGCGTGACAATCTTTGCATAGATAAACATTATCTATAGTTCCTTTTCTCATCATGTTTTGATAAAATAATCTAGTTGGGTGATATATAACGGATTCTACCGAGTCTGTAAATACATTCCCCATTTCTATAGGTGAGTCAAACATATCTGAGCAACATATTCTAACATCTCCATTCGATATTATGCATAAATCATTCCATAGATACGAACATGGAAGTATATATGATGATTTAGATAATGTTGATTCAAATAACTCAAAATCAATGTCTGTTTTTCTACTATTTAAACTTTGATATGGAGAACTAGATATTGAAGTACAATATGGTTTTACTCTGTTTTCTATTTCTTTTATCTTGCTAACATAATCATTAGTAAATGGTCTATGAACTAAGATAGTCAATCTACTCTTTTTAGGATTTATTTCTTGTAATGTTTGCCATAACATTTTAATATTATCCAAAATAAATGATATTGGTATATTTTTACCTACTACTTTTTTATATTCATCATTATCAATAGAATCTAAAGAAATTTGCCATTCTAATAATCCACTAGATACTAATTCAACTGCAATACTTTTATTAAGTAAAGCTATATTAGATGTAGTAGTTAATCTAGTATTAGGCATAATTTTTTTAGTATTTTTAACTAATGCTAGCAAATCTTTATACATTAAAATTTCACCAGCACCAGCTAATTCAATTACGTCAAATTCACCATATTGTTGTTTAAATCTAACTAAAAAAAGAGTGTATTTTCTAATATCTGTACCTTGTTTTTCTCTTTTCAGTTCAGGATATATACATTTATAGCATGAATAATTACATATATTAATTGGTTCAAATATTAACCTAGTAGGTATAGTAGGCATAATGCTCATTTCTATAGGTACTATTAAGTTTTTACATACAAATGAACTATTCCTTATACGTTTGTTACTCTTTAGTTTATCCATTCCAAAACAAATTAATTTATCTGGATGATTTATAATATTTATTACCCTATTCGTTAAGTTCATCTATATTACTCCTTAATTGAATGAGAAGGAACATAAAACAATACAAAATATAAGAGTATATACATACAAATTAATCCTATAATTGAACCCATAAAAGAAGGAATTATATTATTATACATTTTAATGTTCTCCATCATCATTTATAATACCATAATATGTTTCATCTATATTTTCTAAAATTTTAGAACGTCTTTTTAATGCAATACGTAATATCTTCTCTACTGTATCTATTTCGTCTAATTCATAAGCAATTACAATTTTATTAACTTCTATTGATGCGTCTTTTTTAGTCCATTTGTTTAATTTAACAAGAGTAGATATAGAATCCTTAATAACATTTTTATTTAATGGTTTTTCTATAACTATAGGACACAATACAGTATCATTTAAACTATTTGTATCTGGATTATACCAAGATATATATTCGGGTTCGGGTCTAATATCTTTAAAGAAATGAGTATTATATGAAGTTCCGATTAATTTTGAAAATCGTATAGATTCATGATTAAATCTTGTTTTTTTGGCTTTTTTATGTATCTTATAATCATCTCTTTTAAGAAAATTTTTTATAGATGTATATGTATCTATATGAAAGTTAAATGGCTCTTTATATAATGGTAATTTTAATTTTGATACAGCATGAAGATAAGCCATTCTTCTTCTTATAAATGGATGTATATCTTCATAAGTTGGTGACATAAGGAAAACACTATTATTATTATGCCTTAATCTTGAAAAAAAAGTTCTATCTTCTTTAGTTAATTCGTATGCGTATGAACCAGTATATTTATCTGCACCGCTTTCATCTAATAAAATCAATGCGTTTTTTACTGCCATAGTAGTATATGAATCATTCCAGATAAAAGAACTCTTTATTTCTTGAATCTGTTTTATTAGTTTGATTTCTTTTTTAAATAATTTTATATTGAGGTATTCTTTCTTACTAACAGTTAATATATAATTAATGAATTTTTGCTTGAATGTAAATGGAACTCGTACTATTATAGGATAATTACTAATTACTTTTCTGTTTTGTTTAGGATTTAATAATTCTTGTACCGCTTTATATGTACAAACGTAACTTTTTCCCTCTCCCTGTAACCCTGTAAAAATATTAATACCATCATATATAATATTCTTTTTGGTCATAATTTCATCAACTCTTTAAGCAAAGTTATAAATCCAGATACACCAACACAAAGCATAAGTAATTCTCCTGTTTCTTGAAGCGGAGAAATTGTATAAGAAGATATTATTGAACCGTAAAGAGATATTATTTCAGATAGCATAAATACCTAATATCTAAAAAATTGGTAGTTTTACTAAACTTCTGTGTCTTAAAACTACCAAAAAAGACTTTCTTTGCTCAGTACAGCCTGCGAACGATTTTGATGAAGCCCAATGCACCGATTATAACGGCGAACATTGATATGATGCTTCCAAGAGGTTCAGTTTGTGCCACAGATATTCCTGCGGTTAGCAACGATGAGCCATTAGAGATTGATTCTGCGCTCATGGCTGACGCCTTTCCTACAGTAGCAACTGTTGCAGTAACTAATGCAACTGCTTTTCCACTATGCCTTACAGCAAATTTCTTTGCTCTATTTAATATTTGGTTTTCCATTCTTGGATTCCTCCATTTAGTTTATCTATTTAGTTTACTTCATGATAGATATTGAAGGTCAAAGTCAGTTATTTACTAAATATCTGACTCATAACAGTAATGATATATGGAACAGATATAAGAAGTATAATAAAAGATGCACATGAGAACATAACGTACACTAATATTTCTATATCGTTCGTTGGAGTATATCCTGTAAACTCTATTAATAAGTTATATATTCCAGTCATAAATTATCCTCTTTTTGCCATAGCAAACATAAATAAAAAATAAAAAGTAATCAGTATTGCACAGATAGTTTGTAGTAACTCAAATACAAATAGATAATCCTGATTATATGGTACAACAGCTATTTGTCCTGTACATAATTGAGTAGTTTCATTATCAGTAGTCGTACTTATACAATTTAAAGTAGTATTATAATTAGATATATATGTACGATTAGAAGAAGCTGACGCAATATTTGAAAAAACTAATAATAATATTAATATATAAATTGCTTTTGAAAATATCATATTGTATGTCCTATTATGCATCAAGGTATATATAAAGCCATCGAATTTATTATTCATAATCATCAAAATTTTCTCCGCTTGGATCAAGGTTTCTAGGTTGATTATCCCAACTTGTAACACCATCTGAAAATGTCGTTTGAAATTGGTTTCCTTGTTCTGGAGAATTAAATGTATCCGCAATATCTGCAAAACTAGGTTCGCTATCCATTGAAGCCCACATAAAGTCACTTCCTTCATTCTGTACTGCTATTTCATTATGTGCTTGTCCTTTTATTAATCTAGCTACAAACCAACCTACAATACTTAAAAATATCAAAAATATTACTATATCCATTATACTTAATCCATTCCATATACCTAACGGTAAAGATAGAATATTATTATTAGAACTTTGAATAAGTGTTACACCATCTTGTAAGGTCATTTGTTTTTTACTTCCTCATTATTAATAATACTATTGATAACAAAGTTACTAAAGATAACAATCTCCATATGGAATCAGGAATAATATTTAATATACCGGCAGATAATAATGTCGAAGATGTACTAGCTAAATAAATATTATCTATAGAAGCATCTCTTAATAAACTTGTAATATTTCTTATACTATTCGATACACCTCTTATTTTAGAACTACCTATAGTACCAATAGAACCATTCCCATTATCTTGGTTAATAGAATCAGACCAATTATCTGTATTATTACCTATAATACCATCATCGGGAGTACGATTATAATCAGGAGTAGGAAGGGGATAATATGTAGCATTAACTGTAGGTGTAGGCGTAGCTATAGGTGTAAGAGTAGGAGTAGGTGTTGGTGTAGGTGTAGGAGTAGGTGTAGGAGTAGGTGTTGGTGTAGGTGTAGGCGTGGGTGTAGGAGTAGGTGTAGGTGTGGGTGTAGGTGTGGGTGTGGGTGTATAAAAAGTACCCCATAATTGGTGATACACCGTTCCAATTTCATTCCCTATTTGGGCGCCATCGGGGAATAAAACACTAACACCCGTCGCATTCGTTATATTATTTTTTTGAGCTATAGAAGGAAACGTATAACTAAGTATGGGATTAGCTCCTCCGGTATATAATGATCCTGCTGTAGTACTTGAATATATACCTATAGCAACTGAATATTGGGTGGCATAAAAAGTAGAAACATCCAACGGGGTAATCATAGTTGTAATTATTGTGCCTGCATCTGGGCACGCAGAGGCATCAACTTGATAAGAATCCCACATGTTATAATCTACCCCTATTACAGAATAAGCATAAACACGCACATGATAAGATCCCACACTTCCAGTTCCTACTGTACAAGAAAATTTTATGGCCTCTATTGTATTTAAATCTTGCATAGCTTGATAGGGGATATTTATTATTATCTGATCATTTAAATTATTAAACCCAGCAGTAAGATTTATATAAGATGGTTGATTTAATTGTTCGATAAGGAACTCAGTAGCACTAGATGGCGCAATCATAAACAATAAACTGCTTATAATAATTATGGCTGCCTTCTTATATGTCATGTAAATTATCCTTTAATTGATTTGTTGGGTTTAGATTCATATCTCTTTATAGTATTATTCCAATACAAAATCGTATCGTTACCTTCCGGCGAACTAATTTGTATTTTTTCAGCCATCTTGTCTTCTCCGATTTTTAAAGCATCGTTATTATGTAATACGGTTTTATTTTTTTGGGTATCCCCTCCCCAAAAAAAATAACTAAATACTAAAAATATAATAACTATTAGTATTATAATATTGGTTTTTTTCATATGGCACCTATTATATTAAATAAAATATAGCGTTATAATTATCTGACCTATTAAAATATATACGTTTCATTATGCGTTGTGGGGGTAACATCATTATAAGAACTACTTGAAAATATAATATAGTATATTTATTCATTTTCATAATTCCTATATTTTTGGCAATTTAAATCCCCATATTTCTAAATCCGCTATAATATTATAAATTCTCATAAGTATAACTATACTTATTCCTATTCCTATAATTTCTAATATAGAACTAAAATATGTTAATCCGGCCATGTTTAACTCCCTTGTATAATATCAAATGCAGTATTAATAAAATTTGTTATCTCAGAACCTAACTCACCTATAGCACTTATAAAATCTAATGTATCTGAAATACCATCAGATATAAATTTAATAACCGATGTTATAAATATAATAAATGGATTAATAAAAGCGTACGCTACATCATACATTGTAGGTAATAGATTTGTAAGAGTTCCAAATAATCCAGATGATACAGAAGTAGTAGCCTCTGACATACTAAGTAAAGGAGGTTGAATATAATTTTGACTTATATTAGTCGATATATTCTGTAATCCATTTGACATGTGCTCTAAGCTAATTGATACGTTATTTACAGCATCGGGTAAATTTAGAATACCAATAGATACATTATTTATACTACTAGCAATATTATTTAACCCATTAAATGTATTATCAGATAAATAAGTAATACTTGAAACTATACTCGTAGCTATTAATTCTAGTCCATCAAATATCCAACTAGCTAGATTATTAAACCCTGTTAATATACTTGTAGAACTATTATTTATAGCATCTGAAATTCTTGTAGACACATTATTAATTGCATCTGAAATATTAGAATCATAAGGAGTAGGAATAGGCGTAGGTGTAGGCGTAGGTGTAGGTGTGGGTGTAGGTGTGGGTGTAGGTGTGGGTGTAGGTGT
>Ga0102851_10002037_pt1 | contig 11998 bp, 9 predicted proteins | sample Mud3Dept3metaG_FD_79558 | JGI IMG/M metagenome (GOLD analysis project Ga0102851, IMG submission 79558) | Freshwater wetland microbial communities from Ohio, USA, analyzing the effect of biotic and abiotic controls - Mud 3 Core 4 Depth 3... | ecosystem: Environmental > Aquatic > Freshwater >... | reverse complement strand
CGTACCGGTCGGAGAGGGACCGCACGTCCCGGGCCAGCGTGGAAGGGTTGCAGGAAACGTACAGGATTCTCTCCGCCGCGATCCCCCGTAGCAGGGAAAGCGCCTTCGGGGAGAGGCCCGACCGCGGGGGGTCGAGCACCACCGCTTCGTACCGTCCCGAGGGACGGTACGCCTCCACCCGGGACTTCACCACCCGGAGGTTCGGAAGGGCGTTCCCCCGGACGTTCCCGCGCAGGTCCGCGAAGGCGCGGGGTTCCCCTTCCACCGCGACGACCTCCCCGCAACGGCGGGAAAGCGGGAGGGCGAAGTTTCCCGCCCCGGCGTACAGGTCCAGGACCCGCCCTTTCCGCACCTCGCCGAGGAGCGGCGCGAGGCCCCCGACGAGCGCGAGGTTCACCCGCCAGTTCGCCTGGAAGAAGCTGCGGGGCGACACGGTGTACGAAAGCCCGTCGAGGGGCAGGGTCACCGTCCCCTCCCCCCATACCCGGTCCTCGAAGGCGATCCCGTGCAGCGTCTCTCCCGCACGTTCCGCGATCCGCGGGTCGAACCGGACCCCCGGGAGCCAGGCGGCCACGCGGGTCCCGTCGCTCGCGAGGTGGATCTCCCCGACGGGCGCGATCCCACCGAGGCCGCGCAGGGAATGCAGCGCCCGGTTGATCGCATCGACCATCAGCGGGCACCGCGCCACCGGGACGAGACGACGGGACCGCTCCGCGAAGAACCCGATCGCCTCCCCGTCGGTCTTGAACTGGCCGCGGTACCGGTAGCCGAACGGCGCGCCCGCGGGTGCGATCTCCGGGACGACCTCCATCCGCCCGATCCGCCGGAACGCTTCCCGCAGGACGTCCTGCTTCATGGAGAGCTGATAAGAATATCCGGCGTGCTGGAGCTGGCATCCGCCGCATTCCCCGAAGACCTCGCACGGCGGTTCCACGCGGTGCGGCGAGGGGGAGAGGATCTCCACCGCTTCCGCGAAGGCGTAGTCCCGCTTCCGTTCCCCGATCCGGACCCGCACCTCCTCGCCCGGCAGCGCCCAGCGGACGAAGAGGACGCCCACCCCCTCCGCCCGCGCCAGCGCGTACCCGCCGTGCACGGGCGAAACCGTCTTCACCTGGAGCAGTTCCCCGGGGCCGGTACCCACGCCCACGCCCTCCCGCGCCCATTATGCGGCAAAAAAAAGGACCCGGTGGCCGACCGGGTCCTGTTCGCTCCGCTCCGTCGCCGGGGGCGGCGGATCACTCCTCCTTCAGCAGCATCTCCTCGGGAGGCTTGCGGCCCATGATGTTGGACCACTTCCCGATGATCCCCTCCTCCTCGAGCGTCCGGATCCCGAGGTAGTCGTACCCGAGGATCTCGGCGAGCACTTTCTCGTTGTCGTACCCGACCGGCTTCCCCGCCCACTTGATCCGGCCCGGCGTCTCGGACATCTTGGGGATCGGGCCGTACTCGACCACCTCTCCGTAGATGGCGTCGTCCACGGACCAGACCGAGCCGCGCTCCCGCAGGTGCCGGCTCCGGTAGTGGTCTTCCGCCTTCTTCACCCCCGCGGCGCCGAACGCCAGATCGGTCCCCAGCTTCTCGACCTCGGCGACCTTCCGGCCGGCCGCCCACTCCGACAGCATCGCGTGGAGGGCCCCGGCGTGCTCCTCCACGAGGCGGGCCTCCACCGTGGCGAACCGCTCCTCCGCGGCCAGCCCCGGCTTCCCCATCGCCTTCGCCAGGCCGCGGAACTCGCCGTCGTCCAGCGCGCTGACCGCCACGAAGCCGTCCGCGCACCGGTACACCCCCGCGGGGACGATCGCCCGGTCCCGGTTCCCGTACCGCTCCCGGTTCTTCCCCGTCTGGCCGTGTGCGACCCACGTCCAGTCCAGCGCGCGGATCAGGTTCTCCGACTGGGAGAAGTCGATGAACTGCCCCTTGCCCGTCTTGTCGCGGTAGTTGACGGCCGCCAGGATCGACACCGCCGACATCAGGGCGCCGTAGTAGTCGCCGATCCAGATCCCCGCCTTCAGCGGCGGGTGGCCCTGGAAGCCGGTGATGCTCGCCAGCCCCGACACCGCCTGCGCCACCGCGTCGTACGACGCCCGGCCCGTGGTGTACGGCCCCCATTGCCCGAAGCCGGAGTTGGCCGCGTAGATGATCCGGGGGTTCACCTCCCGGAGCTGGCGGTACCCGATGCCGAACTTCCGCTCCAGCGTCCCCGCCCGCATGTTCTCCACCACCACGTCGGACTTGGAGATCAGCTCGAGGAACAGGTCCCGCCCCTTCTCCTTGTGCAGGTCGATCGCCACGTGGTACTTGTTGCGCGACTCGGAGAGCCACGACAGGGCGGCGTTCTTCCAGAACTGCCCCCACGGCGTGAGGGAGCGCGCCGTGTCGCCCGCCCCCGGCAGCTCCACCTTGATCACCTCCGCCCCGAACTCCCCGAGGAAGGTCGAGGTGACGGGGCCGAGGAAAAGGGTCCCGAACTCGATGACGCGCAGGTCGGAAAGGGCCTCGGGCTTCCCGAAGACCTTCTTCAGGTCGAACAGCGCCCGGGTGAAGTCGAAGAAATCGTTCCTTGCGATCGTGCGTTCGGCGACGGGGTTCACAGGACGCCCTCCTCTTTCAGGCTCGACAGCTCCGACGGGCCGATCCCGAGGTACTTCGAGAAGATGTAGTCGTTGTCCGCGCCCACCGGCCGGCACACGGTCTTGACGCGGGGCGGCGTCTCCGACATCTTCCACGGCGGCATCTGCAGCAGGATCTCGCCGTAGTACGGATCGATGATCTTCTTGAACACCTTGCGCTTCCACCAGTTCTCCTCGTTCACCGTGTCCTCCGGGGTGTTCACGCGGCCCGTGGCCACCACGCCCTTGCCGACGGTGCGGTCGTACTCCTGCACCCTCGAAAGGATCTCGTCGGAGGTAAACTCCTTCGCCCACGTCTCGAGGGCCTCGAAGATCTGCTTCTCGTTCTCGAGCTTGAGGCGTTCGAAGATCGACGGAAACTTCGCGCGCAGATCCTCGTTCCCCATGATGGAGGTCAGGGCGAACCAGTTGATGTCGCTGAACCCCGCGAGGAAGGTGTACCCGTCCTTCGTGCGCACGTAGGTGTACGGGAAGACGGCGGGGTCGAAGTTCCCCACCCGCTCCCGGTTCTTCCCCAGCGCGTGGTACCAGAGGCAGTTGTAGTCGAGGAAGCGCATCAGCGACTCCGCCTCCGACACGTCGATCAGCTGCCCCTTCCCCGTGCGGTGGCGGAAGTGGAGGGCCGAGAGCGCCGCGAAGGAGGCGAAGCCGCCGCCGGAGTACCACGCCATCCAGTTGCCGTGCTTGGTCGGGACCGCGTGCTCCGACGGCCCCCCGTTCTCCGGCTGCCCGGTGATGTTGACCAGCCCGGAGAGCGCCTGCGCCACCACGTCGGAGGATCTCCTCCCCTTCGACGCCTCCTCGCCGTACAGCCCGAAGGTGTTGATCGCCACGTAGATGAGCCCCGGATTCTCCCGGGAAAGCTGGCGGTACCCGACGCCGAGGCGGTCGAGGTGGTCGGCGGGGAACGTCTCGACGAGGAAGTCGGCCTTGCGGGCGAGGGACGAAAGCAGCGTGCGGCCCCTCTCCGTTTCCAGGTTCAGCGTGACGTGGTACTTGTTGCGCGCCTCGGCGATGTAGGCGAACCCGGTGTCGCGCACCTTGAGCCCGAACGGGGAGTATTTCCGCGCCACGTCCCCGCCGGGCGGCTCCACCCGGATCACCTTCGCGCCGAACTCCCCCAGCGTGGAGGAGCAGAACAGGCCGGCGAAGTTCCCCTGGCTCAGGTCCAGGACGATGGTGCCGTCCAGCGCCTCGTCCTTCTTCCGCACGTCCGCCGGGTCGGTGTGCCGCTCCGCCCATGCCTCCCACTTCAGCTTGTCGGTGGATTCGTCCTTCTGCATTCGTCGCTCCCTCCTGCGCGGGATCCGGACATATCCATCTTTTTAGATTCCGTTGGCGGGGCTGTCAATGTTTTAATGTACAAAACAGTTCTACTGGTTAAAACACAGGGCGCCAATCGATAGCGGGTTGCAGGAACCTTCCTCCCTGCCTGCCGCCGTCGCAACCCATCGGAGGGGGGTGATATAGTGTTCGGTACGGGAGGCGCGCGTGAAACCGCAGATGCCTGAGATCGGCAAGGTATCTTCAGAAATCTTCGAGGAAATCATCCTTCCCCAGCTGGGGCGGAAACACCCGGAAATCCTGGTGGGCCCGCAGCACGGCGTGGACGTGGGGGTCGTCGACCTGGGGAACGGGCAGGTGATGGTGACGACCACCGATCCGATATTCGTTGTGCCCCCCTACGGGTGGGAGCGTTCCGGCTGGTTCGCGGTCCACATCCTGGCTTCCGACGCGGCCACCTCGGGAATCCGCCCGCGGTACATCACCATGGATCTGAATCTCCCCCTGTCCATGACACGGGAGAGCTTCGAAGCGATGTGGACGGTGATGCACCGGGAGTGCGACAAGATCGGCATGGCCGTCATTTCCGGGCACACCGGCCGCTACGAAGGGTGCGAATACCCCATGATCGGCGGAGCCACCGTGATCGGCATCGGGCCCAAGGACCGGTATGTCACCCCGAACATGGCCCGGCCGGGGGATGTCGTCATCATCACCAAGGGGGCGGCCATCGAAGCCGCCGGACTGTTCGCCGTCACATTCCCGCAACGGGTGGCGCAGCGGTACGGGGAGAGCGCGGCGCGGGAGGCCGAGAAGATCTTCTGGCAGATGTCGGTGGTGGAGGACGCCCTCACCGCGGTGGAAGCCGGGGTGCGGGAAGCCGGGGTGACCGCCATGCACGATGCCACCGAGTGCGGCGTGTGGGGCGGCCTGGTCGAGGTCGCCCAGGCGTCCGGTGTCGGCATGACCATCGACAAGGACAAGATCATCGTGCAGGACGCCGTCCGGATGGTGTGCGAGCTGTTCGGCCTCGACCCGTATTCGTCGATCAGCGAGGGAACGCTGATCATCACCTGCAGGCCGCAAAAGGCCCACGAGGTGATCCGGCGGCTGGGTGACAAGGGGATCCCGGCCGGCATGGTGGGCGAGATCGTGGAATCGCAGCAGGGCATGCGGTATTTCGAACGGGGGACGGCCCGGGAACTGGTCCATCCCAAGGTGGATCCCTTCTGGAGCGCCTTCGGCAAGGCGGCCTCGCAGGGCGGCTGACCCGCCCCGACCCGCAGCGACCGGGATTCCCCGAAACCACGCGCCATGGCCGACAGATTCTCTCCCGGAAGCTGGCGGCTGTGCGTCATCACGGACGAGCATTTGGGCCGGGGCCGGTCGCACTTCCGGATCGCGGAGGCGGCGATCCTGGGGGGAGCCGACGTCATCCAGCTGCGGGACAAGACGGCCTCGGGGCGACGGCTGTACGAGGTCGCGCTTGCCCTGCGCAAACTCACCCGCAAGGCGAACGTTTCTTTCATCGTGAACGACCGGGTGGATATCGCCCTGGCCGTGGACGCCGACGGGGCCCACGTCGGACAGCAGGACCTCCCTGCCTCCGAGGCACGCAGGATCCTGGGACCCGGCAGGATCCTGGGGGTCTCGGCGGAGACGGTGGAAGAGGCCGCCCTGGCAGAGCGGGACGGGGCGGATTACCTGGGGGTAGGACCGATTTTCGAGGCCCGGGGAAGCAAGGCGGACGCGGGAGAACCACGGGGCCTTGACCTCATCGCGCAGGTCCGCCGGGGTTGCCGTCTCCCCATCGTCGCGATCGGGGGGATCGACTGCGACAACGCCCGGCTGGTGCGGGAAGCGGGAGCAACGGCGGCGGCGGTCGTTTCCGCCGTGGTCGCGGCCGATGATGTCGCACAGGCCGCCAGGCGGCTGAAGAGCCTGCTTCGCGCCCCGCAAGGGGGCCTTTGAAACCGGAGACCGAATGGGAATGAAGAAGGCGCTGACCATCGCCGGATCCGACAGCGGCGGAGGCGCCGGTATCCAGGCGGACCTCAAGACATTCATGGCCTTCGGCGTCTACGGGATGTCGGCCATAACCGCCCTGACGGCCCAGAATACCGTGGGCGTGCAGGGGATCGTCGACATCCCGCCCGAATTCGTCCGGGAGCAGATCCGAAGCGTCATGACCGATATCGGCGCCGATGCCGCAAAAACCGGGATGCTGTCCAATGCGGCCATCATACGGGCGGTGGCGGAAGCGGTCCGCGAATTTCGCATCCCCAATCTGGTCGTCGACCCGGTGATGATCGCCAAGAGCGGCGCTCCCCTGCTGGCGCCGGAAGCGCGCAAGGCGCTCCGCGATGAACTGATGCCGCTCGCCTTGGTCCTCACCCCCAACGTGTTCGAGGCCGAGGCGATTCTGGGGCGCCGGATCGACGGTCTGGAGGCGATGAAGGCGGCGGCGCGGGAACTGATCCACACCGGGTGTCGGTGGGTGGTGTTGAAGGGCGGGCAGCTGGACATCGAATCCCAGGCCGTCGACGTGCTGTGCGACGGAAGGGAACTCATCCTGTTCCGGTCGCCCCGGTCGGAATCCAAGTGCACCCACGGGAGCGGCTGCACATTCTCCTCGGCCATCACCGCGGGACTGGCCAAGGGCCTGACGCCGCCGGAAGCCGTCCAACGGGCAAAGGATTATGTCACCGAGGCCATCCGGCAAGGGTTTTCGACGGGAAGCGGCCATGGTCCCGCCAACCATCTCGCCGGCGTCTCCAGCAGGTGGTAACCCGCTCGTAACGGCCTGTTCGTCACGAACCGGAAGGGGGGCTGTTTCCGGGTTGCCCTCCGGTATTCCGGGGGGAGGACGCGCTAGCGGGGGTACCTCTCGTACCCGCGGGCGCGGGCGAGGAAGTCGAGGGGGAGCGTTTCCAGGTCGACCACGGCGAGGAGGTCGGCCGGTACGGGGTCGTGGGTGACGATCGCCTTCAGGTACCCGCGGCAGGCGTCGCACGTCTCGACGCGCGAAGTTCCCGCCCCCCCTTCCGGGAGCAGCACGCCCCGCGTGGAAGGCTCCTCGTTCCCGCAGTGGACGCACGCCAGCCGGGGGTACCCCCAGGAGGCGGCGCACCGCCCGCACCGCAGGCGGCGCGCCTGGACGTTCCCGCGCAGTTCCGCGAGGAGCGCCGGGTCGCCGCACACCCAGCACGCACCCCGTTCCCACCGGGGCCCCTCCGGGAAAAGCGCCATTGCGTCCGCGCCCCACCGCCGGTACGCCGGCCGCATCGCGTATTTCGACAGCGCTTCGAGAAGGTCCGGGGAGGAGGCGCCGCCAACGCCGCCGCCGGCAAGGACCGCTTCGAGGTCGGACTGCAGGCGCGCCGCCCCTTCCGCGTCGTAGCCGGGGAGCGGATCCCCCAGCAGCGGCCTCCCCCGCGAGAGCAATCCTTCCGCGGCGTCGAGGGAGAGGGCGAGGGGCGACGCCCGGAAATCGGCGTCCCGGACGCGCGGCAGCACCTCTCCATACACCGATGCCGCCGCCGAGAGCTCCGGCGCGCCCGCGGCGAGGGACCGCAGGCGCGCCCGGAGCGGGTCTTTTTCCGTCACAGCTGCCCTGCCTGGAGCAGGCTGATCCGGAGCAGGAGGCCGCCGAGCAGGACGAGGTATGCCATCAGGCCGGCGGCGGGCTCCGACCGGAGGTGGTGGCCCCTGCGGTGGGCGTACAGGTTCGACGCGAGGGGCACGAGCGTCCCCAGGAGGACCGCGCCGACCCAGAACATCACCGCGTACGTCCCGCGGAACAGCACGCCGGCGTACTTCCCCGCGGCGACCACGATCGCGACCACCAGCGCGATCTCGATGACCTTCACGATGCGGTCGAACCGCTCGAACTCCTCCAGTTCCGGCGCCGGGTGGATCTGTCGCCACTTCATGACCAGGTAGATCGCCGCGGCGCCGGTCGAGCCGGCCGACACGACGAAGAGCGCCCCGACGAGCGGGTCGGTGAGCGCCCACAGCGGGCGGGATGTCACGTTCAGGAGCACGCCCGTGTACCCGGCGATGAAGAAACCCGCGACCGAACCGACGGCGGCGTACACTTTCCGCGGGACCAGGCTGTACGCCTTGGCGAAGGGTGCGAATTCGATCTTCCCCTCCACGACGAGGTTGTCCAGGAAGGAGAGGAACGCCATCGCCCCGTAGAGCACCAGCGCCCACGACCCTACGGACATCGGGGAGGAGAGGTTGATGTACGGGAATCCGCTCCGCGCGTGGAACAGCAGGTGCCAGAACCGGAGCGGCTGGCCGAGATCGCCGACCAGGAGCGGCGGCGTGAGGAGGAGCGTCGGGAAGGCGATGTAGAACGCGGTCCGGCTGATCCCCCGGTGCCGCCCCCCGCCGAAGAACTCCGCGAGGGAGCCGATGAAGTACGCCCCCGCCGACACCCCCGCGAAGAAGAAGTAGAGCCCGATGTAGAACCATTCCCACCCTGGCGCGTGCGCTGCAGGGCTCATTTCTCCACCTCCTCCCCACCGCGATCGGACTGCCCCCGCTCGCGGAACGCGACGAGCGCCGCAACCCCCACGGCGACCGCCCCCGCGATGGTCACCGCGGAGGTCATGGGCAGGCGCCTCTGCGGAACTTCGGGACTCTCCGGCTGCCCGTATACGGAAGGGCGGTCGTCGAAGAGGTAGAAGACGTTCAGTCCGCCCGCCTCCTTGTACCCGTATATGTTGGCCTTCCCGCGGCCGAGGCTCTTGAGTTTGGCCAGGCGGGCGTCCGCCTTCTTCTTCAGCTCCGCCACCTCGCCGAACGCGATCGACCCCGTCGGGCACGCCTTCGCGCAAGCGGTGCCCAGGCCGTTGTGGATCCGCTCGTCGCACAGCGTGCACTTCCTCGCAGTCCCCGTCTCGTGGCTGAAGGCGACCACGCCGTAGGGGCATGACGGAAGGCAATATTTGCACCCGATGCAGACGTCCTGCCGCAGGGCGACGTTCCCCAGGTCCGTGCGGACCAGCGCCCCCGTCGGGCAGGCGTTGAGGCACCCCGCGTCGTTGCAATGCTTGCAGGAGTCGCTCGAGATCAGCCACCGTCCCCCGGCGCGGTTCTCCGGGAACTGCTCGATGAACCGCACGCGCCGCCAGTTGGTGCCCGTGAGATCCGCCGTATTGTCGTAGGAGTCCCCGGTGAAATTTACCGCCACCGGGATCTTCTCCACGGGGTCCGTCCGGAAGTCGGCCGGCTCCCCGGGGAGAACGTTCCACTGCTTGCATGCCACCTGGCATGCCTTGCAGCCGATGCAGATCGTGGTGTCGACGAACATTCCCTTAGGCATGCTGCGCCCCACCTCCCTTCTTCCCCGCCCGGATGTCGCAGGTGAGCACCTTCCCCTCGTGGATGGAAACGTTGGGGTCGCCCACCATGGGCGTGAGGTTGTTCACCACGTCCCCGTGGGCGCTCCCCTGCCACCCCCAGTGCCACGGCAGGCCCACCTGGTGGACCGTCTTCCCGTCCACCGTGAAGGGGCGCATGCGGCGGGTGACCAGCGCCCGGGCCTGCACCTCCCCCCGGGCGGTGCGGATCGTGACGTACTCCCCGTTCCGGATCCCCTTCTCCCCCGCCAGCTCCGGAGAGATCTCGCAGAACAGCTCGGGCATCAGCTCCGCCAGCCACGGCAGCCAGCGGCTCATGGTCCCGCTCAGGTGGTGCTCCGTGAGCCGGTAGGTGGACAGGACGATGGGGAACTGCGGGTCCGCCGTCTTGTGGTACGGGTTCCCCTCCACCTTCCATACCTTGGCCACGGGGTTGACCTGCTGGGCGTACACCGGGTTCTTCACGGGGGACTCGTACGGTTCGTAGTGGGTCGGCAGCGGCCCGTCCACCAGCCCTGCCGGCGCGAAGAGCCACGCCTTCCCGTCCGCCCGCATGATGAAGGCGTCGTTTCCGGAGAGCCAGTCGAACCCCAGGGCGAGGTCCTTCCCCCGGAACATCGGCGGCTTCGTCACCTGGAAGTCGATCCCCTCGCCGGACGGCGCGACCCACTTCCCGATGACCGGCTTCCCCGCGGGGTCCTTCGTCCCGCTGTCCGCCGCGGGATCCCAGTAGACGAGCTTCTTCCGCTCCGACCAGGGGCGCCCCGCCGCGTCCGCCGAGGCGCGGTTGTACATGATGTGGCGGTTCGCCGGCCAGGCGAACCCCCACCCGGGCGAGATCCACGCGTCCGCCTTGCGCGACGCCGCCCGGTTCTTCCCCTCCTCCGGGACGACGCCGGTGTAGATCCACGCGCCGCACGCCGTGGAACCGTCCTCCTTCAGGAGGGCGAACGTGGGCAGCGGCTTCCCGTCGGCGACGGTGTACCCGTTGATCTCCTTCAGGATCCTGTACGCCGACGGCTCGTCCTTCACGCGCCAGGCGGCCACCTCCCGGCTTTCCGGCTCGTACTCCCATGTCACGTTCCGGATCGCCCAGTCCCGGGGGCTCGCGGACTCCTTGTACATCGCTTTCAGCCGTTTCCCGAGGTGGTACGTGAACCAGGTGTCGCTGCGCGCGTCGTCCGGCGGGTCCACCGCCTTGTCGTGTGCCTGTACCAGCCGTTGGGTGTTGGTGAAGGTCCCGTCCATCTCCGGAACCTCGGCGGCGGGGAGGAAGAAGACCTCCGTCCGGATGTCCTTCGGGGACAGTTCCCCGGACTTCACCTCCGGCGAGTTCCGCCAGAAGGCCGCCGTCTCCGTCTCGAAGAAGTCCCGGACGACCATCCACGAAAGCTTCGCGAGCGCCTTACGCTGGAACCGCGCGTTCTGCCCCCCGACGGCGGGGTTCTGCCCCATCACGAGGAATCCCTGGATCTTCCCCTCCGCCATGGAGAGGAACATGGGCATGTGGGAGTGGTCCCCGGTAATCCTGGGGTGGTAGTCGTAGCCGTAGTCGTTCGCCGCCGTGGCGGCCTCCCCGAACTGTGCCTTCAGGTACGAGACGATGAACTTCGGGTAATTTCCCCAGAAGCTCGTGGCCACCGGGCCCCCTTCCGTCACCACGAAATCCTTCAGGGTGTCGTGGGCTTTCCGGCCGTCCGGCATGTTCAGGTATCCCGGGAGGGAGTGGTAGAGGGTGGCGATGTCGGTGGATCCCTGGATCGTGGCGTGGCCCCGGAGCGCCAGCACCCCGCCGCCGGGCCGCCCGATGTTCCCCAGCAGCGCCTGGAGCATCGCCGCGTTCCGGATGATCTGGACCCCCACGGTGTGCTGCGTCCACCCCACCGCGTACGTGATGTTCGACGTCTTCTCCCGCCCGGAGTTCGCAAGCAGCGTTTCGGCGACCGAAAGGAACCCCTCCTTCGGGCAGCCGCACACGCGCTCCACCATCTCCGGGGTGTACCGGGAGAAGTGCCGCTTCACGACCTGGAGCACGCAGCGGGGATTCTTCATCGACGGATCGGTCTTCGGCCGTCCCGGAACCTTTCGCAGCAGCAGGTCGGAGAGCGTTTCGGGTTTCCCCGCCGGGGGCGACGGCGGCGGGTTCCGCTGGTACGCCCAGCTCGCGTTGTCGTACTTCTTCCCGTCCGGCGACAGCCCCGAGAAGACCCCGCCCAGGTCCTCCGTGTCCTTATAGTCCGGGGAGACCAGCGTCGCCGCGTTGGTGAAGTTGACGGCGTACTCCCGGAAGAACGGGTCCGTGTTCCACCGTTCGCTTTCGAGGACGTGGCGGATGATCCCGCCGAGGAAGACGATGTCGGTGCCCGCCCGGATGGGGACGTGGACGTCGCACATCGCCGAGGTGCGGGTGAAGCGCGGGTCGACGTGCATCAGCACCGCATCGTGCTCGGTCTTCGCCTTCAGCGGCCAGCGGAACGCCACGGGGTGGCACTCCGCCATGTTGGAGCCCATGATGAGGACCGCGTCCGAATTCGCGAGGTCGCGGGGGAAGGTGGTGGACCCGCCGCGGCCGAAAGTGACCCCCAGACCGGGGACCGTGGAGGAGTGTCATATCCGCGCCTGGTTCTCGACGAAGACGACCCCCAGGGAGTGCATCAGCTTCTGGTGGATGTAGTTCCACTCGTTGTCCATCGTGGCGCCGCCCAGCGAGGCGAT
>Ga0102851_10002036_pt1 | contig 12006 bp, 11 predicted proteins | sample Mud3Dept3metaG_FD_79558 | JGI IMG/M metagenome (GOLD analysis project Ga0102851, IMG submission 79558) | Freshwater wetland microbial communities from Ohio, USA, analyzing the effect of biotic and abiotic controls - Mud 3 Core 4 Depth 3... | ecosystem: Environmental > Aquatic > Freshwater >... | reverse complement strand
TGCCGAAACCACCATGCGGGCATTAGCGTCTGAGGAAGGTATTTTTGCGGGAGTATCATCGGGTGGCGCGGTGGCAGCGGCATTGCGTTTGTCTAAAGAAGTTGAAAACGCGGTGATTGTGGCGATTATCTGTGATCGGGGTGATCGCTATTTATCAACGGGCGTGTTTCCAGATTAATCTAAAACATAAACACCGTCATTACGCCAAGGATGGCACACGCATTAAATTTCTGTGACTAAATACCCGCATCCCTGCGGGTAGCAGTTCATTGTTAGTTCGAAAGATTGTGCAGGTTTCTAATCTGATTAAAGGCAAGGTTAGCCGCTTTGCGCACATCGGGGTCAGGGTCATTTATCGCATCAGTCAGCGCGGGTATCGCCGCAGGATCAGCAATTTCTCCTAGAGCCAGTGCGGCTTCCTTGCGCAAATTACTGATAGAGTGAACGAGTGTCTGACACAGGGCAATCACGGCACGGCGGTTTTTTAGCCGTCCAAGACTGCGAGCCGCCTTGAGACGCACTTGCCAGTAGCTGTCATTCAGCGCAAGTATCAAAGGCAATACCAGTTCTTGTAGCCCTAGTTTACCTGCCACCGTCGCGGCTTCTTCGCGCACTTGCCAATCTGCATCAAGCAACGCCAATTCGATGGCGACTCTTACCGTCGCGTCAGCAGCAAAACCCAAAGCCCCCACAGCGGCTCGTCGCACTTCGGTGTCTGAATCAATTGCTGCCAGAATGACTAATTTTGGCAACGCACTGGGTGCTTTTAGCCAGCCTAACACCGCTACTGCTTCTCGACGAACGCGTGTATCCTGATCCGCTAATGCGTTGAGAGCGGGCGTGGTCGCTTCGGGTAGTCGCAATTCACGCAGAGCGCGAAAGATGGCAGTACGAACCTCCGCATCAGTATGGTTAGCGCGTTCCAATAGCAATGTTCCAACGGCACCATTTTTAACGGCACTCAGTGATTGGGCAGCGGCTTCACGCACCGATTGCTCAGCATCTTCCAGTGCGTTCAGTAAGCCGTTAATGGCTTCTGGACTATCCTGTGCTTCGAGAGCGCGTGCCGCTTCAATCCGTACTTCTTTAGCTGAATCAGCCAAAGCCGCAATCAAAATCGGTTCAGCGGTATCGGGGTCGGTTTCATCCAATAAATCCATCAAAGCAATACGGCGCACGATAGGATCGGTGTGTTCAAGACGAGTTGTTAATGCAAGTTCCATCACGTTCACCGTAGCAAGTAGGGAATATCGACTCGAATCGCGTGCGTAGGGCAATCCTTTTCACAAGGCAGACAGTACCAACATTCATCGTATTTCATGCTCGCCTTGCCAGTTACTATATCTATCACCAGCACATCTAATGGGCAGGCATCAATACAGATTGTGCAACCTTTATCTGCTATGCAGGCATTTACATTCACTTTAACAGGAAAATCGATAGGGCTAAAACTCATGTAGTTCTCCTTGTGAGGGTTGAATGCGCAGTTGTTGATAAACATTTTTTTCAGTTTCTTCGGGTTCTACTAGATAAGGTTCTAGTGGTCTTTTGAAGACTGACATTTTGCCATCGGTATCTTTTTTCACCTGAACATGAACTGACCAGTCAACATCATTAGATTCTGGATAATCCTGACGATAATGGTAAAGTCCCCAGCGGCTTTCTGTGCGAAACAACGAGGCGCGAGCCGCCATCTCGGCACAATCCAGAATAAAACTAACTTCTGCTGCTCTCATCAATTCATGTGGATTGGTGGCGAACATCTTTTGTAAATCTGAGCGAATTTCTTCAAAACGCGCTAAGCCGATTTCCATGCGTTTAGCTACCTTGGGTGGTTGCAGGTAATCATTTACTAAGCGGCGCAGTTTATACTCAACTTGGGCGGGTGAAAGACCGTGTTCGCGTGTGAGTGGCGCAAAAACGCGCTCGTGTTCCGCCTCTATTTGTATTGCATCTACGGCGGCGAGTTCAGTATTGGCGCAGTAGCTAGCGGCTGATTCTCCCGCGAATTTGCCATAGACGAAAGCACCCAGCATGTAATTGTGTGGTACGCAGGCTAAATCACCTGCGGCATACAATCCAGCGACGGTGGTTTCGGCGTGTTCATTAACCCATACTCCCGAAGCACTATGACCACTGCACAAACCAATTTCGGAAATGTGCATCTCTACCATATCGGTACGGTAATCGGTGCCGCGCCCTTCATGAAAGCGACCACGGCTTGGGCGTTCGTTGCCATGTAGAATGGTCTCAATATTGGCGATAGTTTCCTCAGCCAAATGATTAACTTTCAGGAAAACGGGACCCTTTCCGCCCGCCAGTTCTTGATAAAATTCCTGCATCATTTGACCACTCCAGTAGTCAGACTCGATGAAACGTTCACCTTGCGCATTCGCTGTATATCCGCCCATAGGACCGGTGACATAAGCACAAGCAGGACCATTATAATCTTTGATTAAGGGATTGATTTGAAAGCATTCAATACCCGATAGCTCAGCCCCCGCGTGATACGCCATGCTGTAACCATCACCCGCATTGGTCGGATTTTCATAAGTGCCAAATAAATACCCTGATGCAGGTAACCCTAATCGACCTGCCGCGCCCGTACAAAGTATCACTGCTTTGGCTCGAATGACGGTATAAGTACCACTACGACAATCAAAGGCCAGTGCGCCCGCTACTCGCCCGTCATCAGCGGTAAGGATACGAGTCGCCACCAAACGATTGGTGATATTCACGCGTGTTTGTTTCAGTTTCCGATACAGCACTTTCTTGATGTCGTGACCTTCTGGCATTGGCAGCACATAAGTTCCCATGTGATGAACTTTTTTGACGGCATAATCGCCGTTCTCATCTTTTTCAAACTTAACACCCCAGCTATCCAATTCCTCAATCATGGCGTAGCTGTTGTCGGCGTAGGCGAATAAAGTCTTCTGATTAACGATACCATCGTTGGCAACAGTGATTTCTTTGACGTATTGTTCTGGCGTAGCGTAGCCCGGAATCACGGCATTATTGAGACCATCCATGCCCATACAAATAGCACCACTGCGTTTGACGTTGGCTTTTTCCAACAGCAATACCCGCAATGCAGGATTTTTCTGTTTAGCTTTAATAGCCGCCATCGGACCTGCGGTGCCACCGCCAATTACTAATATATCGGTTTCTATTTCATCACGGTTTGTAGTCATTATTTCGTCCTAAATATCGAGTTTTAATACCCGTTTTGCATTCTGGAATAACACGCCATCCAACACCTGCTCGTGCAATCCCAGCTTGATAAAATCGTCTACCGTTTGCCCCATTGCCCGAAATGGATACGATGAGCCGAACAGTAATTGATCGCGCATAAAGCCGTTCGCCGCTTCGACATACAAACTGCCACCGGGAAGAAAAATATACATATCGGGAACGACATAGACATTTTCATAACGGAATGCCACGCCAATCATTTCACTGACATAAGGATAAAAACCGTGGTAACAAACAATAGCTAAATTGGGGAATGCCCGCGCAATTCTGCCTACCGCCGCTGGATTTGCATATTCCAAACTAGGTGTTGTCGGACCTGACATCAAAAAAATTGGAATGCCTAGTTGATCGCACGCTTCATAAATAGAATAGAGAGCCGGATCATCCGCTTTAAGCGGTGGATTTCCGAATCCGGGTTCAATATTAATGCCAACCAATCCAAGCTGTTTAACCGCGTGTTCTATTTCAGCAAGGGCATTAGATTTCTGAGGGTCTACTGAACCGATACCAATCAGTTCTTTATAGGGTGTGGTGATTTCAAAAATTTGCTGGTTTGACGTGGTGAGTGTTGGGGTATCACGTCCAACCACGACAGCTGCTGTTATCCCCACTTCACGCACTTCCTCAACAAAAGCCTCGATGGTGCTTGAGCGGGTGAAATGCGTATCATCTTTTGAACCGACACGGCGATTAAGCCATTTAGCCACCTCGTATTCATTCGTGCCTTGGGTCGCGCCATAAAAATCGTGCAAAAACGAAGGGCGGCTACGCATATCTATTATTTTTCTGGTCATTTGTGTTTTAACCTTAGGAGTAAAAAGAAGGTGTCGGAAAGCGTTGGTTCAATACCCAATCGCCTAAATCATGCAATTTATAATCCACGGGATCATGCAGCGTGTGAACGCGCACATTTCGCCAATAGCGATCCAAACGTAACGCAGCTGTCGTTGCTCGCGCTCCCATTACGTCAAATATTTTGTTACTGACTTGTAACCCTGTTTGCGTCGTGATGACTTTTGCGGCAGCAATGTCCAAAGCGCATTGTCCACGTTCATCCGTTGTCAAGTTATCGCCTTGTTCCCACGCGGCTTGTAGTTTCAAGGCAGCATAATTGGTCAGCGCTTCAGCTGCCCGTATCTCAACCGAAAGTTCACCGTAACGACGTAAAATATAGTTATCATCCCCGACCTGTTGCACGCCAGATGCAAACCACGGACGACTCTGGGTTTTTGTGAATGTGGCAGCTTCTTCAAGCGCACCTTGCGCGATGCCCAGATAAATATTACAAAACAAAAGTTGCGCAATCAGCGGGCGTAAACTGGCAAAAGTGCTACCTAAAGGTCCCGGTGTGCTAAGAATCTCATCCGCAAATAGTTCGACTTGCTGAAATTGCACACTACCGCTATCGGTTTGCCGTTGTCCGATATTGTCCCAATCATCACAGATGGTAATGCCTTGGCGATGACTGGGTATCCCCGCGACTAGCAAACGCCCTTGTTCATCCACTGCTGAAATCAATAATCTGTCTGAATCTCTGGCTCCTGAACAAAAGCTTTTGTGACCATTGATGAAAATGCGTCCAGATTTTTGAACCACAGTCGTTCGAGTATCCAATGGGTTTAGTGCATTCCCCCAAAATAAGTTGTCTTGCCCCGTTTCGAGAAAGAAACGTTCAGTTTGCACAGGCGTTCCAAAAAGCTGAATCGTTGCCAGAATAAGGTGTTGAAACGCGTAAAGATGCGCTAAAGAGCTATCGACACTGGCTATTTCTCTCACCGAAAGCAGGATTTCTAACCAACTTTGCTCCGCACCACCAACCGTTTTTGGCAAAAAAAGTAGTAATAAGCCGCTGTCTCGAATTAACTGCCTTTCAGCAAAAGCAGTTCCGCCAATACGGTCACGCTCTACAGCCGTTTTTTTTAATTCATGTTTTAAATGTAACAATTTGTTTTGAAGTGCTGACACTGACATTTCTTGCCTATTTATAAAGAGAGGACTATTTTCAAATAATCATTCTGACGCGCTAAAGGCTTCAGCCGCATCGGGTGTCGTTAACACACGGCGTAATATTTCTTCTTTCAATTCAATTAATTTGGCATTGTCGCGCTGCCGTGGACGTGGAAAATCAATATTCACATCCAAGTCGATTTTTCCGCCGTCGAGCAGAATGACGCGATCAGCCAACATCACGGCTTCAGAAATATCATGCGTTACTAAAATGGCAGTGAATTTGTCTTCCAACCAAATTCTTTCTATTAATTGCTGCATTTCTATTCGGGTTAACGCATCCAATGCCCCCATCGGTTCATCGAGTAGTAATAATCGTGGTTCATGAACTAACGCACGCGCAAGAGCGACGCGTTGTCGCTGACCGCCTGAAAGTACCGACGGCCATTCTTTGGCACGAGACTCAAGCCCTACATGTTTCAACGCGGCTAAGGCTTTATCTTTTCCCGTTTTATCTAAGCCTAAGCGGACATTATCGATTACGTTTCGCCACGGCAACAGCCGTGCTTCTTGAAACATAACGCGGGCATGACCATTAAGCACACGATGAATTTTTCCATCGTAAAAAACGTCGCCTTGATCAGGTTGATCCAAGCCAGAAATAAGCCGCAATAAGGTACTTTTGCCACAACCACTGCGTCCAACAATTGCCACAAAAGTGCCAGATTCAATCGCTAGATTCAAATTTTCCAGAACCGTCAATTCACCAAATTTTTTGCTCACTTGCTCCAATTTGAGCGTAAGCGCAGAATTTTCTGTTGAATGGATTGCTAGAGAATAATTTTCAACAGTTTCACCGCTAGATCGTAATTTAATATCAGTTTTCAAAAAGCTCACCATTTCTTATAGCCGTGTTAAATTTCTCATTTTCACAACGTGCAAAAACACTCAAGCCCTACGAAAGCTTGGATGCCATTGCAGTAAACGCCACTCAAGAAAATGCACGCTTGTATCCGCAAATTTACCCAGTAAGGCATAAATTAAAATGGCAAGGACAACGACATCGGTCTGCATAAACTCGCGGGCATTCATAGCCATGTAACCAATACCTGAGGTGGTGGCAATAGTTTCGGCAACAATTAACGTCAACCACATCAGCCCCAATGAGTAACGTAGCCCTACCAAAATAGAAGGTAATGCACCGGGGAAAATTATCTGGCTAAACAATTGCCAATAATTCAAGCCATAAACCCGACCCATCTCCAACAACTGCGGATCGGCTGTCTTTATTCCGTGATAAGTGTTTGCATAGATAGGAAAAAATACCCCTAAAGTGACCAAAAACACCTTGCCTTCTTCGCCTATTCCAAACCAAATAATGACCAAGGGAATTAAAGCCAGATGCGGTACATTTCTAATCATCTGTACGGTGGTATCCAAAAACCGATCAGCCGTTCTAAATAAACCATTAGCTAGCCCTAAAAAGAAACCAATACTGCCGCCAATTAACAGCCCATAAGCGGCGCGTTCAGCACTGGCAGCAATGTTTTTCACCAGTTCGCCAGAAAGACTTAAACTAATCGCCGCGTCTACAATATCAAGCGGTGACGGTAAAATTCGAGAAGAAATCCAATGATTCTGGACCGAAACGCACCAAAAAATAATAAGAAAAATGGGTAACAACCACCCAGATGTTCGACCAAGCCACTTTGAGTAGTTAGGTAATAGATGCTTTATGTTCATGATGCCGCCACCCTTAATTCGGATGAAACATCAACATGTCCTGTATCACCGACTGGACTTAAATAAACCACCGCGCCTTCTTTACTTTTTCCAGCACTGATCGGCAGTAAAGGAAACAACAGTTCGGCGACACGATAAGCCTCTTCCAAATGCGGGTATCCAGAAAGAACAAAGGTATCAATGCCCAAATCAGCATATTCTTTAATGCGAGCGGCGACCGTTTCAGGATCACCCACCAGCGCAGTACCCGCGCCGCCGCGTACTAAACCGACACCTGCCCATAAGTTCGGTGATATTTCAAGAGCTTCACGCGTTCTCGACGCGCCCCAGCCAGTCAATTCAGCCATACGCCGTTGACCCTCAGAATCAGAGCGTTTAAAGGCTTTTTGCGCTTTAGTTATTGCCTCATCATCAAGATGTTTGATTAAGTCATCGGCGGCAGCCCATGCTTCAGCATCGGTTTCTCGCACAATCACATGTAGCCGCAAGCCGATTTTCAAAGTTCTGCCTTTTTTCGCGGCTCGTTCACGCACATCGGCAATTTTTTCTGCGACTTGGGCAGGCGGTTCGCCCCAGCTCAAGTACGCATCCATCTGATTTGCCGCTAGATTATGTGCAGCCGGTGATGAGCCGCCAAAATATAACGGTGGATGTGGTTTTTGTACTGGGGGAAATAGCAGTCGTCCCGCTTCAATCTTAATATGGTCACCTTGAAAATTGACTTCGTCGCCTGCTAATAATTCTTTCCAAACCTGTAGGAATTCCTCAGCATATTCATAACGGTCATCATGTGACTGAAATATGCCATCTGCTGCCAAGTCTTTAGCATCACCACCGACCACCACATTGAGTAAAAGCCTCCCTTCGGAAAATCTATCCAGCGTTGATGCCATTCTTGCCGCTGCAGAAGGAGACAATAGCCCCGGTCTTAATGCGACCAGAAACTTAAGACGTGTTGTCGCTGAGACTAAGGAAGAAGCAACAATCCACGCATCTTCACAGGTACGACCTGTAGGAATAAGAACACCTTCATAACCTAATTCGTCCGCCGCTCGTGCGATTTGAGTTAAATAATGATGGTTTGATGGACGCGCACCTAATGCAGTACCTAAATAACGCCCATCACCTTGTGTAGGTAAGAACCAGAAAATCTTCATAGCAACAACTCCTAACTTAATTTTTTTATTCGACTTTGTTCTTTGAATAAAGTCGTCATTATTTTTATTTCAACGCCAGAAGCCTATTTTTTATAGATTTCTAGCGTTGAATGGTGATTTATTTTTTAGGTTGCCAAACGGCATCTTCGACTTTAATTTGAGTGGGTAATAATTTAATAGCAAACAGTGCATCGGCAATTTTTTGTTGAGCGGCGATAACTTCGGGTTTAATGTACTCCAGACCAAAGTTACTGCGATGTAAGGCTTTTTCTAGGATTTTTGCATCGATACCAACATGAGTGGATAACTTTTCAGCGGCTTCAACGGGCTTGTTTTTTATCCATTCATCAGTTTTTCGAATTTCGTCAAGCACCACCTCAATCAGTTCGGGGTATTTGTCAGTAAAATCGCGTCGTGATGTGTAGAACGCATAGTTTTGTACGATGCCTTCGCCATTGGTTAAAGTACGCGTTCCTAATTGAATTTCAGCGGCTGCGTAGTAATAGTCCCAGATAGACCATGCAGCAACATCTCCGCGCTCAAGAGCCGCTCTGGCATCTGCTGGAGCTAGGTAGACTGGGGTAATATCCTCCCAAGTCAGACCCGCTTTCGCCAGTGCTTGGATAAGGAAAAATTGTGAGTTTGATCCTTTAGGAACGGTTACTTTTTTGCCTTTTAATTCGGCAACATTTTTCAACTCGGAATCTGCTTTAACGATAATACCCTCGGCCTGCGGTGAGGCGGGTTCATTTGCAATATAGACGAGAGGAGAGCCTTTAGACGCTTGCGCGAAGACGGGTGGTGTTTCGCCTGTAACAGCAAAATCAAGACCACCCGCGTTCAGTGCCTCAAGCATGGGCAGTCCCTGCGGAAATTCAGACCACTTCACCGTTACACCGTGTTCTTTAAGACGCTTTTCTAATTCGCCGGTAGATTTGAGAACAATTAAAGGACCATATTTTTGGTAGCCCAGATTTATTTCTTTTGGCCAAGCCACACCTGCGGCATAAGACGTGTGTGTGATTGCCAATGTCATAACCGTAATTAATATCAATAGCGTGCTGAAAAACGGTGATCGTGTTAAATGCTTGTTGTTCATAAAGTTCCCCTAATTAATTAAAATACTCTGCCGGCGCATATTCTTTTTGAGATACCGGCTTTATAAAACGTATGGATTGCAATAGCGTACGCACTTGCTCTTCAAATCGTAATTCGCTTTCATTGTCTAGTAGCAAGTGACCGTTTTTATCTCTTTGAAGCTGATTATCGGAAACAAAAAAACCACTGAGTATTTGTGTTGCACCTAAAGAAGACAAGACGGGTTTCAACGCATAATCAATCGCAAGCAAGTGTTTCGAAGACCCCGCTGTCGCAATCGGTAACACAACTTTGCCAACTAAAGATTTTTCTGGCAGTAAATCTAAAAAAGCTTTTAAAGCACCGCTATACGAGGCTTTATAAATAGGTGTTGCAACGATAATCCCCGTTGCACGTTCAATGTGTTCGGTAACTTCCTTTAGGTGCGGACTATTCTTTGGCGCACCATAAATTAATTCATTCGGAGGAATGTCACGCACGGAAATAAGCTTGGTCGAAATCCCATGCTCTTCGACATAACCGAGCAAACGTTTTAGTAAATCGGTTGATTTTGACTCTTCGGCAGTACTGCCTGCCAATGCAACTATATGAGACATAAAATTTTTAACTCCTGAAATTTAGAATTGAGAATGTTGTAAATTACAACCACTGAATCGCGTTAAAAAAGAGGGTGGTATCATCACGATCAAAATCGTGTTGCACGCGTAAGCTGGATTCAAAATTGTTAATGCGTTTGTGATAACCAAACAAACCGCTGAGACCATCTTTCCCAGGATTCGGGCTAGTCACACCAACCCCCACAAACAAAGCACTAAGCAGACTTTTATCTCCAAAAAATTGCGTTGGATAAATAGCCGTTTCCAAAGTCTCAACACGACCATAATTAGGTAAGGTTGAGTGAATAAAACGAAAATTGACCAAGTCGCCGACTTCCCATGCAGTTAGACGGCGGTTAAAAGTAGGACTTAAAAAGCCTAATGGATTGCCGAACTCCAAGCCAGTCGGTCCCATTGCTCGCCCTAGTCGTGCTTCATGACTTAAAAATCCTTTACGAAAACCTAAACTACCCGTCACCATTAAGTCTTTAGAACCATTAAAGTTACCAATCGAATTATCGACATAAAACACTTCGAGAGCTGGACGAATTTTGTCGGGTCCTTGGTCAGGTGCAACATAACCAAACGTGCTACGCCATTGCTCACCGTCACTGCCCCACGTCGCCATCAATTGTTTGTTATACACAGCAACGTAGCCACCTGGAGAACTCTTCCCTTGATAACTTTGCCATTGAGTAGATAATATATATTTAATATCTTTCCATTCGTTTCGATAGGAGATTTTGGCAAATTTAATATCCTGACCACTGTATTGTCGGTCGGCAAATCCACCGCCAATTCCCAAACCGAATGGCAGACGATATTCACCTTGCACCTCAGTTTGTTTAACGCCGCCTTTGAGTATCTCTTGCGCTCCCAAAATTAAATCACCATATTCGGGACTGGTTAATAAAGGACGAGCAAAACCACCAAAATAATGAGTATCTTGACCGCCTGTTTCAGAAATCAGCGCACCATAACCGCCTTTAAAAACGGGAGTCCATAGCTCACTGTTAACTTGAAAATCTCCGTTATCTTTACGGTCGTAGAAAGCTTCAACTCTCCCGCCTTTAAAGTAAGGAGAGTCGGTGTTATCAGCGTGGGCGTAAGGTTGTGAAATCATTAATAAAGCGAACCATAGTTGCTTTGCGGGTATAAACGGTAAATCCATTTTTTTCTTATACTGCATAATGCTGTCTTCATAATTTAGTTAATGAGTTATATTTTTTAGCTAAATCGGTCTTTAAATAAAAAACTGAGAAAACAAAAAAAATCGCTTGCTCAGCATATTAAAAAAACCAGTTTGTTAAGTAAAACGATGAAATTCGACGTATATATCTATAAATGTAATAAACCCATTTAAATGTTTAATAACGCAAAAAATTTATAGCGAGAGGTAAAAGTTCGTACCCTGATAAAAAGTTGATGTAAAATTATTTCAGGCGACTTTTTTTGAAAGCATTTGGCTATGAATAACTTTTAAAAAGACTGCTTTTTTATGTCAAACACAGGTTAGATAAGATAGGTCATCGATGAACTGGAGCATTATCTCGAAACAGATCACGGTAGCGACAGGACAAGACTTTACTGCTCGTATCGTGCAATCACTGTCAGGTGGTGACATTAATGCCGCTTTTCGCTTGCAAGATGGGAATCACAGTTATTTTGTTAAACTCAATCGCCCTGAGTTAGCGGCAATGTTTGCGGCTGAATTTACAGGCTTGCAGGAATTAGCTGGTACAAAAACATTGCGCGTACCTACGCCTGTGGTTTACGGGCAAAACAATACGCATTCATTTTTGGTGTTGGAATATCTTGAATTAGGGCATTCTACTATCGCTTCAGAGCGTTTATTAGGACAGCAACTGGCTTATTTACATCAGCAAACTCAACCCTATTTTGGTTGGCATCGTGACAATACTATTGGCAGCACCTTACAGACTAATAACCGCAGTCATGATTGGTTAAGTTTTTGGCGCGAACAACGCTTGGGTTTTCAATTACAACTGGCAGCAAAAAATGGTTACGAGGGACGTTTGCAAAGGCTAGGTGAAAGGCTTTGTGGTGAACTAGCGGTATTTTTTACTACCTATGTGCCATCACCTTCATTATTACATGGTGATTTATGGGCAGGTAATGCAGCAACCGATAAACAAGGCAATCCTGTGATTTTTGATCCTGCTTGCTATTATGGTGACAGAGAATCTGATTTA
>Ga0102851_10002035_pt1 | contig 12008 bp, 6 predicted proteins | sample Mud3Dept3metaG_FD_79558 | JGI IMG/M metagenome (GOLD analysis project Ga0102851, IMG submission 79558) | Freshwater wetland microbial communities from Ohio, USA, analyzing the effect of biotic and abiotic controls - Mud 3 Core 4 Depth 3... | ecosystem: Environmental > Aquatic > Freshwater >... | reverse complement strand
TAGCATTAATATCATGAAAAGCAATTATACCGCCGGGCCTGACTAGTTTAGAGTAGTTTATGAAATCATTACGGACGGCTAATTCTCGATGGTCACCATCTATAAAGAGGAAGTCTACTTTTCTATCACCAAGCTTATTTTTCACCAATTCGATTGTTTCGTTTCTTTGAGAGTCTCCAACGATTGTCACAATGTTCTTGTTTTCGACATCAACGTATTTTATATCTTTGACATCAGGGTCGTTATCGACGCCTATGAGCATAGCATTATCAGCAGAGAACTCTGACCAAACCTGGAGAGTGCCGCCATGGTCTATGCCTATTTCTAGAACTGTTTCTGGTTTCAATAACGAAAGTTGTTCACAGAGACATGCTAGTTCATAGAACCGCTGAGTACATTCGCTCGTTTTTCCTAAAGCTTTCAAAAGACGCTCTTTTGTCTCATTAGAATAGTCAGTTGAATCGTTTTTAGCCTTGTCTTCTGAAGCAGGTTGATTCAACGGTTTTACAGCTCTGCTTGTCCATCTGTGGTCAATGTATTTCTTGTCAGCCCAGGTGAGTGGATTTGTTATTGGTATGTTAGTTATGTAGTTGTCTAAGTCGACAGACGGGTGAGCAGTGTATTTGCCAGTAGCGTTGTCCATGTGTAGACATTGGACATCTGTGTTGACCAGAATCCTGAAGCCCAACTTGTGAAGTCTGTGATAGAAGAAGTTATCTTCACCAACAAAGGCGATTCCCTCAATGTTATTGCCAATGCAGCAGAATGGAAGCTCTGGTTCTGTTTCTTTCATCTTCTTAAGGATGTGCATTGGAATGAGGACACAGTCTAAACCAATCATCCAAGCCTCAATCACTTGTCCTGGGTCTACATTGGGAATCTTTATGTAGTTGTTCTCCATGACCATTATCATTGGAGAGGACAACTTTATGTAGTAGACGCCAGCAACTACAGCATCAGGGTTCTCTTCAGCCACTTTGTGGAGCTTCAAGAAGCCGTCAAACGGAATGACTGTATCGTCGCCAATTGAGAGGACGTACTTAGCATTTGTTTGAATGCATTGCTCAAACAAGTAGTTTCTAGCCACGTCAACAACTTCACCCTCAATGTTGCAAAAGCCGTGTGAGTAGCCATGCATGTCAACATGCAAACCGATGTGACCATCGAAGTTCTGTGCTGCAGGCTCTGAAAAAGACCTTCTAGGTTGAACAACTACAACATAAGGACCGATTTCTTGAGATTCATCTTTGATTTCGTGCATTGTCTTCATAATCTTTTCGCGACTATACATTTGATTCCTCCTACAGTTTGTTTAGAAATGGTGAACAGCATACTGCTTTACTAAACGACGTGCCACAACCGCTATTAAGCATTTGACCGTTGCTAGTAGCAGCGTAAGGGATGAAGTGGATATTGCCATTTGTATCCAGAATACCTCCGACGTAAGCTCCTGCAGACGTTGTGTAAACTAAAGAATATGTGCTCACTACACCAGCGGCGGATATCTTTTGGCCTACAGAAGCAGCCCATGGGACAAAGTGGATGTCACCATTAGGTGCTAAAACGCCGCCAAGATAAGCACCAGTTGATGTTGTATAAATCAGCGAGTACGTGCTCACCACACCCGCAGAAGAGACTTTTTGACCTCTAGTAGCAGCATAAGGCACAAAATGGATGTCACCATTCGGAGCCAAAACTCCACCTGCATGAGCACCAGCTGAAGTTGTATAAACTAAAGAGTATGTGCTAACAACACCTGCAGCAGAAATCTTTTGACCTCGATTGGCAAGAAGCGGTACAAAGTGAATATCACCATTAGGAGCCAGAACACCACCAATATATGCAGCGGACGTTGTATAAACTAATGAATATGTACTAACCACACCTGCAGCAGAAACCTTTTGACCTCTATTACCTGAAACCGCGATGAAGTGGACGTCGCCATTTGGAGCCAGAACACCTCCCGCATGAGCGCCGGACGTAGTCGTGTACACCAGTGAATATGTACTAACCACGCCTGACGCAGAAATCTTCTGGCCAACAGTAGCAAAATTTGGTACAAAGTGGATGTCGCCATTGGAAGCTAAGACGCCGCCATAGTAAGCACCCGATGACAACGTATAAATCAGTGCGTATGTAGAGACCACACCTGAAGCAGAAATCTTTTGACCCCGCGCAGCATTTTGCGGTATAAAATGAGTATCACCATTTGGAGCTACGACACCGCCCTGATAAGCGCCGGCCACAGTGTATACTAGCGAGTACGTTGAAACAACTGGGTTTGTGAATAGAGAACCTGCTGCTATGCCTTCATCTAACAGCTTTTGAAACTTGTCCCAAGCAACTAAATCTGTTGTCACAGAGCTGTCATCAGCAGTGGGCAAAGTCCAATGCATCAACTCAGTGACTTCAGATAAAAATGTTGGTGACAGATTTTCGAAAGACATTCAGCTCTCCGCTTTAATACTTATTATTCAAAAATGGCGACATACAAACAGCACTATTAAATGATAAACCCGAAAGTGTATGTATTTTTTGACCCCTTGAAGCAATATACGGAATGAAATGGATTTCACCATTGGGAGCCAAGACGCCGCCATAATAAGCATACGTTGTCGTATAAATCAGTGAATATGTGCTTACGACTCCAGCGGCAGAAATTTTTTGGCCTACAGCGGCGGCAAGATTGATAAAGTGTATGTCGCCATTGGGCGCCAAAACTCCGCCAGTATAAGCATTCGCTACCGTGTAAGCCAACGAATATGTACTAACTACACCTGCAACAGAGATTTTTTGACCTATAGCGGCTGACGAAGGGACAAAGTGGATGTCCCCGTTCGCGGCTAAGGTTCCACTCGAATAAGCATTAGCTACTGTATAAACTAGTGCGTATGTAGAGACCACACCTGCAGCAGAAACCTTTTGACCAACGGAAGCTGATCTAGGGACAAAGTGGATATCACCATTTGGAGCCAAAACGCTACCTACATAAGCACCTGCTGATGTTGTATAAACCAGTGAATATGTGCTTACAACTCCAGCGGCAGAGACTTTTTGACCAACAGGAGCAAGGAATGGAACGAAATGCATGTCGCCATTTGGAGCCAAAACGCCGCCCAGATACGAGCCTTGCGTTGTATAAATAAGAGAGTATGTGCTTACAACGCCTGAAGCAGAAATCTTTTGACCACGGGTTGCCCACGACGGAGCAAGGTGAATGTCGCCATTTGGAGCCAGGACACCGCCTGCATAAGCACCTGGAGTTGTATAAACTAATGAATATGTACTAACCACACCCGCAGCAGAGATTTTTTGGCCTCTTGGAGAGTTGTAAGGAATAAAGTGAATATCACCATTCGGAGCTAGAACACCTCCGACAAACTCACCATTGAGAGCTGTATAAACTAATGAATAAGTTGAAACGATGGTATTTGAAAATAACGAGCCTGAGTTTGTGCTTCTTTCTTGCATTGACTTAAATTTCAACCAAGCAGCGAAGTCGGTTGTCACAGAGCTATCGCTGCAAGTTGGAACTGCGCCTCCAACTTTTATCTTTACTTCAGCAACCCATCGGGGTGAAATATTATGATTAGCCATTATTTTTCATCCTAGAGTTTGTTGAAGTGTGGAGAGCAGCAAACACCTCGGTCGAATGGGATTGCCGACATTGTGTGAATTATTTGACCTATAGTAGAAAGATAGGGAACAAAATAGATGTCACCATTCGGAGCTAAGACACCACCGACATACATGTTCGCAGTTGTGTAAACTAGCGAATATGTGCTCACTACACCTGCAGCTGAAACCTTTTGACCGACAGGGGCTTGATAAGGCACAAAGTGTATATCGCCATTAGAAGCTAAGACACCACCAGCATAAGCACCCGACGATAACGTATAAACCAACGAGTATGTAGAGACTACACCGGCGGCAGAAACTTTTTGACCCACAGTAGCACGAAATGGAATGAAATGAATGTCACCATTAGGATCCAGAACACCACTGATGTAAGCAGCTGTCGATGTAGTGTAGACTAATGAGTATGTAGATACCACACCAGCGGCAGAAATCTTTTGACCTCTATTCGCATACAGCGGAGCGAAGTGGATGTCGCCGTTGGGAGCCAGGATACCTCCCGTATAAGCACTAGCTGTTGTATAAACCAATGAATATGTGCTTACGACTCCAGCGGCAGAAATCTTTTGACCTCTGGTGGCACTATTAGGGACAAAGTGGATGTCGCCATTAGGAGCTAAGACTCCACCAAAGTACGCATCGGTCGTCGTGTAAACTAATGAATAAGTGCTGACTACACCCGACGAAGAAATCTTTTGACCTCTGGTCGCAGACGACGCAAGAAAATGAATGTCGCCATTTGGAGCCAGGACACCGCCTGCATAAGCACCAGCATTCGTTGTATAAATCAATGAATAGGTAGAGACTGCACCCGAAACTGAAATCTTTTGACCGACAAGGGCTTGATAAGGAACAAAATGGATTTCGCCATTTGAAGCCAGAACACCGCCATAATAAACATTGGCGGCTGCTAATGCGTATGTTGAGCCTATATTAGTTGAGAATAGTTTTCCACCGTCGACGCTCTTTTGGAGCAAATACTTAAGTTTCGTCCAAGCAACTAAATCTGTTGTGACAGAACTATCGTTGGCCGTTGGAATTTTGCCGCCGTTGGCTAAATGTACGTCATTACTCCAGCGTTGTCCTATATCGAACTTAGACATTTATCACCCCACAACTAAAACTGTATATTGATCGGCCGAGGGGGCGAGGACAAAAGTTACAGAAACGCTATTGGCATCTATATAATTAATGTCTGGATAAACATACATATAAGGAGAGCCTGTTTCGCGAACGGCGACAATTACATAGCTTAAGTTTAGATTATGGGTCACCGTAAATGTCGTGCCCGAAGCATCGCCAACCGCAACAGAATATCTAGTTAGAGAGCCAGAGTAGCCAGAAACACCTGAGTAGCCAGAAATGCCAGAATAGCCTGAAATACCAGAATAGCCTGAAGCAGTCAGTAAATCCCAATATGTTGGTGAAGACGATGGCGTCTGACCAGTACCACTTTGAATACAAATATATCCGGCACCCAAATAACCAATTGTATCGTTCGGAACATACGCTGTGCCAGCAGCATATTGACCTTGCCAAGGATAATTATCGCCACTTACTCCCGAATAACCTGAACCTCCCGAATAACCTGAACCTCCTGAATAACCTGACGTACCCGTTCCCGAATAGCCAGAAGTGCCAGAACCCGAATAACCACTGTAGCCGGATCGGCCAGAATAACCGCTTATGCCAGAATAGCCACTATAACCGCTTATGCCAGAATAGCCGCTATAACCACTTATACCAGAATAACCACTTACACCAGAATAGCCACTTATACCTGAATAGCCCGACGATGAAACCAAATCCCACCATGTAGGAGAAGAAGAAGGAATATTTCCAGAATTTGCATTTTGTAATGAAAGATATCCTGCACCTAAATATCCTACAGCATCATTCAGCACGTAGGTAGTGCCAGAATCCCATGGTCCCTTCCACGGATAAGTTAATCCAGAATAGCCAGAAACACCTGAATAGCCCGATGTACCAGAACCCGAATAACCTGAAAGTCCAGAATAACCAGAAATACCTGAGTAGCCTGAGATTCCAGAATAGCCAGAAACACCTGAGTAGCCCGATGTACCAGAGCCCGAATAACCGCTTATGCCCGAATAGCCTGATTCACCTGAATAGCCAGAATAGCCGCTTATACCAGAATAGCCCGACGTACCAGAACCCGAATAACCTGAGATTCCCGAATAGCCTGATTCTCCCGAGTAACCGGAATAACCTGATGTACCAGAACCCGAATAACCTGAGATTCCCGAATAGCCTGATTCACCGCTATAACCTGAATAGCCTGAAACGCCTGAACCGCCTGTAAGTTGAAGTGCTGTATATTCTGTATTAGTTAAATGATAATATTCATTTAATTGGCCGCCTTGCAAACCAGCAAGAGCGTTGTGCGTAGCAGCACTAGAAGAAGTAGCAGAAACAACGTTCGCAAATACTTGTTGAGAACTAACAAAAGAGCATCGTCCCTTAATAGTATTCGCATAGTTGTCTGTATACCATGTAAATTGATATACTGCCACTGCTTCGTGGAAAGGAAATCCTGTTATATTAAACGTTGCAAATGATTCACCATAAGCAAGAGCAGCAGTTGTAAACTGTCCTCGACCTTGCATGATAAAATATCTTAATGGCGTAGTGAGGACTTCGGGATCTGCTTCGTTGTTAGCAACTGAATTTGTTGCTATAAGATAAGTGTTTACATATCGGGCTGAAGCACCTCCACCAATGCCAGCCTGTGTTGAAACACCTGATCCGTTGTCATATTCGATTACGCCAAATGGAGCAGCAACGCCTGAATATTTGAACGGCATGTCGCTAATTGCCCAGTGATAAGTTGTGGTACCGCTTCTGTAAAGATTATAGTAAACGCCAGATGTGCCTGAAGGATCTGCTAAAGGCGATAAAGTATAAAATAAATCTTCATCATAAATCAAAGTGCCGCTAATACCAAAAGTTCTATCAGCATCAGCTGTACCAGCAGCAACAAAACCCGAAATAGAGCCAGGAGTAATGACTCTTGTTCCTTCTGAATAATGATGCTCTCTATGGAACGATTGATCTATTCTACATGTGTGACGTTCATCGGTAAATATAAATTGAGGTGTTAATGTCGAATTCCAGAACACCATACATACTGGGACTTTTGTTTCATAGTTATCGAGCGTCCAAAGACTTCCTGCAGTTAAAGTTCCATCAGTAGCATCGATGTAAACATGATACATCGTATTATCTACCATCGGAGCTAAATTAACGGTTTTATTTCCCGTTATAGTATATTTTAGACCAGTTCTATAGTAGGACCAACCTGCTCCTCCTGTATTATCGGTGAGTGTTACGGTATTGACACCGTCGAATGAGATAAAGGTTTCAGTTCTATCCTTGAATCCCATTCTATTAATATCAACTGGGAAAACGAGCGTGTTTTGAGCATAACCTGAGTAGCCAGAAATACCTGAATAGCCAGAATAGCCGCTGTATCCCGAGATGCCAGAATAACCCGAGATTCCAGAATAGCCGGAATAACCAGAGGGTCCATCGGCACCAGAAAAACCTAAACCAGAATAGCCGCTTATTCCAGAATAACCAGAATAACCAGAGGGTCCATCGGCACCAGAAAAACCTAAACCAGAATAGCCGCTTATTCCAGAATAGCCAGAAGTGCCAGGATTATCTCCAGAGTAGCCAGAATAACCTGATTTGCCGCTATAGCCAGAAACGCCATCAACACCAATTGTACCATCTTGACCAGAATAACCTGAATAGCCCGAAGTACCCGGATTGTCGCCAGAGTAACCCGAATAGCCAGAATAGCCCGATCCACCAGAATAGCCACTATAACCAGAATAACCGGATTCACCCGAATAGCCAGAATAACCTGAGTAGCCTGAACTGCCTGAATAACCGGAATAACCACTATAGCCAGAGTAGCCAGATTCGCCACTATAACCAGAGTAGCCAGATTCGCCGGCATAACCCGAGTAGCCCGAGTAGCCCGAGTAACCTGAAACACCAGAACCCGCGGCACCTGAATAGCCAGAATAACCCGATGTTTGAGCATCTTGACCAGAGTATCCTGAGTAACCCGAATAGCCAGACTGTTGAGCATCTTGACCAGAGTATCCTGAGTAACCCGAGTAGCCAGATTCACCAGAGTAACCGGAGTAGCCAGAAACACCAGAGTATCCTGAATAGCCCGAGTAGCCAGAAACACCAGAGTAACCGCTGTAGCCAGAAATACCCGATTCGCCACTATAGCCGGAATAGCCAGACTGCTGAGCATCTTGACCGGAATAGCCAGAATAACCTGAAGCACCATCGGCACCTGAATATCCTATACCAGAATAACCCGAAAGTCCTGAATATCCTGAATAACCCGAATAGCCGGAAACGCTGATTCCTGAGTAGCCAGAATAACCCGATGTGCCTGGATTATCACCAGAATAGCCGGAATAACCCGATCCAGTGCCGATGTTGTCTTCTAGTTCTTGTATTTTTCCTGCTGTGATTGTATGCGCAATCTTAGAACCAGAAGCCCAAGCGGCAGCAGCTGTGTTTTCTTCAGCTCTTGTAATGGTAAAAGTGTCGCCCGAAGAAAGGGTGGCGTGGATTACTTCTCGATTAGGATCGTCTGACGGATTAGAATAGGCTGAGGCCCAAATAACGGCGATAAAGAGACCCGATTGAGGGAATCTTACGCCTTCACCCGATGAAACGGTTAAACTTAATCCTCCTGCTGTAATATCAGAAGCAAGCGTGGATTTAGCAAAGTTTTTATTTTTGAAAACGATGGCCAAGTTAAGACTCCTTCACAATAACCCAAACATCGTCTTCCTTTTTCTGTCCGTCTGAAAGTGTTATTCTAAATGATAGACGATATTTATATCCCGTAACTCCGTCTGAAATCATGACAGAAAGTATTTTTTCTCTGCCCGCAGTGCCTGTAAGTGAAGGCGTTCCAATTGTAATATGAGGACCATAGCTGTTGGGCTCAGAAGGCAGCGTTGCTTCTAATGTAACTTCAGTTACACCAACTGCAACAGGTAAAATAGTTATCCCAGAAGGGACCCTTCGTGAGAAGTCTACTGCTATGATTTCCTCTTCCCAAGGCTGCTTTGTATATTCGAACGCCATTATACCACCACCGTAGTTGTAGTAAGTTGTACAGGTTGACTAATATTATCCCAGTTGATACTTGGAATCATTCCAAGAGCCTTTCCGTATGCAGTCTCTCCCAGGCTAATAAGCTGTGCATTTTCGTACACTAGCAAGCCAGAAGCGGTCGTAGGATAATATGCCCCGAGGGCTGCGACGTACTGTGCGCCTAGTGGGACGTAGATTCGCGTATTTCCTTTGTTCACCGAATTGTAAATGTTCACAACTGCAGCTGTAAGACAATTGAATGCGGTAGACGATGAGAACTTCAAGTAAAGAACTTCTCCATTTACCGCAATTGGAGTAGTTGTCGTGACACCGGACACATCTTGCATAACGCCTGAAGCATTTAGCTTACAAATAAATGTTCCACCTGGATCTGCCATGTTTGCAGCAAAGGCAGCATATGAACAAGTATAGAAATCCAGTGTTCCCACATACGACCCAGAAACCTTTGAAAATACATTTGAAGTACTTCCGATATAGCCGTAAAGTATTTGTCTGAGTGTCAATTGAGTACTTTCAATCGGCACTGTTGTGTTATCATATCCAATGACTTTGCCTGTTGTAGATAGGACAGATTCTTCAACCCATGGTCCACCAGCAGGAAGAGTAGCATCAGCACTATAAAGGGAGTCTATTGAGTCAGTATCATCACATTCAGCCAACCAGATTCTACAATCAGCGGACTCAGAAGCAATCCACGCTAAATTTGTAAAATCCCAGAAATACCCTGAAGAATTCCTCAATCTTGTATAGATTGTGTCGTCACCCAGGCCGACTGTATATCGAATAAAGAGGACCATTGTTTATCTCCCGTAGAATTAGCTTGTGATTATTACGTAGTTCCAAGTAGCAAGATCAGTTGCTGAAGTATATGCCGATATAAATCCAGAAGCAGTATTTGATCCGGAAACATATGCATTAAGCGACGCGGCGTGACTATTGGTTGGAGTAAAGAAGACAAGATTTCCAGAAGCGCCAACATCAGCAACATATGTATTAGTTGTGCCTGAATACCCTGAATATGTTCCCTTTCCTGCTGGAGAGATGCCAGAGTAGCCAGAGATTCCAGAATAGCCCGAGTAGCCAGATTCTCCAGAATAACCAGAATAACCAGAAATACCGCTGTATCCAGAATAGCCGGAAATACCGGAATAGCCGCTGTAGCCGGAGATTCCCGAGTAGCCAGATTCGCCTGAATAACCTGAGTAACCAGAAATACCAGAATAGCCACTATAACCGCTTATGCCAGAATAGCCACTGTAGCCTGAAATTCCAGAATAACCTGAAACACCTGAATAACCACTTACGCCACTATAGCCAGAAAGACCTGAGTAGCCCGAAGCACCTTGAATTGCAGCAACACTAAGGTCGGCGCATGAAATTGTAATAACTTGAGCATCGCTAGTGGTGTTCATAACACGGACGTCTACGATGTCGCCTGTAGTTAGATATTCAACTGCACACATAGCAACGAATTTAGTTTCAGTTGCACTCGATTTTATATTCATATGCGTGCCAGTGAGCATTACGTTATTGAGATATAGCATCCATGCAAGCGTTTGAGCATTACCCGTTACGCTATATGTCATGTTGGCATGAATTAAAAATCCGCCAGTCGAATCAACTCTAAGAGAACTCACCACACCTGGAGCATATCCAGAAACGGCCGTAACACCATTTAGGCTGTGAGACGACCAACCAGAATACATCTGATATGCGACACCAGAAGTTGTGAGATTCTGTGGAAGAGTATTTTGATCGATATATATTTCGCCATAAGCAGCTGTTCCCGGTTGGGCAGGTTGGCCTGAATAGCCTGAAAAGCCCGAATAGCCTGAGATGCCCGAGTAGCCTGAACGTCCTGAATATCCAGAGTTTCCTTGATTACCTTGAACGCCTGAGAATCCTGAATAGCCTGAATCGCCAGTATTTCCTGTGTTGCCTTGAATACCAGAACCCGAGAAACCAGAGAATCCAGAATATCCAGAAACACCAGAACCAGAATAACCGGAGACACCGGAGTAACCTGAAATTCCTGAGTAGCCTGAATAACCTGACGAGCCTACAAATTCTCCTCCTGAGTAACCCGAGACACCTGAATAGCCTGAAACACCTGAATAGCCCGATTTTCCAGAATAGCCGGAAGTACCTGTGGCACCTGTATCGCCTGCGGCGCCCACATATCCCGAATAGCCTGATTTACCCGAGTAGCCTGAAGTTCCAGAACCAGAATAACCAGAATATCCTGAAAAACCTGAATAGCCAGAAGTTCCAGAGATTCCTGAAAAACCTGAATAGCCTGATTCGCCAGAATAGCCTGACTCGCCAGAATAGCCTGAGGTTCCAGGATTGTCTCCAGAGTAACCAGAGTAACCCGATGAGCCAGGATTGTCGCCAGAATAGCCAGAATATCCTGATTTTCCAGAATATCCTGAGATTCCGCTATAACCTGAGAATCCGGAATAGCCCGAGTAACCTGATTTACCTGAGTAACCTGAAATACCTGAGTAACCTGAAATACCTGAGTAGCCAGAATAACCTGACTTACCTGAATAGCCTGAAATACCCGAGTAGCCTGAATAGCCTGATGTACCAGGATTGTCGCCAGAATAGCCACTGTAGCCTGAATCGCCATTTGTTCCTGAATAGCCACTGTAGCCTGAATCGCCATTTGTTCCTGAATAGCCTGAATAGCCTGAATCACTGGCTCCCGAATAGCCAGAATAACCAGAAGTGCCAGGATTGTCGCCAGAATAGCCAGAGTAGCCAGATGAGCCAGGATTGTCGCCAGAATAACCTGAGTAGCCAGACGAGCCAGGATTGTCGCCAGAATAACCTGAGTAACCCGATTTACCTGAGTAGCCAGAATAACCCGACTTACCTGAATAGCCTGAAATACCTGATCTTCCAGAATAACCCGATTGTCCCGAATAACCCGAGAGTCCTGAATAGCCTGAAATACCTGAACCTGAGTAACCTGATTTTCCAGAATAACCAGAGCTGCCAGAATAGCCCGAATCACCAGAGTATCCCGAGATGCCTGAATAGCCAGAAATTCCACTATAGCCCGAAGTACCAGAATAGCCCGAGATGCCTGAATAACCTGAATAACCGGAAATTCCTGAATAGCCGCTATAACCGCTTATGCCAGAATAGCCACTATAACCGCTTATGCCAGAATAGCCGCTATAACCGCTTAT